>Ga0068864_100000776_pt1 | contig 26812 bp, 21 predicted proteins | sample KBSSwiS72_FD_66586 | JGI IMG/M metagenome (GOLD analysis project Ga0068864, IMG submission 66586) | Switchgrass rhizosphere microbial communities from Kellogg Biological Station, Michigan, USA - KBS Switchgrass S7-2 | ecosystem: Host-associated > Plants > Roots > Rhizosphere > Soil ...
AGAGGGCGGCGTACTGGTCCGCTTTGCCGGACCGCGGCTCGCAGCCGCCGACGATGATCTCGTGCCGGTAAAGCTTCGGCGCGGGGGCCGCGTTCTCGGCGGCAGCCTCTCCTGGGAACAGCCGCAGCAGCTCAACGCTTTCTCGCGCGAAAGTCCTTTCTTCGGAATGACAGTGCCGACCGACGTGACGGTGAGCCGTCAGGTGCTGGCCGAACCGGACGCCACTCTGACCGAGCGCACCTGGGCGACACTCGCCGACGGCACGCCACTCGTGACGGCGCAGCGCCGTGGCAAGGGCTTGGTGGTCCTGTTCCATGTCACCGCCGACACGCGCTGGTCAGACCTGCCGCTATCGGGCACATTCGTCGAAATGCTCAAGCGAATCGTGTCTCTGGCCGGTTCGGTGACAGCGGCCGATGGCAGTGGCGCAAGCGGGCGCACCGCGCGCGAGGTGTTGCCTCCGACCCGCGTTCTCGACGGCTTCGGCATATTCGGCCCGCCGCCTCCGACGGCGCGACCGGTACCGGCGAGCTTCGGCGGCCGTGCAACCTTCGATCATCCCCCGGGTTTTTACGGGCCACCCGAGGGATTGCTGGCGGTGAACGCGCTTGCACCCGCCGATCGGCTTGCGCCGCTTGACGTATCCGCGCTCAATGCGCGCCGGGAGGCCTACAGAATGAGCGAACCGGAAGATCTGCGCGGACCGATTCTGCTGGCCGCGCTCGCGCTGCTCGCGCTCGACGCATTGGTGATATTCCTGCTCTCCGGCGGGGTGCGGCAACTTCTGCGCCCCCGCCGCGCGGTCGCAACCGCGATCGTCATCGGGTTCCTCGGAACGGCGCTGCTGGCATCGCCGCACGCCTTTGCGCAGAGCAGTGACGACCAAGCCTTGAAAGCGACGCTCGAAACCCGGCTCGCTTATGTCATCACCGGCGACGCCGAGGTCGACAGGATCAGCAAGGCCGGTCTTCAGGGCCTCACATTGTTCCTTGCCCAGCGTACCGCCCTCGAAGCAGGCGAGCCCGTCGGCCTCGATCCCGCGCGCGACGAACTCGCATTCTACCCGCTGATCTATTGGCCGATCGTGCCGAGCGCGCCAAAACCGACGCGCGAGGCGCTCGAACATATCGACGCCTATATGAAGCAGGGCGGGACCGTGCTGTTCGACACCCGCGATGCGGTCGAGGCGCCGCTGGGAACCGGCGGCGATACCCGCGGCCCGGGCATGCAGGCGTTGCGAGCCATTCTCTCGTCGCTCGACATTCCCGAGCTCGAGCCGGTGCGGCGCGACCATGTGCTGACCAAGACCTTCTACCTGTTGAAGGACTTTCCCGGTCGCTTCAGCTCCGGTCAGCTCTGGGTCGAGGCGCTGGCAGCCACGGACGAAGACGAGCCGGCAAGCCGGCCCGCGCGCGCCGGCGACGGCGTGTCGTCGATCATCATCTCGTCGAACGATTTTGCCGGGGCGTGGGCGATGCGTCAGGACGGTCAAGCGATGCTGCCGCTGGTGTCAGCGGAACCGCGCCAGCGCGAATTTGCTTTCCGCGCCGGCGTCAACATCGTGATGTACACGCTCACCGGCAACTACAAAGCCGACCAGGTCCACGTTCCGGCACTGCTGGAACGGCTGGGACAATGAGGCGGGCCTCATGGTTCGCGACGCGTCGCTACGTGACGCTCCTCACCATGAGGACGATCGATTCTCCTCATCCTGAGGAGCGCCCGAAGGGCGCGTCTCGAAGGATGAGGCCTCCGAAGTAGCTTCTGTGAGGAAGTAGTTGAACTTGGGTATTTCATTTTCGCCGCTCGTTCCCGCCTATGTCGTGTGGGGGGCGGTTGTCGTTGCGTTCGCGATTTCGCTGCTGATCGTGCTCGGCCGCACCCGCGGCGCATTGGTGCGCACCATCGCGCTCGCACTGTTCGTGCTCGCGCTCGCCAATCCTTCGATCACGCGGGAAGACCGCGACCCCCTGACCTCGGTTGCGGTCGTCGTGGTCGACAAGAGCCCGAGCCAGGAATTCGGCGACCGTCGGAAGCAGACCGAGGCGGTGCGCGCAGCACTGGCCGAACGGCTCGGACGCATGCCGGGCATCGAAGTGCGCTTTGTCGAAGCCGGCCAGGCGGACGGCGAAACCGACGGTACACGGCTGTTCGCGGCGCTGTCCTCGGCGCTGTCCGATGTCCCGCATGACCGCGTGGCCGGCGCTTTGTTCATCACCGATGGGCGGGTGCATGACGTCCCGAGCGAGGCCGCAGCTCTCGGTTTCGCCGCGCCGGTGCATGGCCTGATCACCGGGCACAAGAACGAGCGCGACCGCCGTGTCGTGCTCACGACCGCCCCGCGCTTCGGCATCGTCGGGCAGTCGCAGACCATTACCTTTCGCGTCGAGGACCAGGGCGCCGCGCCCGGAACGGCGCAGGTGACGGTCCGCCGCGATGGCGAAACGATTGAAAACCGCAATGTGCGTGTGGGCGCCGGCGCGAGCGTCAGCGTGCAGATCCCCCATGCCGGGCCGAACATCGTTGAGATCGAAGCATCGCCGCTCGACGGCGAGCTTACGGGCATCAACAACCGCGCCGTCGTCTCGATTGACGGCGTGCGCGACAAGCTGCGCGTCCTGCTGGTCTCCGGCGAGCCCCATGCCGGCGAGCGGACGTGGCGCAATCTTCTCAAATCCGACGCCAGCGTCGACCTCGTGCATTTCACCATCCTGCGTCCGCCAGAGAAGCAGGACGGCACGCCCATCAATGAGCTCTCGCTGATCGCGTTCCCCACCCGCGAGCTGTTCCAGCAGAAGATCAATGAATTTCAGCTCATTATCTTCGACCGTTACGCGCGGCAAGGGGTCTTGCCGATCATCTATTTCGACAATATCGCGCGCTATGTGCGCCAAGGCGGCGCCGTGCTGGTCGCCGCCGGCCCCGATTACGCCAGCCCAACCAGCATCTGGCGCACACCGCTCGACGTCATCCTGCCGGCGGAGCCGAGCGGCCGGATGAATGACGGCGCGTTTCGCGCGCAGCTCACCGATCTCGGCAAGCGCCATCCGGTGACGCGCGGCCTCGAAGGCTCCGATTCCGACCCGCCGCACTGGAGCCGCTGGTTTCGCCTCGTCGACAGCCGCGCCGCCAAAGGGACGGCCGTGATGCAAGGCCCCGACAACAAGCCGCTGCTGCTGCTGTCGCGGGAGGGCGAAGGCCGCGTCGCGCTCCTTCTCTCCGACCACATCTGGCTGTGGGCGCGCGGCTACGAGGGTGGCGGCCCGCATATCGACCTGCTGCGGCGGCTGTCGCACTGGCTGATGAAGCAGCCCGATTTGGAGGAAGAAGCGCTGCGACTGATGGTGCGCGGGCGCGACCTCACCGTGCAGCGCCAGACCATGTCGGACAGCGTGAACGAAGTGACGCTCACGACCCCGTCGGGCAAGACCCGCACCCTGACCCTTACGGCTGCCGAGCCCGGCGTCTGGCGCACGACGATCGAAGCGAACGAGCTTGGTCTCTGGCGCGCCACCGACGGGACGCTCAATGCCCTGGCCAATGTGGGCCCCGCCAATCCGCGGGAGTTTACCGAGGTAACCTCGACCACCGAAGTGCTCGGTCCGCTCTCCAATGCCACCGGTGGCGATGTGGTGCGGGTCGAGGACGGCAGTGGCGTGCATCTGCCGCGCATCGTGGCCGTGCGCTCGAGCGACACCTATCACGGCGACGACTGGCTGGGATTCCGAGTACGGGAAGCCAGCGTGGTGCGCGGCATCGGCGTGTTGCCGGTGTTCGCCGGGCTGATCGGGCTCCTGCTCCTCGTCGGCAGTCTGGCCGCTACCTGGATGCGCGAAGGCCGCTGACCCAGGCTTTCCCTCGAAGACGCGGATGCACGTCGCATCGGTTGCGGCGCGCGTCGATGCGCGCTCTCGCCACTGAGGATTTTTTGCAACACGCGAGATGAAACCGCACGGAGCGATCGAGGAATCGGCAGCGGCCAATTGCCGTAATGTAACATTGTTACTAATGTCGCGGCGTCGGCTCGCAGGAATAGGTCTGCTGCCGATGTGAGACGCGCAAGCGCGACGACGGATGGACTGGTTCCGGTCACGGTCGAAATGGGGTTCGTACCTGGCGCTGTTTGCGCTTGTGTTCCAACTCGCGCTCACGTTCGGCCACGTGCATCTCGACCGGGCGGCGCCGATATCGGAGGCCAAGTCCACCGTCGCCGGCGCGGATGCGTCGAATGCCACGCAGGTCACGCCCCCGGATCCCACAGATCGGCACGATCGAGCGGACGACCATTGTCCGATCTGCACCCTGATCCATCTTGCCGGCGCTTTGGTCCTTGCCGAGCCGCCATCGTTGCCCCTGCCGGACATTTCCGTCCGCGTGCCAAGCGAGCCGCCGCTCGCCTTTGATTTCCCCTCCCCGCAACGCCCGCTGTTCGCGGCACGCGCACCTCCCACGGCCTGACATCGATCTGGTGCCGGCACGCCTCGCGCCAGCGACGGCCGCGCCGACACCCCACGCGGCGTCGCTTCGCCGTGATGCGTCGATCTCGGGGCGGACGGGTCGTTCCCGTCAGGAATTGGGGGGCTGTCATGAGTATCCGTAAAAGACGTTTGCATCTTCTGAGCAGTTCAGCACTCGTGCTGATTTGCTTTACCGGTATTGCCGCATCGCAGACGCCTGCGCCGGAGCCTCCACCCACCAGCACTCCGCCGGCGTCGGAAACGCCCGCTGCACCGACCCCGCAAACCACGCCGGAGGCGCCACCGGCGGCAACGCAAACCGCACCGACACTCACTGTCCCCACCGTCACGGTGACGGCGCCACCACGGTCGCAGGCGCGCACGGCAAGGCCGGCGGCACCGGCCAGGGTGACGACACCGCCACCCCCAGCCACGACTCCGACGCCTTCGGCAGCGCCGAGCGCGACCACCGTGGGCCAACCGGCGGCGACGTCACCGTTCAACCAGCCGTCTGCCTCGCTGACGACGATCACCAGCAGCCAGATTCAGGCGAGCCCGGCCCAGAGCTTCGGCAACCTGTTCTTCACGCTGCCCGGCGCGACCTCAGCCGGTCTTGCGCCGGGCGCCTCGCGGCCGGTGTTGCGTGGGCTCGATGATTTCCGCGTCCGCGTGCAGGAGAACGGCATCGGCTCGATGGACGTCTCCGACCTGGGCCAGGATCACGGCGTGCCCATCGATCCACTCTCGATTCAGAAGATCGAGATCTTCCGCGGGCCGGAGGCGCTGCGCTACGGCTCCCAGGCGGTCGGTGGCGTGGTGGAAGCGACCAACAATCGTATTCCGTTCGCGGCGCCGGTGGGCGGGTGGCAAACCCAATTCCAGGGCGCCACGACCACGGTCGACCGCGGTCTCGAAGGCGGCGCCTTGTTCGACGCCGGCACCCGCGATTTCGCCATGCATGCCGACTTCTACGGCCGACATGCCAGCGACTATTTCGTCCCCAACTACCCCTATCGTTTCCCGACCGACCCCGCGCCGTCGTTCAATGGCAAGCAGCCGAACTCGGGCCTGCATTCCGAGGGGCAGGCGGTGGGCGGTTCGTACCTGTTCGACGGCGGTTATGTCGGCGCCGCGATCTCGCGCTTCACCAGCCTCTATCGCATTCCCACCCTCGAAGGCGCACAGAACAACGGGCGCATCGACCTCCAGCAGACCAAGATCACCAGCAAGGGCGAGTTTCGTCCGCAGTCGTCCGCCATCGATGTCGTGCGTTTCTGGCTGGGGGCGGTCGAATACCAGCACAACGAGCTGGGATTTGACGAAGCGGGCCAGGATGGCATTCGCGCGACGTTCAACAATCACGCCCAGGAGGCCAAGGCCGAAATCAAGTTCATGCCGCTGGTTACGCCGCTCGGCTCCCTGATCAGCTCGATCGGCACGCAGTTCGATCACCAGCAGATCGACACCGCGGGCGATGCCGGCAGCCTGCTTGGCTCCGCCCGGACCAACCGGGGCGCGGCCTATTTCTTCAACGAGTTGTGGTTGAGCGACACGCTGCGCACGCTGCTGGCCGGTCGCATCGAGACGGTTCGTCTCGACGGAACGGCCGGCATTTTTCCGTCGACCCTGCTGCCGCCACCGGACAATCCGGAGCTGCTGCTGCAATCGCTCGGTTTCATGCCCAAGAGCATCAGCTTCAGCGTGCTCAAGGACTTGCCTTCATGGATGGTCGCCAGCGCGACGGTGCAGCGGATCGAGCGGGCGCCGACCGCGCTCGAGCTGTTCGCCCATGGCTCGCACGATTCACCCGCCACGTTCGAGATCGGCAATCCCGGCCTGAAGGTCGAGACCGCCAACACCGCCGAGATCGGACTCAAGCGCACTAACGGCGCGTTCCGCTTCGACGCCAAGGTCTACTATACGAAATACGACAACTTCATCTTCCGGCAGGCCACCGGCATTCTGTGCGGCGAGGATTTCGCCAGTTGCGGAACCGGCACCGAGTTCATCCAGACCGTCTACGCCCAGCGCGACGCCATCTTCCGCGGCGGCGAGATGGCCTGGCAGTGGGACCTGCTCCCGGTGGCGACCGGAATCTTCGGCGTCGACGGCCAGTACGACTTCGTGCGCGCCACGTTCACCGACGGCAGCAACGTCCCGCGCATGCCGCCCATGCGCGTCGGCGGCGGCACCTATTGGCGCAACGACAACTGGTTCGTGCGCATGGGCCTGTTGCACGCGTTCGGCCAGAGCGACCTTGGCGCCAACGACACGCCGACCGCCGGCTACAACCTGCTCAAGATGGAGATCAGCAACAAGCAGTTCTGGAGAGATTCGCCGTGGGGCGCGGCCGAGATCACGACCGGCCTCGTCGGCGACAACCTGCTTGATGTCGATGTGCGCAACTCCGTGCAGTTCCACAAGGATGAAATCCTGATGCCGGGGCGCAGCATCAAGTTCTTCATGAACGCCAAGTTCGGTGGCGTGCCTCCGGTCAACAAGACGGGCTACCACAAGGCGCCGACCGGCTTCGGCGGGCCGATCTTCAAGGCGCCGGTTCTGACCGCGTGGAGCTGGGCCGGCCCCTATATCGGCGCCAACATCGGCTACAGCGCCGGCAAGTCCAAGACCGACGCGGTCTTCAGCGACTTCACCACCGGCGCTCCTCTCCTGGCAACCGGCTCGACGGACAATCTCAACGGTATGATCGGCGGCATCCAGGGCGGTTATAATTGGCAGGGGGGCAATTGGGTCGGCGGCATCGAAGCCGACATCCAGATCTCGGGCCAAGGCGCAACGCCAAGCTATCTGTGCCCTGGCGCGGTCTGCAATCCCGGCATCGCCGATTTCGCCGCGCCGGTGACGGCGACCTTCGATCAAGGACACAAACTGGATTCCTTCGGCACCCTGCGAGGACGTTTCGGCACGACCATCACGCCCGACGTCATGGTCTATGCCACCGGTGGTTTGGCGATCGGCTCGATCAGGAGCACCGTGCGTCTTGCGGGCGTCGGCTTCGACGCCGACGGCAACCCCGGTGCGGTCAGCAACGCTGTGAGCGTGCTGACCCAAAAGGCGGGATGGACGGCCGGCGCTGGCCTCGAGGGTCGCCTGTTCGGCAACGTGACCGGAAAGATCGAGTACCTCTACATGGACTTCGGCACCATCTTGACGTCCGTCACCAATCCATTCAACGCGACCCCGGTTACACTCTCCAGCAATTTCCGCATCACCGACAACATCGTGCGCGTCGGTCTCAACTACAAGCTCGACCCTGCGCGTGGCGTCTATGACGTATTGGCCGGCATCGGCGCGCCATCGGTCTACGAGGCACTGCCCTACAAGGGTCCGGTCGCATACGGAACGCCGATCGAGTCCCCGTGGACCTGGGCCGGCTTCTATGTCGGCGGCACCATCGGCTACGGCTGGGGCAAATCCAACACGGACACGGTCTTCAGCGATCCCGCCACGGCAGGCCAACTGTTCGCCACCAACGGCTCGCGCAAGCTCGAGGGAGCGATCGGGGGCGCCCAGGGCGGTTACAACTGGGTCGCCGGCAATATGCTGGCGGGCGTGGAAGCGGACCTCAACTATTCCGGTCAGCGCGCAAGAATGCGAGCCGGCTGCCCGGGCGAGGTCTGCAATCCCGCTCTCGTCGGCGTCGCGAGTGACCCGTCGGTGCTGGCACTCTCCGACCAAGGTCAGAAACTGGAGTGGTTCGCGACGCTGCGCGGGCGCCTCGGTGCGACCGTTACGCAAGGTGCTCTTGCTTATGTCACCGGCGGGCTGGCCGTCGGCGAGATCATGACCGCCGGCACGGTGTTCGGTTTCGACGGCGACGGCAATCCCGTCAACACCATCGTCAGCAGCCACAACACCAAAGCAGGGTGGACGGTCGGCGGCGGCATCGAGGGCCGCCTGGCCGGCAATTGGACCGCCAGGCTCGAATACCTCTATCTCGATCTCGGCACGGTCTCGACCGTACCGACCCCCGCGGCGAATGCGACGGTCGCCACCGCCTTCAACTCCCGAGTCACCGACAACATCGTGCGCGCGGGCCTCAACTACAAGTTCGATACCCTTGCGGGCATCTGGGCCGACGACTGATCGGCCGGAGCCGACGACACGCGGGCGGCGCGCAAATACTCGCGCGCGCCGCCGACGTTATTGGCGCAGGAACGGATCCACGGCCTCGAAGACCGCGCCGGGAAACTCCTCGTGCACGGAGAGCTTTCCGCGCGGCAGCGTAATGCTTCGCATGCCGGGAATGGCGGCGAGCGCCTCCATTTCCGCGCGTGACTGCGGCGGCGTCTCGGCGCCGTAGATCAACAGGACCGGAACTCGCGCGCGCCGCCCGAGATCGAGAAATGCGTCGCGCCCTTCGAGCGGATCGAGACCGCCGGTGACGAAGCGCGCCGAGGCAAACCGTGCCCCCGGCGCGCGCACAACGGCGAGCTTCTGCCGCAGCCGCTCGCCGGTCAGGAACGCCGGATCGGTGTAGACGTGACCGGCACCCATGCGGCGCACGACGAACGCGTTGACGTTGAGGCGATAGACCAGCGGACCAATAGCGGGCAGATCGACCAGGCGGCGCAGCCGGCCGAGAAGCGGCCGGCGCTCGCCCAACACGGTCGGCAACGGCCCTCGCCACGTGGGCGCGATCAAGACCAGCCGCGTCGTGGCTTGCGGTGCGCTTGCCGCATATTTGAGGGCGTAGCTCGCGGCATGGCCTGCTGCGATAACCGCATGGGGATGCGGGACGACCGACGTCAACAGAAACGCCAGAAAGGCGGAATAGGCGTCGGGCGTCCAGTCGACTTGCGGCCGGGCGCGAGCGCCAAATCCCGGCCAGTCCACGCGCACGGTCGAATAGCGCGGGGCCAGATGCTCCGCCAGCGGCCCCATCTCGTGATGTGTGGAGATCGAACTGAGCGCCGGCAGAAGCAGCAGCGCCGGCCCCGTTCCGCTCGAAGCAATATCCAGGCGGATGTTCGCGCCGCGCCAGTTCCACTCCAATGTCGATGTCGTCATGCCTCTCGGTCCGCTAGTCCCGGCTTGCGGCGCAGCCCGCGAACGCGTGCCTCGATCGTATCCCCGCACCGGATCGGTCGCGTCCGCTATTTGACCATGACGTTTTCGGCGGCGGTCATCAGGCTCATCTCCGGATGTTGCGCACAATATGCCGCCAGCCTCCCGGCCTTGCCCTTCATCTTGTCGAAATCGATGACCGCGGACTCCTCTTCGTCGGTCAGGTAAGCATCGAGCCAGAGCGTGACGGCGTTGAGCGCCTCTTTCGGCAATTCGATGAACTGCTTGCACCTGAGCGTAGAGAGATCGACCACCTGGGCATCGGCCGGCGCTGCCGCCAGCACGGCGGCGGCAACGAGAACGGCGCTTGCGACTTTACCGGGCATTCGTTCCTGGCCCGCATGAGAACCGCGACGCCGCGCGGCGCCATCAACGCTAGTGTGGCGGTTCAGAAGTCCGCGTCATTTCCGCGGCAAGTCCGAAATGCGGACTTCTGAACCAAAGCCACACTAGGTCAATAAGTTGCTAGTGTCCTTCGATTCCGAAGTTCCCAAGCGGGCGTGCCGCACAATGATGCGAACTTCGGAATCGGGACACTAGTCCGTGACCATCCCCGCCGCAAAGCGCGTCCTCGACAGTGCTGATGCGCGCGGGCGGCCGATCAGGCCGCGGTCCAGTCCGGCCGGATCGGCCCGGACACGCCTTCGAAGGCGCCCTCGACGAGTTCGCAGACCAGGAGTCGCGCCGGATCGACCGGGCCCGGCATGGTGGCGCGGCCCTTGGGAATGCGCTTGAACCCGGACTTACCATAGTAGGGCTCGTCACCCACCAGGACGACGAGCCGGTGCCCCTTCGTCTTCGCGCCGGCGAGCGCGCGCGCGATCAGGGCGTGACCGATGCCACGCTCGCGGAACGGCGGCTCGACGGTGAGCGGGCCGAGCAGCAGCCCCTTACTCTCCCCGATGCGAATCGGCGACAGCCTGACCGAGCCGACCAGCAGGGTACCGATGCGTGCGGTGAACGACAGCTCAAGCCGGTGGCCCATGCCTTCGCGCAGCCGATAGGCCGATTTGGCATAGCGGCCTGGGCCGAAGGTTCGCTCGTGCAGGCGTTCGATCGGCACCGCGTCGTCGGCCGTTTCCGGCAGGATGGTAAGAGACGGTTCTGTCATCGGCGGATTTGCCCCAGGGCGCGCTTAGCATTTGACAGGCGGCAGGTCCATCGCCCGGCGCTGACGTCAAACCTGCTCTACCATGCGGGAGAGGTGAAAGCGCCCGAGCGGACGCTTAGATAGGCTGGGTTAGCCGAGCAAAGGATGTGGACATGGGCGTTCTGGTCGAGGGTGTCTGGCGCGACGAGCAGCATGGCGAACGCGCGCCGACCGGGCGTTTTCTGCGGCCGGCCACCCGCTTCCGCAACTGGGTCACCGAGGACGGCCGTCCCGGCCCGACCGGCACGGCCGGCTTCGCCGCCGCGCGCGGGCGCTATCACCTCTACGTGGCGCACGCCTGCCCGTGGGCGCATCGCACGGTGATCATGCGCATGCTCAAGGGACTCGAAGACCTGATCTCGATGTCGGTGGTCGAGCCGCTCTACGGCCCCCACGGCTGGCGATTCGGCGACAGCCCGGGCACGATTGCGGACAGCGTGAACGGCGCGATCGAGCTCGCCGAGATCTATCTGCGCGCCGATCCGCGCTACAGCGGCCGCGTGAGCGTGCCGGTGCTGTGGGACAAGGAACGCAGCACGATCGTCAATAACGAATCGTCCGAGATCATCCGCATGTTGAACGGGGCCTTCGGCCGGTTCACCAATGTGCGGACCGACTACTATCCAGCGCCGCTGCGCGAAGAGATCGATCGCGTCAACGCACTCGTCTACGAAAACATCAACAACGGCGTCTACCGCGCCGGATTCGCGACCACGCAGGAGGCCTACGAGGAGGCGTTCCGCGCACTGTTCGCCGCGCTCGACGAGATCGAGCAGCGGCTCTCGCGGCAGCGCTACCTTGCAGGGCGGGAGATCACCGAGGCCGACTGGCGGCTGTTCACGACGCTGGTGCGCTTCGATGCGGTGTATTACGGCCACTTCAAATGCAATCTGCGCCGCATCGTCGACTTTCCCAATCTGTCGAACTACCTGCGCGACCTCTACCAGCAGCCCGGCATCGCGGGGACCGTGAACATGGACCACATCAAGCGGCACTATTACGGCAGCCACCGCAACGTGAACCCGACCGGCATCGTGCCGCTCGGCCCGCAGCTCGATTTCCTGGCGCCGCACGACCGCGGCAGGTTCGGGGATTAGATCGTCGGTCGGCTAGTGCGGTGGATTTGAAGTTCCTATCATTATAGCCGCGCGTTTGTGTAGGAACTTCAAATCCAAAACCCGCACTAGTTCATAGATTGCTAGTGTCCCTTTGATTCCGAAGTTCGCAAACGAGTGTGCCGCCCAATGATGCGAACTTCGGAATCGGGACTAGCCCGGTCAGCGCGACCGGACCTACGGATTCGACTTGCCCGGGCCGGCCAGCTGCTGCACCAGCCGATAGAGAAATTCCTTGCTGTCGTAGACCGCCCTCACGCCGACCTGCTCGTTGCGTCCGTGCACTCCGTTGTTGCCGGGATCGCTGAACAGGCCGGAGATGCCGTAGGCGGGAATGCCGGCGTTGCGCAGCCAGCGGCTATCGGTGTAGCCGCCGGACATGGCGGCATTGAGCGGCACGCCCGGCCACATCTCCACGCTCAGCTGCGTGATCGCCTGCATGACTTCGGGATTGGCCGCGGACGGCGGGCTCAGCACCGCCGTCCCCTTGGGAATAACGGCGACCTTCTCGTCGGCGACGACGCGGGCGAGCGTGCGTCCGACCTCCTCGACCGACTCCTCCGGCATGACCCGGCAGTTCACGGTGGCGCGCGCGGTCTGCGGCAGCGCGTTCTCCGCGTGGCCGGCTTCGAGCATGGTGGCGACGCACGTGGTGCGAATCTGGGCGTTGTAGTCGGGGCGGGCCGTCAGCGGCGCGAGTGCGTCGGCATCGGTGCGGCCGGCGAGCAGCGCCTTCATCGCTTCGGCCATCGGCGGCGTTTCGGTCGTGGCCATGCGTTCGAAGAACGCACGTGTCACGGCGTTGAGCCGCGGCGGGAAGTCGAACTGCGCGAGGCGGTGCAAGGCATCTGCAAGGCGGTAGATCGGGTTGTCGCGGCGCGGGGCGGCGCTGTGCCCGCCGCGATCGGTGACCTCGAGTTGGTAGGTCTGGTAGACCTTCTCGGCGAGCTGAACCGCGAGGCGGAAGGGTCGCCCGTTGCGCAATGACCCGCCGCCGCCCTCGTTGAGTGCGAACTCGGCGTCGATCAGGTCGCGGTGATGCTGCAGCAGCCAGCGCACGCCGTTGTGAGGTGAATCCGAAAGCTCCTCGTCGGTCGTGAGCGCGAGGATGATGTCGCGCTCGGGCCTGTAGCCCGCTCCGGCATAGGCGATCATGTTGGCCACGAAGATCGCCGCCATCGCCTTGTCGTCGATGGCGCCGCGGGCCCGGAAATAGCCGTCGGCCTCCTGCAGCTTGAAGGGATCGAAGTCCCAGTCTTCGCGTTTGGCCTCCACGACATCGAGATGGGCGAGAAGGAGAAGCGGTCGGCGGGCACCGGTGCCGCGCAGTCGCGCCACCAGGTTGCCTTTGCGCGGCCCCGACGACAGCACCTTGATGTCCGCGACGGGAATGCCGCCGGCGCGCAGTCGCGCCGCCATGGCCTCCGCCGCGCGCAGCGTGTCGCCGGTGGACTCCGTCGTGTTGATCTCGATCAGTTCACGGTAGATGTCCACGAACGCGCGCTGGTCGGCCGACGGCGGCTCTGCGGCGAGCGCGCAGGAAAATCCTCCGGCCAGCAAGCCGACGACGATCGCAGCAGGTACGCCCAGTCGCGAACGAAATGGCATCGGACCCTCCGAGCGGGCGCGGGTCACGTCGGCCCCGCTCGCGGCTCGTTGCGCAGGAAGGCCGCGATTTTCGCATCCTTCTGCAGCCCCGCCAAATCCTCCTGCGTCGGCAGTTGCGGCTTGTCGCGCGTGGCGTTCACCATGCACAGGAAGCCGAGCGGCTCGCCGCGCGTGGCGCGGAACTGGTGCCAGATCATCGGCGGCACGGTGACGAGATCGCGGGTCTCGATTGGCTTCACTTCGCTGCCGACGAGGCAGTGGCCGCGCCCGCGCAGGATCAGCACGGCGTGCATGTGCTGGTGCCGCTCGAGTGTCGAAAAGCCGCCGGGCGCCATTTCGAAATAGCGCAACTCCGAGTGCATCTCCGGATCGGAGAACAGCACCTGCCGGGTGATGGTCTTGAACAGGGCGCGGTCGTCTTCCTTGTACGGAAGCTCGTCCACGCCGTCCCAGCGGTAATCCTTCGCCTTGCGGTAGATCGGTCTGTCGTGGGTCGTCATGATCTCAACTCATTCGCCCGATCGCCGGCCGCTACCCGTACGCATGTCCCCGTACCTTGGCGACAAACGCGGCGGTCGCTTCGGTGAGCTGCTCGCGCGCCTCGAGCAAAGCGCCGCCGATCAGCAGCATCACGTCGGCGCCGTAGAAATCAAGCATTTCCGGCACCCGATCGGTGGTCATGCCGCCGGCCGGAACCGGAACGCTGGGACGCAGGCCGTCGCGGCCGTCCAGGGCTGCGCGCGAGAGCGCACGGCACGTATCTGGGGAGTAACCGAAGCGTCCGCCATAGTTCGGGAACACCACGGCATCCGCCCCCAGGACGCGGAACAACGTGCCCAGAAGGAAGCTAGGCGCGATCTGCGCCGCCCCGGCCATGGTGGGATGGGCGACGAAGGCGACCGTGGGATGCTCGCGCACCAGCCGGTGGAAGTTGGATAGGCCTGCGATCATCGGCGCAACCATGACGGTATCAACGCCGGCGCGGCCGGCGTCGTCGATCTGCTCGCGCATGGCGTCGAGATGGCCCGCGAGGCTCGGCACATAGCGCACCGTCTTGCCGCCCGGGTCGAGAGTCCGCAACGCCTCCGCAACGGCGTCGACGCGCGCGCGGAATGGCGAATAGGCCTGGTCGGCCAGGCCATGGTCGTCCTTGATATAGTCGACGCCGCCGCGTGCGAAACGCAGCGCGAGATCCGCGAGCCCGGCGGGGGGCAACCCTTGCGGCTTGAGCGCCGAGCAGGTCAAAGCCCGCGCCGGCGCGCCGACCCGCCGCCGCAACTCATGCAGCCCGTGACGGGGGCCGCCGAAGCCTTTGACCAGCTCGGCCGGAAGCGCGACATCGTGCAGCGTCACATCGTCGTGCAGCGACGTATTGCCGAACAGCATGTTGATGAGCTGCCCGGGATCGCCGCCGACGGTTTGCGCGGCGAGCGAGATGCGAACCTCGAACAGGCCGGACTCCTGTTCGGCGATGCCCTCGACCCGGCCGACGATCTCGGCGTGCACGAACTCGTCCGCGATCGCCGACAGCGGCATCTCGACGCTTTGCTCGACCGCAATGGCGCGTGCGCGCGCCTCGATCGACCGGGCGTCGCTGCGGATGTGGTAGATCGCCTGCAGACGGGGGGACACGGGTGCTCTGACCAACTCATGGCGCTCGGGGCGACCATAGTGCGCGCGGTATCAAACTGCGAGCGCGCCTTTGCGGTCCCTACCAGTGCTCGCCGATGGGGGCACCGCTGAGCACCTCGATGATGCGCGCGCGCGTCGCAGCGGTTGTTTCGGCCGGCAGCGCGTCAGGTGCGAAGAAGCCGTGCGCCACGATCTCCCGATCGGGGACCGGCGTCGCCACCTGACGGAACGCGCGGACCACGAACACCGCGACATGATCGCGGCGGGAGGCCCGATCGTTGAAAAAAACTCCATGCAGTTGCGGCGGCGCGGTCACCTCGATGTTGCCTTCTTCGCGCAGCTCGCGCGCGGCCGCTTCGATCAGGGTCTCGCCGGCCTCCACCCCGCCTCCCGGCAGGTGCCAGCCGCTGACATAGCTGTGCTTGACCAGAAAGATGCGCCCTTCCCCGTCGATCACCAGGGTGCGTACGCCCAGAGTCATGGCGCGGGCGAAGCGCCAGTAGAGGTGCAGCACGCGCCGCAGCGCCGGCTCGAGCGCACGGAGGGTCTCCTCGAGCGTGAGCCGTTTCATGCCGGTTTTGTCACTCCTCGCGCCGCAATGACGTCTATCGCACCCGGCTTGTCAAAGGCGCGGATTTATTGTTTAGAATGATTCTAATTTAATGGATTGGGGGAGATTTCGTGAAACGTTTTGCCGACCTTACCGAACAGGAAATCCTCGCGCTCGCCATCACCAACGAGGATGAAGACAGCCGCATCTATCGCGGCTTCGCCGAAGGGTTGCGCGAGAAATATGCGGCATCGGCAAAGGTGTTCGACGAGATGGCGGACGAGGAGGTGCGCCACCGCACCATGCTATTCGAGCTTTACCGGTCGAAATTCGGCGAATACCTGCCGTTGATCCGACGGCAGGACGTCAAGGGCTTCATCCAGAAGCAGCCGCTCTGGCTCATGTCGCCGCTTAGCCTCGATGAGGTGCGCAAGTTCGCCGAGAACATGGAGTACGAGGCAACACGCTTCTACCGGCGCGCTGCGGAAACGACTCGGGACACGTCGGTGCGTCAACTCCTGGTCGAGCTTGCCGAGGTCGAGGCCCAGCACGAGGGCCTCGCCCACCGGCTCGGCGAGCAAATCCTGACTCCGAGCGCGCGCGACAAGGAGGACGAGACCGCACGGCGGATGTTCGTGCTGCAATACGTGCAGCCCGGTCTCGCCGGATTGATGGACGGATCGGTCTCCACGCTGGCGCCGCTGTTTGCCGCCGCGTTTGCCACCCACAGCACCTGGGAGACGTTCCTGGTCGGACTGGCCGCTTCGGTGGGCGCCGGCATCTCGATGGGCTTTGCCGAGGCGCTGTCCGACGACGGTTCGCTCACTGGCCGCGGGGCGCCGCTCGTGCGGGGCATCGTATGCGGGACGATGACCGCGATCGGCGGGCTCGGCCATACCCTGCCCTATCTCATTCCCAACTTCTGGACCGCGACGATGGTCGCGATCGCGGTGGTCGTGGTCGAGCTGATCGCGATCTCCTATATCCGCCACCGCTTTATGGACACGCCGTTCCTGGCGGCCACCTTTCAGGTCGTCGTGGGCGGAGCGCTCGTATTTGCCGCCGGGATACTGATCGGGAGTTCGTGAAACCGTGCATTGTGCCGCCCGCTGGCACGGTGCCATCATCCGCGCCCACGCCAGCGGATGTCCTCCATGTTCGTGCTCGCACACCTGTCGGACCCGCATCTCGGTCCCTTGCCGCCGCCGCAATGGCGCGAGCTCCTGGGCAAGCGGGCGACCGGCTTCATCAACTGGCGGCGCAAGCGCCATCTGATCCATCGCGGCGACGTGCTCGCCCGCATCGTGGCGGATCTCAAGGCGCAGGCGCCCGACCACATCGCGGTGTCGGGCGATCTCGTCAACATCTCGCTGCCGGGCGAATACCTTCCGGCCCTTGCCTGGCTTTCATCACTCGGGCCGCCCGACGACGTCACCTTGGTGCCGGGTAATCACGACGTCTACACCCGCGGGGCGGCGCGTTTCCCGCAGCTCCACTGGAGCCGTTACATGCGCGGCGACGACGACGCCGAGACTGCCTTTCCATTCCTGCGCCGGCGCGGCCCGCTGGCGCTGATCGGTTTGTCCAGCGCGGTGCCGACGGCGCTCTTCATGGCGACCGGTCGGCTCGGTGGCGAGCAGCTTGCCCGGCTCGCGCCGACGCTCGATGACTGCGGGCGCAAGGGGCTGTTTCGCGTCGTGATGATCCACCACCCGCCGATCAGCCCGCCGGCGCGGCGCTTCAAGCGCCTTGTCGACGGCGCCGATTTTTGCGCCGTGCTGGCCCGGCACGGGGCGGAGCTCGTGATTCACGGCCACGATCACCTGCATTCCCTGATCGAGCTGAAGGGACCGCGCGGGCCCATTCCGGTCGTGGGCGTGCCGTCGGCGTCGGAAGCGCCGCCCGGCGAGCATGACCGCGCCGGCTACAATCTCTATCGGGTGGAGGGCGAAGCCGGCGCGTGGTGCTGCGACGCCATCTCGCGCGGCCTTTCGGCCGGCGGCGACACGGTCGTCGAGGTCAGGCGAACAAGGCTTGCGGGCCCCTAGGCTAGGCGGCGCGGGCCAAGCAGCGCGGGCCGGGCCGGGCGCGAGGTCCGGCTATGGCTTCGAACCGAACAGCAGCGCGGCGGCGATTAGGATCACGCAACCCGCGAGCACGCCGAGGACAAAGGCCTTCACGACGCGGGGACGGAGCCCGCGGCGCTCCAGCCGCGCCTCCTCCTTGAGATCGCGCACGGCCGGCAGCGAACCATCGGCGAGCGCGCGTTCGCGCTCGATCAGGCGCTGCGCCAGATATTTCGTCACCGCCTCGACGATCTCCGGGATGCTGCCGGATTCGGCGAGCACTTTGCGGCCGTAGCGTGTGTCCTGCAGGAACCGGTACACCCGCTTGTCGCGGCCCATGCCCACATGGGCGATGGAATCGATCCACAGGCGCGGCGTCTCTCCCCGGCTGATGCCGCGATCGAACAGATCGACCTCTTTGGGGATTTCCTCGAACAGCGAGTCGAGCGCCTCGTCCAGCAGCTCGAGGCGTGCCACCTCGGCATCGTGCAGGTCGACGACGACCGCGTTGCGCTCGGCCTGGTCGACCCGTGCCTTACGCAACGCGTCCTTGAGCCGCTCCGGCCGCGGTTCGCTCGCCCTGGCGGCTTCGACGGGTTGACGTTTACGACCCCACATGGCCGCAACCTACCAACGGATGGCCGCAAGGCAAGGGCGCGCGGGCACAACAATGGCGATGGACAGAGATATTTCGGGTTTAACGGTGAAGAGCCGGCTTACACGCAGCGTCCGCCATCGACCTCGAGCACGTTGCCGGTGAGGAAAGAGGCCTCGTTGGAGGCCAGAAACAGCGTCGCATTGGCGACGTCGTCAATGGTGGCGAAGCGGCCCAGCGGCACGGTGGCTTTGAACTGGGCGCGCAATTCGGGCGAATCACCACCCATGAACGTCGGCAACAGCGGCGTCTCCGCCATGACCGGCGCGATCGCGCAGACGCGGATACCGTCGGGCGCAAGCTCCGCCGCCATCGATTTCGACAGCAGATTTACCGCTCCCTTCGACGCGTTGTACCAGGTGAGCCCGGGCCGCGGCCTGATCCCGGCAGTCGAGCCGATATTGATGATCACGCCGGATTTTCTCGCCCGCATCAGCGGCACCACCGCATGGGCGAACAGAAAGATCGATTTCACGTTGACCGCCAGCAGCCGGTCGAACTCGTCCTCCTCCACCTCCAGCATCGGCCGGCGCACATGGCTCATGCCGGCGTTGTTGACGAGGATGTCGACCGCCCCGAATGCATCGACCGTGGCCTTGACCGCAGCATCCACGTCGGCGCGCTGGGAGACGTCGCAGCGCACGGCGATGGCCTGGTTGCTGATCGCGGCCGCGGCCGCACGCGCGGCCCGCTCATCGATGTCGACGACGGCAACGCGCGCACCTTCGCGCGCGAAAGTTTCCGCGATGCCCTTGCCGAAGCCCGAGCCGGCACCGGTCACCAGCGCAACCTTGTTGTCGAGACGCATGTCGTTTCCTTTCCAGCGCGATGATCCGGGATGGCGCCGCTGCGGATGGTTGACTGGCGATGGTGCACGGCTGGCCGGCGACACCGCAATTCAATGATCTCGCGGCACGACCCCATAGTCGCGGGCCCAACCGAGCCCGGCTTCGGTCCTGCCGCGCGGCCGGTATTCGCATCCGATCCAGCTGTCGTAACCGACGCGGTCGAGCGCCGCGAATATCGCGGGATAGTTCACTTCGCCTTCGTCCGGTTCGTGCCGCGACGGCACTGCCGCGATCTGCACATGCCCGACCACGGGCATGTGCTTTTCGAGGCGCTTGACCAGATCGCCGCCGACGATCTGGGCATGATAGAAGTCGAACTGGATGCGCACGTTCGGCCGCTCCACCTTGGCGATGATATCGGCTGCGTGCTCGGCGCGGGTGAGAAAATAGTCGGGCCGGTCGCGCGGATTGATCGGCTCGATCAGCACGGTCACGTTCTTCTCGCGCGCCGCATCGGCCGCCCAGGTGAGATTGCGGACGAAGGTCGCCTCCGCCGCCGGACGCTGCTCCGGCGGCACCCTGCCGGCGAGGCAGTGGATCTGACACCCCCCGATCGCGGCGATGTAGTCGAGCGCCTGCTTGAACACGGCGGCGAATTCCTGCTCGCGGCCGGGAACCGCCGCCACGCCGAACTCCCCCGCCGCCGATCGGCCGGGCGCGGTATTGACACCGAGCACGGTCAGGCCGTGACGTTCGAGCTCGGCCTTGACGGCGGAGGGCGCGTGATCATAGGGCAATTGCAGCTCGACCGCGCGGAAGCCGGCCGCGGCCGCCGCTGCAAAACGTTCTATCAGCGGGCGTTCGGTGAAAAGATAGGCCAGGTTGGCGGCGAAGCGCGGCATCGGCAAAGGCTTCGACTGCTACTGGGCCACGACCCCGGCCCCCTTGATGATTGGCACCCACTTGTCGATCTCCCTGCTCACGAACTCGCCGAGCGCCGCGGGCGTTTGAGCGGATTCGGGAGGGAGCTCGACCGCAAGCTCCAGTAGCCGCTTGCGGGCGTTGTCGTCCTTGAGCGCCGCGCGCGCCACGACATTGAGCCTGTCGATGATCTCTTTCGACGTCCCCTTGGGCGCGAACATCGCGTTCCAGCCCACGGCCTGGAATTCCGGCAGGCCCTGCTCGGCCGACGTCGGCACGTCAGGAATGACCGCGAGGCGCGCGGGCAACGCGACCACCAGCCCATTGATCATCTTGGCCTGGATGCTCGGCACGACGCCGACGGTCTGGTCGCAGACATAGTCAACCTGTCCCCCGAGCAGCGCGTTCAACGCCGGTCCCGAGCCGCGGAACGGGATGTGCTGCGGCTTCACGTTGAGCAGGGCGTCGAGAAACAGGCAGGTGAGATGCGACGTGGCGCCGACGCCGCCGGTGCCGTAGTTGACCTTGCTGTCGTTCTTTTTCAGGTACGTGATGAACTCGCGGAAATCCTTGACCGGCAGGTCCTTCTTCGCCGCCACGATCATGGGCGTGCCGCCGGTATTCATGATCGGCTCGAAATCGGTACGGGGGTCGTAGGCCAGGTTGGGATAGAGCCCGACACTGGCGGCCTGGGTGCCGAGATTGCCCATGAGCAGCATGTAGCCGTCGGGCGGCGACTTGGCGACGCGGGTCACGCCGACCGTGCCGCCCGCTCCCACCACGTTCTCGACGATGACCTGCTGGCCGAGCGCCCGGCTCATGGGCTCCGCCATCAGCCGCGAGATGATGTCGGTCGGGCCACCGGCAGCGAACGGAACGACAAGGGTGATCGGCCGCTCCGGATACACCGCCAGGACGGGCGTCGCGAACATGAGCGCGGCCGCCCCCGCGACGGCTTGCAAGCCGGCGCGCCGCCATGTGCGAGAACTCATCGGTATCCTCCCAGGTGGCAACCTTGTCATTGATGCGGCGCCGGACTTGCAGCCCGCATACGATCCGCATAACCAGCGTATCGTTGCATCGAATGGCATGTCTACCCTTCCGGCATCCGGGGAGAGCATCGCATGCTCGCCAATGACAGCTTCCACATCGCCGTCCTGCCCGGCGACGGCATCGGGCCCGAAGTCATGGCCCCCGCCCTCGCGGTCCTGAACAAGGTCGCTGCCTCGACGCCGCGGCTGAAGCTACGCTTCACCGAGGCACCGGCGGGCGCAGGCCATTATCGCGACACCGGCACCTCGCTGCCGGAGTCCACGGTCAAGCTTTGCGAACAGGCCGATGCCATTCTGCTCGGCGCCTGCGGGCTGCCGCACATCCGCTATCCCGACAACACCGAGATCATGCCGCAGGTGGAGCTGCGTTTCATTTTCGATCTCTATGCTGGCGTGCGGCCGTGCCGGCTGATCCCGAACATCCCGAGCCCGATCGTGGGAGCGGCCGAGCGTGGGATCGATCTCATCCTCATCCGCGAATCGACCGAAGGCCTGTTCGCCTCCATGGGCAAGGGCGTGGTCACCGAAACCGAGGCGCGCGAAACCCTGCTCATCACTCGCAAGACCTGCGAGCGCCTGTTCGACTTCTCGTTTCGCCTGGCGCAGCGTCGCAAGGCGCGCGGCGCGCCCGGCCGGCTTGCCTGCGTCGACAAGGCGAATGCATTCAAGGCGTACGCCTTTTTCCGCAAGATTTTCGACGAATGCGCCGCCCGTTATCCCGGGGTCGACACCGACCGCATCTATGTCGACGCATGCTCGGCCATGCTGGTGCGGCGGCCATGGGATTTCGACGTGCTGGTCATGGAGAACATGTTCGGCGACATCCTCTCCGATCTCACCGCCGGCCTGATCGGCGGCATGGGCATGGCGCCCTCGGCCGACATCGGCGACAAGCACGCGGTATTTCAGCCGTGTCACGGCACCGCGCCCGATATCATGGGCAAGGGGCTCGCCAATCCGACCGCGATGATCCTCTCCGCCGCGATGATGCTGGACTGGCTCGCCGATCGTCACGGCCACGAGGGCGCCGCCCAGGCCGCCCGTGCCATCGAGGGCGCCGTCGACCGCGCCTTTGCCGCCGGCCTCAAGGCTTGCGAGTTCGGCGGCCGCGATGGCACCTCCGCGATCGCCGACGGCGTCCTGCGGGCGCTGGATTCGCCGGCGGCAAATTGACGGCCGGCGGCCGTGGACCTCTGGTGGGACACTTCCCACCTCCCCATATGCGACCCATGATGCGGTACATAGGGCGCATCTTTCGCTACGAAACATGAGGCGTTTCCGCCTGTTGGGCATTTGCCCATCATGCCTCCCACCGCGCGGATGGGATGTTTTGTGGTTGACGCTTATTGGCGCAATTGGTTCGCTGTCCCCGTCCGGCGCATCACATAAGCCCTTCGCAACGGGCGCGCGCGGGACCGGAGCGAAACCCTCAACCGAGGCGTCTTGGCATGAACGCCCAAGAGCTGCTGCAGGAGATCGCCGACTATTGTCGGCACAGCGGGCTTGCGGAATCCACCTTCGGCCGCCGCGCCGTCAATGACGGCAAGCTCACCGCGCGGCTCCGCAATGGCGGACGGATCACGACCGAGACGCTCGACCGCATCCGAGGCTTCATGGACCACAACCGCATGGCCGCGAACACCGCGCGTCCCGCGATCATCGATCGGCCGGCGCGGCCGCCGGGGGTTCCGGCTTCGTCGCCCGCGGTCGCGGCCGGGGAGCGCGATCCACAGCGCAACTTCCGCTTCTTCGACAACCGGCAGAAATACCTGCTGTTCGTCAACACCTGCAGCGAAAAGTGGGTGGTGGCCAGCCGGGTCGGGCTCGAGCTCGCCAATATTCACCCGCGCCCTCCGGCGCTGCGGGTGTTCGACGCCGGCGTGGGCGACGGCACGGTCCTGCTCCGGGTGATGCGGGCCATGCATGACCGCTTTCCGCACACGCCGTTCTACGTCGTCGGCAAGGAGATCAGTCTCGAGGACGTCCGCCTCGCCTTACAGAAGATGTCGGACCGGTTTTTCGAGCATCCGGCCACGGTGCTGGTGCTGACCAATCTGGCTTATGCCGATGCGCCGTGGCTGGCGGTCAAGTCGCTCTCCGCCGCCTCGAGCATGGTGTGGCACGAAGTGCCGCTGGCCGGAGATTCCGCCTACCGCTTCGAGCAGCAGATCACCGATCTGGTGCCGTTCCTGTCGCAGAACTGGAAGGCCGGGGTCAGTGCCAAGACCGGCAATCCGGTCTACGAGCGGCCGGTCGTGCTGGTGCTCTATCGCGAGGACCACAAGTTCCTGCTCGACCCCATCATCCCGCGTCCGGGCGGCACGGTCGCCAATTACGACTTGGTGATCGCCTCGCAGCCCTACCGCGCGCGCGCGTCGCTCGACTTCAAGGCCAAGCGCGTGATCGCGCCGCTGGCAAAATCGCTCGGGCCGGGCGGCCGGCTCATCGCCATCCATTCCCACGGCAACGATCCCGGCATGGAGATCATCCAGAAGGTGTGGCCGGGCGACAATCCGTTCCTCCACGATCGCCATCAGATCATGAAGGCGGTGAAGCACGAACTCGGCCCTGCCGGGCGTGACCTCAACTTCAACGCCTATGCCGACAACCGCTCCCTGTTTCGCTACGACATGCACACCCTGCCGAGCGAGATTTCTGATCAGTCGATCGGTACCTCGACGCTGTTCGCGGCGTGGAATGCGGCGATCTACGTAGCGCAGGTCGAGGACGACCGGCTCGGGGATGTCGTGGCCGACGGCCGTTATCTGGAATCGACGCGTGAGGTCCTGCGCGACCGCAGCGCGCTCTGGTTCTACGACGAATCATATGTGATCTCGCGCCGGCGCGAGTGATGTTTCGCCGGAATCTCTCCGGAGCAGACCGGGTTCGCGGCAGCCACAGATGTCCATCACTACCCCTTCCCCGGTGAGCCAGTTGGCGGATCGAGCCGATCCGGCCGGCGCGATCGTCGACTTCGCGCGCGACTTCTCGCTCGAAGCGACACGGCCGTCGGCGGATGAGATCACGGCTCTGGCCGCCGCTGCTCGCCCCGGCACCCGTGTCTATGTGAGCGCGGTGTCCACGCGACCTGCGCAGGACGCCATCGAGGCCGTGGTGCGCCTGCTCGCAGCCGGCTTCGAGCCGGTGCCGCACCTTGCGGTGCGCAACTTCGCCACGGCGCGTGACCTCGACGATTTCCTCGACCGGGTCACCGGCGAGGCAGGGGTGCGGCGCGTGCTGGTGATCGCAGGCGACCGCGACCAGCCCAGCGGCGACTTCCGCAGCTCGATCGAAGTGATCGACAGCGGCGCCTTGCAGCGCCATGGCATCGTGGAAATCGGGATCGCGGGTTATCCCGACGGTCACCCGCGCATATCCGAGCAGGATCTCGACCGGTCGCTGGCGGACAAGATTCATGTCGCAGAGACGACCGGGATGGCGGTGCACATCGTCACCCAGTTCTGCTTCGACGCGCAGGCGATCCTGAAATGGATCGGCCGCTTGCGTGATTTCGGCGTCGAGTATCCGGTGCGGGTCGGCCTTCCCGGTCCCACCAACCTCGCGACGCTGTTGCGCTATGCCCGGCGCTGCGGCGTACGGGCCTCCGCCCAGGGGCTGGCGCGGCAAGCCGGCCTGGTGCGGCAGCTTTTTGCCATGTCGACACCCGACATTCTGATCCGCACCATTGCCGAGGCGCGCGCTCGCAGGCATCTCGGCGAGATCGCGCCGCACTTCTTCTCCTTTGGCGGACTGGCGCAGGCTGCGCGGTGGGGCGCGGCAGTGGCCGACCACCGGATCGCACTCGAGCCCTCGGACGGATTCCGGGTCGAGCCGCCGCCACGCCACGGGGCCTGATGCGACCGCGCGGCACCGACGCTGAATGTCCGGTCTAATATGCGGCCGCGAGCACGGCACGCACGTCGTCGGCCGACACCGTCCGTGGCGCGCTGATCGACATCGCCGCCACTTCACCCGACACGAAATCGACCTTGGCGCGATCGAACCCGACCTCTGCCAGCCGCTGCGGGATCGGGAAACCCCGCAGCATGAGAGCAAGGCGCTCGGCCGGATCGCCGCTCAATGCCTCCGCCAGGCGGGCATGCGCTTCCGGCGCTGCCGCCAGGTTGAACCGCGTCACATGGGGAAGAATGATGGCGTGGGTCTCGGCGTGCGGCAGGCCGAGCCCGCCGAGCACGTGCGCGAGCTTGTGTTGCAGCGCCGTCCCGGCGGTGAGCACGGTGCCGGCAAGCCAGGCCGCGATCAGGCATTCCGCGCGCGCCTCACGGTCGGAGCCGTCGGCGATCACCCGCGGCAGATGCTCGGCGAAACGGCGCGTGGCGTCGGTGGCGAGCGCCGTCAGGAACGGCGTGCGGTCGGACACCCAGAGCCCCTCGACGCAGTGGGCGATAGCGTTCATGGCGCTGGCGGCGCTCACCGCGGCAGGCAGACCGAGGGTCAGATCCGGATCGTAGACGATGGTGCGGGGCAGGACGCGCGCATCCTTGCCCGTGAACTTGCGCTCGCCCTCGCTCATTCCCCAGATCGCGGTCGCTTCGGATCCGGAATAGGTGGTCGGCGCGGCGAGAATAGGCAGTTCGCGATCGCGCGCGATGATCTTGGCCAGCCCGATGGCCGCGCCGCCGCCGGCCGCCACCAGACCGTCGGCACCGGCCGCCGCCGCGAGGCCCGCTTCCGCCACCGCCTTGGGCACATGCACCACCGCCTGTGCATGCAGCCCGGCCGAAAGCGTACCCAGAAGATCAACCAGCCGCGCGCCGAGGCGCGCACCGCTCCCCGGCGTGGCGATTACCAGGGCACGGCTCATGCCGAGGCGCGCCGCTTCGTCGGGAACGCGCGCGATCGCGCCTGCTGCGAACACGACGCGCTGGGATTGAATCTCGTGAACGAAGGATGCGGTCATTCGCTGCTCGACGCGAGCGGGCCACCTTGGCTCGACGCAACAGACTATTGCGCTTCGGGGGCTCGTGTCAGCAATCTGACCGATGCGAAATGCGGACGGGCGCCCGCACCCAAAGGGAGCACGGCGCCCGTCCGGAACGCCTAGTGCGTGCGGGTGTCCTCGCGCCAGATCCCGAGCGCCTCCTGCGAGGGACGGTCGGAGATCGAGAACAGCACGGATTCCTTCTCGGCATTGTGGGAGAAGTGTTTCCACGGCGGCACGATGAAGACGTCGTTCGGTCCCCATTCCAGCACCTTGCCGTCGACAGTGGTCGTGCCCTTGCCCTCGACGCAGACGAAGATCGAGCCGTCGGTCGCCCGATACTTTTCGCCTTTGAAGCCTTTCGGCAGGAGCGCGAGGCCCGCACCCATCGTGGGCAGCACCGGGCCGCCGTTGATGGGATTGGCGTATCGCACGCGCGCGCCATGACGTTTGTCCACGTCGCCGGCCTTGTTCATGCGCTCGATGATCGGCCGTGTGCGCGCGTAGGTGTAGTTGATCACCGGACTGCGGTTCATCTGCGCCGGTGCGCCGTCCGGCAGTACGCCGGAGCCGTAGAAGGCGAGCGAGTCGCCGTCCGCCCGGTTGGTGGACTGCGTCGCTTCCTCGAAATGCTCGGCGAACGAGGCTTCGAAGAAATTGACCTGCGGAAAGTCGAGCACGTCCAGCCACAGCATCGGCTTGTCCGAGGTGTTGCCGTGGTCATGCGGCGCCCAGTTCGCGGTGATGACGAAGTCGCCGGGCGCCATGAAGGATTTCTCGCCCTCGAC
>Ga0068864_100000781_pt1 | contig 26753 bp, 24 predicted proteins | sample KBSSwiS72_FD_66586 | JGI IMG/M metagenome (GOLD analysis project Ga0068864, IMG submission 66586) | Switchgrass rhizosphere microbial communities from Kellogg Biological Station, Michigan, USA - KBS Switchgrass S7-2 | ecosystem: Host-associated > Plants > Roots > Rhizosphere > Soil ...
AGGTCACATATTCCGTGCGAATGCGCCGACAGGGAGCCAAATCGAGATTCCCGACCCATTCTGCTAAGCGTCTCCGGATCAGGAGGCCAGTGCGCGGCTTCCGATCATTCGAATTAAAAACACCGTATTAGAGAGTTCGTGCCAGCCAGCGGGAAAGTTGAGTTGTAAAACGCACGCGTCCGTCGTGATTCATGTGAACGGTATCAAAGAAGTATCGCGGATCTTCAAGATCATAGAAAGCGTCCTCGGCCATAACCTTGACTCCCGGACTATTCCAAAGCAACGGCATATATGAAGCGAAGGGCCCGTTCCTTCGGATCTCATCGACCTGCGGAAGAACTTCGGCCGGCATTCTTAAAAACACAAGCGTTGTTTGTGTTCCACGATACGCCTGAATAAATCGCTCAATCCACTGTCTGGAATATTCATCATAATGGTCGGCGTCCACGACGCCCGGCCCTGCGAGGTAAGCCTGAACCTGGGCACGCTCCATCTCAGTAAGGCGTTCCGGAAAATGCATTTCTCCGGACCGGGAGTCATAACGGAGGCCCTCCATGTTCTCGTCTCGACCAGCATAGTCCAGGGCGATACTGTCTTTGATTTTGCGCCGCAATGAAACCACACGCTTCCGAGTGATTGGGTGCAGCAGGAAATTCTGAAAATCCATCTGATAATTCAGACTCTGCACCAGAACCCTTGAGCCGACCTCGAGGCGTTTTTCTCCGGTCGTGTAGGTCCTGGCAAATTCCAGATACTCGCGGGAGCTGAGGATTGGAAGCAGAAGATCCGCATCCAGCATCCGATCGTTGAGATGTTCGGTTTCGGTTGAAGACTTTTTGCGGTATGTCGGCAGGCCTATGACGATTGCATGGTATCGATCCCGCTTCGGATCGAGAATCGTCTGATAATAGTAAAGCGCACGTAGCGTCGCTCCGGGAATTCCTCCCTGCACAAAGTTCGGACCGCCACCTGCTTCGTTTCTGTTGGCGAGACCGGCCCAGAATCCTTCGCCAACCTGGGAGTCCCCAATTACCAGGACATCCCCTCGATGAGAAGGCTCCCGTTCACGTTCATATTTCACGTAGTAGGCAGCAGTCCCCACGATGGAGTCGGGAGAAAGAATCCGGGAGTACAGGGACGTTCGAAAAATCGCGGTGTCGAGAACGAGGAAAACCGCCAGCCCCACAATGACCCTCAGGACGAGCGCGAATGCCATACGATTAGAATCGCGCATAGATGAATTGCCCTCCTTCAACAACTTTCAGAAGAACGATGGCGAAGAGGGCAATCCCGTAAATCAGATAAAGGCGCCGGCCGTTTGCTTGAGCCAGGAAATCTTCCACATTCCGTGAAAACAATCCATATCCCAGAACGAAGGAAATGCAGGCAGCGGCCAGCGCAGCCCGGAAAATGTCTCCGTCCAACGGTGCGACTTCCGATGAAACCCTCCCTTCCTGAGAAATTCTTCGCAGAATGTGGGCTGATGCACTGAGCGACGAGGCTCGAAAGAAAATAAACGCGAGTGTGACAAGATGGAAAGTCACTACTTGTCCCCAGATCCTGCGGAATAAACGCGCTCCCTCCCGCGACTTGAAGAAAGTATTTCGCCAATTCATCGTAGCGACGGAGCTGATCATGAACACCCCATGCAGCAAACCAAAGGCCAGATAATTGGAGCTGATGCCGTGCCAAACTCCAATAACTACCATGTTGATAAGGATGCTGACCGAGAGTCCCCACGCTCCGGCTTTACGGAACACCATTCGCAGCGGAAGAAACAGATAATCGACCAGCCAGCTGGTCAGACTCATGTGCCACCGCCGCCAGAACTCCTGAATATTGATGGCAGCGAAAGGACGGTTGAAGTTAGGAGGCCCCTGAATTCCAAACAGCATGCCAACGCCCAACGCCATCAGTGTCAGGGCCGAGAAATCTGCGAAAAGCATCAAGGTGTAAAGATAGGAAGACAGCAGCACCGCCAGGCCCGAATGGACATCCAGACCGCCGTCCACCTGGGCGATGAATGGCGCGATGCGATCGGCGATTACCAGCTTTTCCAGGAGGCCAAGCAGGACAAACCCTACTCCGATGTCAAACACAGGAAGGTTCAGACCGGCTGAAATGCGAGTCTTCAATTGCTCCATGAAGGCGGGCGCTCGTTGAATCGGCCCGGATAATATTTGCGGAAAGAAAGATGCATAAAGCGCTAATGCCGCAAAGTTTCTTTCTGCGGGCATCCTTTCCCAATACACATCCAGGACATAACTAATCAGCTTGAACGTGTAGTAGGAAATACCGAGAGGAACTGCCAGGTTGTTCAGGAACCCCGGAGACAAATTCTGCCAATGCGGAAGAAGCTTGAATCCCGTCAGGATTCCGGCAAGAGGAACAACCGCGGACATCGCCGCAATTCTTCTTGCCCGATCCGACGAAGCCCGATCCGCTGCAATCGCCAGAAAATAGACCAGCGCTGTGAGGACGAAGAGCAACACGGTGTATGGAACGCTCCATGTCATGTAGAAGAAATAAGAAAGTATCAGCAGAAAAGGACTTCGCCATCGAATCGGAAGACAGTAAAACAGGAGGATAGCTGGAACGAGGCAGGCAAAGAACCTCAACTCCGTAAAAGTCAACTCCCGTGCCTCTTTTGTTGTATGCGCGGCTTGTGACCGTGCACATTCCTGAATTCAAAACACTCCACACTTGCGCGTTCTGCACGGTCACAAACCGCGCTTACCGTGAGATCGTCCTGGATCAATGGCGATTGGCCTTTTCCTGCAGCCTGATATCGATCAGCCGCTGCAAATCACCGACTTTTTTAAGTGCGAAAACATCACGCATGCCAAAGCGCAGTCCGAAGCGTTCTTCAACGGCAGCAATGACGGTGATGTGCGACAAGGAATCCCACCCGGGCACCTGACTCGCCATCGTCTCATCGTTGATATCCCAATCGTCCAATTTGATTGCAGCCAGTATGGTTGCCTTAAGCTCAGACGTGATCACTTGTATGTCTTTCTCTAATGCGGACGTTTGAACTCGTTATGAAATCAACCCCACCCTGTCTTTGTTTGCCTGCCGGCTGGGTTTGCCTGATGAACTCTTTATCAGGAAGCGTGGAGGCACCAGATAAATATTGGTAATCGAAACATCGATAGCCATACCGGCCTTGAGAATATCGATGCGCAATTGCTTTTGCCCCGAAGCATCCGCAATAGAGGTTTCAGCCATGATGCACAGACACTCCGTCCCCATTGTTTTGTCATCCTCGCCGAATGCGACCACTCGTCCGGGAATGACACCGCTGACGGTGCCGATCGCAGATTCAACGTCCTCCGGATAAATATTGTTCCCGGCGACGATAATGATGTCCTTCTTCCGGCCAATTACAAAGAAGTCGGTACCATATTTGAATCCAAGATCCCCGCTGTAATACCAGCCGTCTCGCAGAACCTCCGCAGTCTTTTCCGGATAGTTCCTGTAACCGTCAAACATCGACACCGAGCGAATTGCGAATTCTCCAACCACGCCTTCAGGAAAATCGAGGCCGACATCATTCACGATGCGGACGTCGCATCCAGGAATCAGCGAGCCGGAAGAAACGCAGAGCCTGGCCTCACTTTCGCCTGCCGCCATGGAGACCGTCCCTTTTGCAAGTTCTGCCCTGTTGACGCCCAAGACAATAGGTTGGGAATCCGGTACGGATTGCGTCACGGCAAACGTCGCTTCCGCCATTGCGTAGCACGTGGCGATCGAATTTTCGCCTAACCCGAATGCGTGAAATCGTTTTCGGAATTTCTGATGGCTCTCGTCCCGTATGGGCTCACTGCAGTTGATGATCAACCTCCAGGACTTGAGATCGATGTTTTCAAGATCGGCGTCCCTGACCTTGTCCGCCATCATGTCGAAAGCGAAGTTGGGGAGCCACGAAATCGTACCCCGTTCTCTCGAAACGACATCCAGGAGAATCGATGGGAACGTCACCCACTCGAATGGGCTGATCTGGACAGTGGGAATGCCTGATGCGAGAGGAAGATGAAATGCCGCAATGAGTCCCATGTCGTGGTAGAGCGGCAGCCAATTGACGATCTTGTCCTGATCACCCAGCCTCAACACTTTGGCGTAGCGATTGATATGTTCCTGGACTGCGATATGTGACAACAACACCGGCTTCTGAAGGCCAGTCGTTCCAGAGGAATGTTGCAGCAGCAGCGGATCCGAAGCCGATATCCCATCGTGAATCCGACTCTGCCTGGCAAGGGCTTCACTTCCGAGGCGAGATTGAAAATCCCATTCGAAAGGAAACCGGACGCCCTGTATGGTACTGCCGGTGGTGCCGACGTTCCCGATAAGTGGCCGAATCGTGGGTTCCAGGTCCCGTTCCGTCAGAATCCAATCCAGCCCGGAACGATGAGACATTCCTTCAAGGCCCTGTCGAAATTTGTCCGGATGAAGTCGCGCATTGGGATACGCCAGTATCGCTGGGATGACTCCGATGCGGACGCATCCGAGATACAGTGGATAAAGCCTCGGATCGTGTCGAACGATCAGCGCGCATACTTCACCTGGCTGGATACCATTCTCGAGCAGAGTGGCCGCGCATCGTTCCGCGGCTTCGATCAACGCGGCGAAGGTCCAGCGGAAAGGATCTCCCTCAGCGAGCCAATGAATAATCGCGTCCCTTGACGGCTGCCTTTCCGCATTCCTGCGCCATCGGCCCCACATGGTCGTGCAATTGTCAGTTTGAATGTGGGCCATAATGCTCGTGACTCGGTAGAATGACGCCGCTCTTCTTAAACCTGGAATGATCGGCAGCCAGTATACAATCCCAGCATGACTGCCGCTTCCGTGTACCGCATCCAGGACCTGCGATTTGCGTATGCCAGGACGCCCGTGCTCAACGACATTTCAACTTCGATCTTGGTTGGAGACTTTGTCGCACTGGTTGGGCCCAACGGGGCGGGTAAGTCCACATTCCTGAAGATCCTCGCGGGACTGAATCGTCGATATACGGGGACGGTGGAATTCGACGGCGTGTCTCTTGCAAAAGTGACCGCACACGATCTGGCTCGCCGCGTGGCCTTTGTTCCGCAGGAGACGCACGTGGTGTTTCCGTTTTCCGTGAACCAGATGGTGCTGATGGGTAGGGCGCCACATCAGCCCGCGAGCTTGTTTGACAGCGGCATCGATATCGAGCGCGCCGAATATGCCATGCGGCTGACCGATACTCTTGATCTTTCGAAGAAACCTTTTACCGCGCTCAGCGGCGGAGAACGGCAGCGCGTGGTGCTTGCCAGCGCGCTGGCTCAGGACCCCGAAGTGCTGCTGCTCGATGAGCCCACGGTATATCTGGATCTCAAGCATCAAATCCATTTTTACGATATCGTCGAACGGCTGAACCTGGACCATCGCATGACGATTGTCAGCGTGACCCACGACGTGAATCTTGCTGCTCGCTATGCCCGCCGCATGATCGCCATGCGTGCGGGGAGATTTGTGGCGGATGGCGTCCCGGAGTCGGTTCTTACCCCTGAACACTTGTATGAAATCTTTGAAGTCTCCGTCTCCGTTTTTAAAAGAACCGATGGCCGAGGCAGCTACATTATCCCGGTCTGAAGGAGCAGGCGGACTTTCGGTGAGGCGGTTCCTCACCGTGGTCGGGTCCTGTGTCCTCGTGCTTGCCGCTGTTCTCCTGATCGCACCGTTGATTGGCGATCAAGGGCTTTCACTCCGCGGCATTTTGTCGAGCGGCTCGACGGAACGCGACATTCTCGTTCTAGTACGGTTGCCCCGCATTCTATTTGGTGCGCTTGTTGGTGGTGCGTTGGCCGTTGCCGGAGTTCTGTTTCAAGCTCTGCTTCGAAATTCGCTGGCGACGCCGTTCACTCTTGGAATTTCCAGCGGAAGTTCTCTTGGCGCGGTGATTGCGATATGGCTCGGACTGGACGTGGCATTTCTCGGACTGCCCGTCATCCTGTTCGCCTTTGCAGGTGCCCTGCTCACGGTTGTTCTGGTTTTCTTTATCGCCAGATCCAGCGGCGGCCTGCCCACTTTTACCCTGCTTCTGGCGGGAGTGACACTGAATTTCATATTCGGAGCTCTGGTGCTGTTTTTTCACTACTCTTCGAACTTTGCTCAGTCTTACATGATGACGACCTGGATGATGGGAAGCCTGAACGTGGTCGGCTATACACCATGGGTGGTCGCCGTCCCCATGGTTCTGCTGGCATTTGCGATCGTGATGGTGATGTCGTCGAAGCTGAATCTTCTGGCGGCCGGAGAAGACTGGGCATCGACGCGAGGAGTGAATGTGCATCGGCTAAAGATGTCTTCGTACTTTATCGGTTCAATCCTGACCGGCGCAGTGACGGCATTCAGCGGTCCCATCGGCTTCGTTGGCCTTGTGGTTCCTCACACGCTTCGAATGATTGCCGGTCCGGATCATCGCATTCTGGTGCCGGGCTCCTTCTTTCTGGGAGCGGCTTTTCTGGTATTGTGCGATACCGCTGCACGCACCCTTCTGTCCCCGACTGAACTTCCGGTCGGCGTCATTACGGCGCTGCTCGGAGGACCATTCTTTATCGCGCTGTTGAAGAGAAAGCCGGGAGAATTGTGGTGAGAATGAAAAGGAATCTTGAACAGGACGCAACCAACAACGCAAAGGAAAGCCGCGTGGGGGTGGTTCCAAAGCCACATTCTTATAAGGTTCGCTTCGGAACCACCCCGGCCGTTCGGGCCACCCCTCCTGACTCAGGAGGGGAGTTTTTCAAGAGACACATTGTTGCGGCCGGCTTAATTGTTGTTCTTGCGATCTCCCTTCTCGCCCAGAACATCCCCACCTCCATTCTCTCCACGGATGCGATGCGTACGTGGTTGACCTACATCTCTTCCGACGATCTGGAGGGCCGCGGCACGTTCAACGAAGGGCTTGGCCTCGCGGCAACTTACATTGCGGACCAACTCAAAGATGGTGGTGTTTCTCCCGGAGGTGATCACGGGTCTTACTTTCAGAGGGTCCCGGTTCTCGGAATCCGGAACCTTGGCCGCTCCTCTCTGACCGTCGAAGTGAAAGGTCAGACGCGGACATTTCGAGATGGGGAAGGGGTGACGTTTCAGAAGTTCGTTGGCGTATCGCGGACATTTACTGTCGATCAAGTGGAATTTCTTGGCAACAATGCCGAATCCACGAAGACTGCGGACTATAAAGGAAAAGTCGTTGTGTGGCTGGACTACCCGGATTCGATCACATTGCTCGCGGCTGAGGAAGGTGGGATTTCCGCCGTACTCACGGCCGGTTCGAGCAACCCGGGTAGCGACAGCTCGTCCGGTGCCCCGGATTTTGTCACTTCGCAGCGCCTGGATTTGCCACGCATGCCGAGCATTACGGTGGGACCGGAGCTCCTGGATTTTCTGTTCAGCGCATCGGACACAAACTACGGCCAGATCCGCACGAGAAGCAGCCGATCCGAAGCATTGAAGGCATTCGCTCTGAAGGGCGTCCGGCTGACAATCAATATCGATGGGAATTATCGTGTCGTGAGTAGTCAGTTCACACGGAATGTTGTTGGCATTGTCGAAGGCAGCGATCCACAACTTAGGAGCACATTTGTAGCTTTCGGTGCTCACTACGACCATCTCGGCTACATTCAAGGACCTCTTTATGGCGAAGCGACAGATCGTATTTACAATGGAGCCGATGACGATGGTTCCGGTACGACGGCGCTGATTGGCCTCGCCCGCGCATTCGCGAAAGGTGAGAAAACCAGGCGATCACTTGTATTTGTGTGGCATGCGGGAGAGGAACTGGGACTTTATGGGTCGAGGTATTTTGCGGATAATCCTCCGGAATCCGTAGGCGATATCAACAACATCGTTACCCAGTTGAATATCGACATGATCGGCCGCAATCGAGATAACCGTTCAGCGGAAGCCAGCACCGTGTACGCCGTGGGGGCCGATCGCATCAGCACGGAATTGCACAATACGCTTGTCGATGCCAATGCCAGCATGTCACGACCGTTGTCGATCAATTTTGAAATGAACGATCCTTCCGACGGCGAGCGAATTTATTATCGTAGCGATCACTTCAGCTACGCGTCGAAGGGTATTCCGATTATTTTCTTCTTCAGCGGATTGCACCCGGATTATCACCAGGTGACGGATACCGTGGAGAAGATCGATTTCGATAAGATGGCGCGCATCGGCCAGCTCGTTTACGAAATTGGTCGCCGTGTGGCGAATCAGGATCGCGCTCCGGTGAAGGACTTCCGAGGACCCCGAGCGGGCAGAGGCGCCACAGGAAAGCTGTCGACGAATTAGCGCAACTAAGGAGATTCCGTGATGCGACTCATCAGTTTGTCGATCGGGTTCGCGAGCCTGCTCTTCGCAGGACTCGCTCTCACACAGGCGCCGCCGGCACCACAGGCGCCGGCACCGAACGCGGAAGGGGCTGCGGTGTTCCAGCGCGAATGTGCAAGCTGCCACATCAATCCATCGGCGGATTCCCGCGCTCCCACGCGTGAGGCCCTTGGAGGACGCACACCAGACGCCATTGTTGCTGCGCTTACCGACGGTGCGATGCGACTGCAGGGAGCTCGTCTCAGTGTCGCCGAACGGCGTTCGGTCTCGGCGTTTCTGACTGCGGCAACGACGCAAAGGCCACCAGCCGCCGTCGCTGCGGAAGCCGCAGCCCTTTGCAAGACTGCGACGCAACGAACATCGGATCCCAACGCGGCACCGAACTGGAACGGTTGGGGGGGGACCGTGAAGAACACGCGGTTTCAGTCTGCCGAGCAAAGTGGATTGACCGCTGCACAGGTTCCAAGCCTGAAACTCAAATGGGCGTTTGGCGTGGATGGCGTGGTTCAATTCCGCGTCCAGCCTGTTGTCGTTGGAGGCCGGGTTTACGTCGCCAGTGAGACCGGCGCCATCTATTCGCTGGACGCAAAGACCGGCTGCACTTACTGGATCTTTCGCGCGGAGACAGGCATTCGGACCGCAATATCCGTGGGACCTCGCGCGGTTTATTTCGCGGACGCAAAATCCAACGCATACGCTGTCGATGTAGTCACGGGACGACAGTTGTGGATTCGAAAGGTTGAAACTCATCCCGCCGCGCGCGCTACCGGTGCGCCGACACTTTATGAGGGCAGGCTCTATGTGCCGATCACGGGAGTCGCGGAGGAGAACACCGCATCGAGCCCGAATTACGAATGTTGCACATTTCGAGGAAGTGTTACTGCACTGAACGCCGATACCGGCGAGATTATCTGGAAGTCTTACACCGTTGATGAACCGAAACCGCGGGGAAAGAGTTCCACCGGCGCTCAACTTTACGGACCAGCGGGGGGTGGAATATGGAGCGCCCCCACGATTGACGCAAGGCGCGGTCTGGTTTATGTCGCAACCGGTAATGGCTATGCCGATCCAGCTCAGCCGACGACCGATGCGGTGCTCGCATTTGATCTTCAAAACGGAAAGTTGAAGTGGGCGAGTCAGGTTGCGAAGGACAACTGGGCGATGGGCTGCGGTAATGGTCCGGTGAAGAACGCCAATTGTCCGGAGACGGTGGGACCGGACTTCGACTTTTCCGCTTCGCCAATTCTCGCGACGCTGGAGAACGGCCGCCAGCTCATCGTGATTCCGCAGAAATCCGGAATCGGATATGCACTCGATCCGGATAAGGAAGGCGCCATGGTTTGGAAGTATCAGGCTGGCCGTGGAAGTGGAATCGGTGGAGTCTGGGGCGCAGCGGTCGATGCGCAGCGAGCCTACTTTGCCGTAGCGGATCAGCTGACGCCAGCCCCCGGCGGCTTGCATGCCGTCAATCTCGAGACCGGCGAGCGCGCGTGGTACACACCGCCGAAGGCTCCCTTATGCGGAACTGGTCGGGGCTGCAGCGCCGCCCAGTCGGCCGCGTTGACTGCGATTCCAGGCGTTGTCTTTTCCGGATCTGCGGACGGTGGATTACGCGGTTATTCCACGAAGGATGGCGCCATCGTCTGGGAATTCAATACCAACAAGGACTTTGAAACGGTAAATGGAGTTAAAGCCAAAGGCGGTTCGATGGATCTCGGAGGACCAGCAGTTGTGGGGGGAATGCTTTACGTGAGTTCCGGCAATGGCGGAATTGTCGGGATGCCTGGCAACGTCCTTCTCGCTTTCGGGATGGAATAAAAAAAGGGGCCTGACGCGTTGGAAAAAAGGAGCCTGACCCGGTCTGACCCCTTTTTCCAACCCGTCAGGCCCCCTTTTTTCTTACAGGGTGAGTTTGCTTTTGTTCTTCGCAAGCCACTGATCGAAATTCTGCAGTTCCGGATTCAGTGAGCGCGTCACATCGACGCTGCGAGCGGCGACGAATTCTTTCTCGAAGTCGCGATAGACCTGGAACATGTTCCCCAGGTCTTCCGCACCTGGAAATCCGAACCCGCGATAGACCTCCGGGCTGACCTCGTTGTACTTGCAGTTGATTCCAAGCCCCTTCGAGTACTTCTCGGCCATCTGAGCGCCCGTAAGATGTTCTCCGGCAATACCCACCGTCTTGCCAATGTATTCATTGCCCTTCTTGAAGATTCCGTATGCACACTTTCCGATGTCTTCACTGGCAATACCGGACATCCGCTTGTCGCCCATCGGGAACGTGATCGTATACGAGCCATCGGCCTGTTTGGATGGTCCCATGCCGAACATATAGGCGTTGTCCCAGTAAAAGGACGTGTTCAGAAACGTCACTGGCAAGCCGGCATCCGTAAACACATGATTGATTTCACCCTTGGCATCAAAGTGCGGGACCTTGTACTTGCCCTGAAGCGTCGGCATGCGGTTGTCGCTGAGTGGAACCCATTTCCGTGTGTCTTCCAGCGTCGACCAGATCACATGCTGAACCCCGGCGGCTTTTGCGGCGCGAGCCATATTGTTGGCATTGGCCTGTTCCTTTTCAGGAGAAAAGTGCGCCCAGAAAAAAGTGACGCAATAGACGCCGTAGGCGCCTGCAAATGCTTTCTTCAAACTCTCTTCGTTGTCGATGTCTGCGGCAACGACTTCCGCGCCCAGAGCCGCGAGGGCTTTGGCCTTGTCGCTGTTCACATCTCTTGTGATTGCGCGGGCGGTGAATTCGCCGTTCTTGTCGGCCATGATCGCCTTCACCAGTCCGCTGCCCTGTGAGCCCGTTGCTCCCATCACTGCGATTACTTTCTTAGCCACGTATCCTCCAACTTCCAATTATCGAATTGTTAACAATCTGAAAAGCGATGCGCTGAAAAGCTATCCGCCCACTTCTTTTCGAACGATGGCGGCGCCTTCCGCGAGTGACTGAAGTTTCATTTTGGCGACCATGCGAGCCAGGGGCTTCATGCCGCAATCCGTGCTTGGATACACGCGATCCGCATCAACGTGCTTGAGCACCGTTCGAATGCGGTCTGCAACCTGTGTCGGCTTCTCGATCATCATGTTGCGGATATCGAGCACGCCGACTTGCACGTCTTTTCCTTTGGGAAGATTCTTAAGGAACTCGATTCCCGCCATGTTGCGGTTGGCATAATCGAGAACGAATTGATCGATTCCGGGCGTGTCGAAGAAATGTGGCAGGACCGTCTGGTAGCCTTCGGGGAAGTTGGCGCTCAGGATGTCGTTCCCCCAGGCATTACCGAAGCAGAAGTGCCAGCCAATCTTCGCCTTTACACCATCGCAGCACTGCGCGACGACGTCTTTGATCCATGTGTAGTCATTCTTGTCATTCGTAAACAGCGGCAGCCACGCGCCGAGATCTTCAAACTGAAGATACGTTGCGCCTGCTTCAACGAGCGATTTCATTTCTTTGTTGAAAATTGGTGCGAGAGCAATGCTCAGTTCCTTGGGATTCTTGTAGTGTTTGAAATAAACATGCCATGCGAGGTTTGCCGGGCCGGCGCCGACGGAGACCTTGACGGGCTTCGTCGCATGCGCTTTCGTCACGTTGTAGAGATCCGTCAGCCGGATCGGACCATGAGTTACGGGTCCGCTGTTGACGACTCCACCCCAGTCATCCAGGATTGCCTTGCCCTGGCTCTTTGCTTGCCCGACACCCGATGGATGCGGTTCGCGGGCCGATTCAAATCCACCGATGCGCTCATACATGTACCAGCAGAACGAGCCAATGACGCCGACATAGTCGTCGTACCACATGTTGCCGTCGGTCACAATGTCGAGACCGGCATCTTCCTGGTCGCGTACCACGGCTGCCACGGCATCCTGGTACGTTTCTTCATATGCGGCTTCTTTGAAAGCGACCTGGATGTCGCGGCCCAGTAATTGTTGCTTGTACCAGGATGGACGCGGATACGATCCGACCATGGTGGTTGGCAGAACTTTATTGACGATCTTGATGGCCATGATTGGCTGCTCCTTAGGATGACTTGAATGACTTGAGTGGTTGCTGACAGAGCGGCTTCCGCTCCGCAAGACGCGCAATCCTATCGCACGCTGAATAAAGACGTCAAGCGAAGGATCTCGCAGGAACGCAGCGCTTTCGAGTCTCATCTGCTCCACTTTCAGCTGTGGGCGTGGTCTGTGACCGCGCGATCCCGTGTTACGCGAGTGCGCCGCCGCAGACCGCGCCTACAGGAGAACAGCGACCAAATCTCGAAAGGATCCACAGGTGCGCCACTTGACCAACGCCAGTGCTCCACGCATAATCATTCGCCGAAGAGCGAGATGATTTAATCCATTCGAATGGCAGAGAGAGGAATAGCAATGCGGTTTATCACACGAGGAATTATAGGAATAGCACCATTGCTGGTAGTCATGGCGGGCTGTCGGCCTGCTGCAGAAAACCCGGAAAAGGTAACGGCGACAGCTGCGCAGGCACAATCGCCTGTCGAACGGGGCAAGTACCTGGTCACCGTCGGTGGCTGTCACGATTGTCACACTCCGAAAACATTTGCCAACGGAGCTCCTGAGTTCGATATGAGCCGGCAATTATCGGGAAATCCGGCTGGAGAGAAGGTCGCGAAGGTTCCGCCGACATTGATTGGACCGACAGGCTGGGGAACAGCGGCCAGCAATCACCTCACCGCGTGGGTCGGACCCTGGGGCGTCAGCTTTGCCATGAACCTCACACCAGACAAAGATACCGGCCTTGGCAGCTGGACCGAAGAAATGTTCATGAAGGCCATCAAGACCGGAAAACATCAGGGTGTGGGTCGCGACATTCTTCCTCCCATGCCATGGAACTGGTATCGCAATATGACCGACGACGATTTGAAGGCGGTGTTTGCGTTTCTTCAATCGTTGCCGCCGATCAAGAATGCGATTCCCGACCCACTTCCCCCGGATAAGATTCCTCATTAAGATTAAGGAATGATGAAATTTGTAAGGGCGCTAAAACATGTTGGACTTCTGACAATCCTATTGGTATTTGTTGCCAGTTGTGGCGGCCCTCAAACTTCCGAATCCGGGCAGAAGCCGGCAGCAAGCACACGCCCAGGGCCCTCCGGAACCATCCGCGGGGCCGTACGTCTGATGGGGAAGGGGCCCGCCCCGGCAACCGATCCAATCAAAGCGGATCAGACGACATGTGGAAGCAGCGTTTCCCTGCCGCGCATCACGCTTGGTAAAGACAACGGCGTCAAGGACACCTTCATCTTCCTCGATGGCGTTTCCGCAATGGAAAACTCTGAAATGCCACCGCCCGCCTCCATCCTGATGGACCAGAAGAATTGCCAGTACGTCCCCCATGCGATGACCGTGCCCGTCGGCACCGAGCTTGAAATCACCAACAGCGATTCCATTCTTCACAACGTCAACGGCAAGATCATTGCGACAGAGGGTCTTCTGCCCAAATTCAATATCGCTCAGCCGATTAAAGGGCAGAAGAACAAGACGCCCGCGCTGGACAAAGCTGGAATCGTGACTCTGAGCTGCGAGGCTGGCCATCCATGGATGAATGCATTCGTTCTGGTCACGGACCATCCTTACGTTGCCGTGACCAAAGCCGACGGGGAGTTCGTGATTTCGAATGTGCCCGTTGGCACCTATCGCATCAAGATGTGGCACGAAGGCGTGACGCTGAAATCGAACAACAAGGCTCTCCAGCGATACGAATACGAAGATCCTTATGAGACAACCAAAGATGTTGAGGTGACGGCAAACGGAGAAACGGTCGTCGATTTCGATCTCACTCTGCGAAACTAGCGGCGTTCACCGAACTTCCGGGAGGACCATGCGGCGATCATCATTCTGCGCAACACTCGGTGTGCTGGTTCTGACCAGCCTCCTGATTCCGGGAAAGGCTCAACAACCGGCAACGAACGTTGCCCCAAATGCGGCGCCGGCGAGCGACGTCGTGATTGGTTCCGGCAATTTCAGCCCCATCGTCTGGGATCTGGAACGGTCCCTCCGTTTCTACAGTGATCTGATGGGATCTCCAGTTCCCGCGACGATTCCCGCATGGACCACGGACCCGGCTCTGTTGAATTTTCTGGCAGCGCCAACCGGACAGGTTCGCTTCGGCAGTGTGCGGATTCCCGGTTCAACAATGTCGGTCGAAATCGTCGAATACAAGGACGTCCCCCGAACCCCATTGCGCTATCGATTGCAGGATCCCGGCGCCGTCCGTCTCATCCTGACAGTTCGCAGTCTGGATTCCCTGCTTGACCGACTCAGGCGACAGGGAGTTCCGGTCGTGACGATCGGTGGAGTGCCCCTTACTGTTCGCAACCACAATGCGGGCCGTTCGGTGATGATCCAGGATCCTGACGGTTTTTATATCCAATTGATTCAGCCCAACGTGTTGCCGGAAACCACCGCTCTCGCCACCAGCAATGTCATTGGCGCGAGCTTCGGTCTGACCATCAACGACACGGATCAGACCATGAAGATTTATCGAGACCTGTTCGGATTCAAGGCGGAGATCGAATCTATATTTACCGCGGACAAGACAGTGGCGGATTTGATGAACACCCCGGGTGCTCAGGTGCGCCGCAGTGTCGCAAAGATCCCAGGGTCGGCGGTAGAAGTAGAGTTTTTGGAATTTAAAGGTGTCGATCGCAAGCCCATCGGAGCGCGCATTCAGGATCCGGGCGCAACCCGGTTTCAGTTACGCGTGCGTGATGCCGATATGGCTGTGAAGACTCTCGTTGCCAATGGCGGCACCGTGGTTACCACCGGCGGTGACGGTGGTCCCATTCTGATGAGCGGCCTGCGCGTCGCCATCGTTCGCGAACCCAACAACCTGTTTCTCGTCGTCATGACGTCGGTTCCCCGTCCCGCTCGCGGCACTCAGTAGTGCGGAGCAAAACCGGACGGCTGTAAGCGCGGAACTGACAGCGCCTACAGATGGGCGTGTAAATCGAAATCCACATTCATCGCGGGACGTAGGTCCACTTGATGAGCAGCAACTCCCCAGTCATCTCGTTCGCGGACAGAGTGCCCTTGAGTTCGGTACCCTGCAATTTCCCATCCAGTTTATAGTTCGTTCCCGATGTTTCATCGACAGCTTCCAACAGAAGCTTTCCTGTCTTGGGATCAAACGATACTTTCCTGATGTCCATCTGAACCGGGGTGAGAAACTTGCCCGACAGCTTTCCCGAATCCTGTTGAACAAACTGGACCGTCACGGCATTCCAGACTCCACCCTGGGTGACCCAGTTGCCCGACCACGTACCACTTATCTCTACCGTTTCCGAAGCTGCGGGCAAGGCGACGAACATTGCAAAGATTACTAGCATTGATAGTTTTGCTTTCATGGAACCTCCATACGTTCGGTTGAAAGTGTGGCCATCCCCTGGATGCCAGTTAGTTTCCGCAGAATTCTATAGACGGTCTGCTCCAAAAATGTGAGTTTCCCGACTCGTACTTTTCAAGGTCAATGCTATGTTCACGGTGAAGAAGCCCTGCAGGAGGAGCCCATGCGAATTCGAAGTGGAACAATTGTGGTTTTGGGAATCGTCATTTTGGCGTCAGTCCTGTTCGTGGGTGTTCTCGCCGAAGGCCAGACATTTTCGGCTAAAGGCGCTGCTGAAATCGATGCGCTCCTTCAGCACGCAGTGCAGGCGGGAACCGTGCCCGGTGTCGTCGCCATCGTTGCCAGTAAGGAGCACATTCTCTATCACCATGCTTACGGCCTCCGGGAAGTCACCGGGCAGAAGGCCATGAAGGAAGATACGATATTTCGCATTGCCTCCATGACCAAGCCCCTCACTTCCGCCGCAATCATGCTGCTGGTGGAACAGGGGAAGCTTCGACTGGATGATCCGGTGTCGAAATACATTCCTTCATTTGCGAATCGAGAGACCATCGCCTCATTCGACGCTTCCAGCGGCGCTTTCACTACACGAAAATCGGCCAGTGAAGTTCTTATCCGACATCTTTTGACGCATACCTCCGGCCTCGCATACGGATTCTCGAACACCATGGTTGCGCCCTTGCAGCAGAAAACGGGAAAATCGGCCGAAGAACTTCCGCTGCTCTATGATCCTGGAACGAAGTGGACATATTCCGGCAGCACAAAGGTGCTCGGTCAGGTGGTAGAGAAGGTCGCTGGCGTCTCACTCGATCAATTTCTGAACGAGAACTTCCTCAAACCTCTAGGCATGGACGACACCTCGTATGTCGTGCCGCCGAACAAAACGGATCGGGTTGTCACGACGCTGAATCGCAGTACAGGTGTACTGGTGGAGACGCCGAATCCTGCCACGATATTGTCGCCGGTTGCCGGAGACGGCGGTCTGAATTCCACTGCGACCGATTACATCAAATTCCTCCAGATGATGCTGAACAATGGCAACTGGCAGGGAAAGAAGATCCTGAGCAAGTCCACCATTCAGACAATGACATCGAACCAGATTGGAAACGTCGTCGTGGAAACTCAGCCGGCAGCACTCCCCAGCCTCACGCGGCCGTTTCCGGTGGGTCCTGCTGCGGGACGAGACAAGTTTGGCTTCGGTTTCGAAATCACGGCGTCCAACAAGGAAGATCCCAACCTTCGTTCTGCCGGCAGCTATACCTGGGCAGGCATTTACAATACGCACTTCTGGGTAGATCCGAAGCGGGGTATCGCCGGTGTCATCATGTTTCAGGTTCTGCCCTTTTATGATGATGCGACGATGCAGGTCTACCATGATTTCGAGGAGACTATCGGCCGGAATCTTCACTGATACGCGAACAGTTTGCTGACCCTTGAAAAGGCTGACTGGTGATTCCCTCTCCCGTGCTGCTCTGGAGTCTCGCCTCGTTTCTCTCGAACAAGACACTGCCGAACATCGCGCCGCAACCACCGCCAGCGCCCAACACCAAGCAGCGGACGCCGTCTTAAACAATACCCACAAACGAACTGTTGACCATGTGCGTCGGTGGGGCTAACGTTGCTCGCATGAAACCCCGCCGAATTGCCAGCCTCGGAATTCTTGTTCTCGTTTTCGGATTGTTCGCAATTACGCCGCAGGCGGCGGACACCATTCCGGCGCAGATTACGGACCCGGAATTCTGGAGAATGATTGGGGATTTTTCCGAACGCGATGGTGATTTCAGCGTGATGTCGATCATCACATCGAACGAAGTGGATTATCAGACAGTGATCCCGGATTTAAGAAAGACAGTCAAGCCTGGAGGCGTGTATATCGGCGTCGGACCGGAACAGAATTTCACCTATATGTCGGCGATGCGATCCAGGATTGGCTTCGTTATCGATATTCGACGCGACAATATGCTTGAGCATTTGATGTACAAAGCTTTGTTTGAGATTTCGAAGGATCGCGTCGATTTTATTTCGCGGCTTTTCGCGCGCAGGCCGGCTGGCACTATTCAGAATTCGACTGCGCGCGCCATCATGGCTGCCTTCGCTAATTCAAAAGTCGACACGATGCTTTACCGAGACACGCTCCGGGCAATCGGAGCTCAACTGCAGACGGCGCACAATTTTCCAATCAACAGCAGCGACCTTAAACGGATTGAATATCTGTACAACACGTTTTCCATGCAGGGCGTCCTGTCATTTTCAAGCAGCCTGAGTTTCAAAAGCCCCGGGTACACCTATCTGATGACAACCGATGACAGGAATGGAACGAACTGGAGTTTTCTTGCGTCCGACGCGAATTTTCAGTTCATCCAGGAACTCCAGCGCAAGAATCTGATCATTCCTGTCGTGGGAGACTTTGCCGGCTCTAAGGCCATACGGGCTATCGGACAATATTTGAAGGATCACGGCTCAACTGCAGCATTGTTCTATTTGTCGAACGTGGAGTACTACATATCTCCTCCTCGCGCTTCTCAAAAGACATGGGAGGCATATTGCCGCAACGTCGCCTCCCTGCCGGCCGATGCAAACAGCATGGTCATCCGGTTCGATCCCTATAACATGACGCGGCATCCGGAGCAGACCATTGCATCGTTGCCCGAGTTTATCCGGGCGATTCAAGCCAATACCATTCCGGATTACGTCCGTACGTTGAATATGGCCCGATGAGTATCGGGTACGAGGTGTCTCGATGAGACGATTGGCCGCCACACTTTTTGTCACGTTTCTCGTTTTCCAGGTCGTCCCATTGCGGGCTCAGCTGGGCCCGTCCAACAGCAGTGGCGTGTCCATTGGCCACGTCCAGTTGACCGTGCGGGATCCGGAACAGCACAAAAAACTCTGGGGGTTGCTTGGAGCGGTCGTGACGCATTCCGGGTCACTGGAGTTGCTGCGATTTCCCGGCATCTACATCGTTCTCACGCCCGGGGAAACGACGGAAGGATCCGAAGGTTCCACAGTGAACCACTTCGGATTTGCAGTGAAAAATGTCGACGACGTTCACACAAAGCTCGCTGCGGCGGGTCTTCCGACGGTTCAGGAGCTTACCAATCCCAAGCGTTGGGTCACCATGTTTCCCGACAAGATCAAAATCGAGTTCACGGAAGACCCTGCACTGAGTATTCCCATCGCCGGCCACCATCTTCATTTGTCCACGACGGCTGCGAATATGGAGAACCTTCGGTCGTGGTATGTGAAGACATTTGGAGGAATCGCCGAAACCCGGCGGGGATTCGCGAGCGCCGTCTTCAATGGAGGTGAAATAAACTTTCTCCAGGCCAATGCACCGCAGGCCCCCACGAAAGGACGCGCACTGGATCACATTGGATTTGAGGTCCAGGGGCTCGACGCGTTCTGCAAAAAACTGCAGGCCGCTGGAGTCGTGTTCGAAACTCCGTATCAGGAAATGCCGCAGTACGGATTGAAGGTTGCTTTCATCACGGATCCGGACGGAACTCGCATCGAGCTTACCGAAGGGCTTGCCGGTCTGCGCCCTTAGCGGGCATCGATAGAGCAGCGGTATCGTCGCTCTGCCTCTCACCATCGACGGAAGTCAGCCTGGAGAGTACCGCTTCGAGTAGTGGAGTCATGCATCGCAGTTGCCTGGCTCGAATCACAAGATTCCAGAGCCGTTCGAACTTTTTCCATCCAGCAGCATAGAAAAAATGTTTTGCCTGATGTTTGAGTGAGCCGTGCTCGAGCGCTGCGCCGGCAATGGCAGACCATCGATAGAATTCGCGATATGCCCAATCATAGCCATCTTTGAGATCCTCGGATTGAAGGCGCGCCGGGCGATAGACGACGTGACGGGTATCGTATCGATTCCAGTCCCGCGACACAATTCGCCCTTCCTGCTCCATTTGTGCAAAGAGCCTGGTGCCGGGATACGGAGTCTGAATGTGAAATGTCGCCGTGGTAATCCCGTTCTCGATGGCCCAGTCGACGGTCCGCTTGAAGACGTCGGGTTCATCGTCGTCCATACCGAACACAAAGCTGCCGTTGATCATGATGCCAAGGCCGTGCAAGCGATCGGTGACCGCTTTGTAACTGCGGCCCAGGTTCTGAATCTTATTGCTTCGAGCGAGGTTACCCGGGGTGAGCGTTTCGAACCCCACGAAAACGCTTCGAAGGCCGGCTTCCGCGGCGTGCTCGATAAGATTGCCTTGAAGAATCGAATCCACGGTTGCCGCTCCTTGAAACAAGCGGCCAAGGCCGCGCATGCCCTCAAACAGTGCGCCCGCGAATCGCCGGTCGCCCAGCAGATGGTCGTCGAGAAAGTACAAATGGCGTCCCGGCAGGCGCGATATTTCGGCAAGGGCGGCATCGACCCGCTGAGTGTAAAAGGAACGGCCGCCGGTGAAGAACGCATCCTTATAGCAGAAGGCGCAGTGCTGAGGACAGCCTCGTGTCACAACGATGGAGTTTGGTACCAGGTAACGCTGGCGAGCGATGAGATCGCGTCGAATCGGGGGCAAACGATCCAGGGTCCTGCCGGCCGTTGACTGGTAGACCGTTTGTATGCGGCCGTTTCGGAAGTCCTCCAGGAACCAGGGAAAAGTCTGTTCACCCGGGCCGAGGAAGATCGTGTCTGCGTGCGGCATGGCCTCATCCGGCAGCGACGTTACATGGAGTCCGCCGAGCGCCACAATGCATCCTTTCACCCGGTAGTGATCGGCGATGCGATACGCACGATAAGCGTTGGTGATGTAAACCTGAATGACGACCAGGTCCGGCCGATCGCTGGTGTCGAGTGTTTCAACATGTTCGTCGACGATTACTGCATCGTCGTCCGGCGTTAAAAATGCGGCAAGAGTCGCCAGGCCGAGCGGGGGGAACAGGGAGTATTTGATCGGACGCCAGTAGGGGCTGGTCGCTTCAGTCAGTGATGGAAGAATGAACTTTGCGCGAAGCGGGCGCCCATGTAGTTTCACGCATAGTACTTTACACTACGAAGTTATTTGTTCGAAAGCACCAAATGCGGCTAGAGCACTCCGGCATCGTGAACCACACGGCCGTCGACAACCGTCAGCACGGATCGAATCTTTCGAATCTCCGCGTCGGGTACGGTGAAGTAATCTCGATCCAGGACTGTGAGATCCGCAAGTTTTCCAGTTTCAATGGAGCCGACCTTATTCTCCATCTTCAGAAACCAGCTGTTGCCGCGAGTGAAAAGGCGCAGAGCCTCCTGTCGCGTGATCTGCTGATCCGCATTCACGCGGTCTCCGAAAGAATTGATCCCAGTGGTTGCGAAGTGGATATGCAGCCAGGGATTCAGCGGAGCAATGTGGACGCCGTCGCCGTGCATGCCGGCCTGAATGCCATGATCGACAATGGTTCGAAACGGCGCGCCCACGACAACCTTGGGATCAGTCGAAGTGACCCAGCGGAAGGCGGCCATCTGGACGCCGCACCCAAGTGCGCGAAGGCGGTTCAGCAGATCGGCATTGACCTCCGGGACGTGATGCACCATCCATCGCAGCTTCGTGATATCGAATTCCTTGTTCACCGCTTCGTAGGCCTCGACAACCTGCCGCAATCCGGCCAGATTCTGAACGGCATTTTCATTGCGCCACCCTGCCTGTGCCACAAGACGCTGCGCTTCGCTCCACACGGCACCACTTGTCAGTGGCGCTGCCCACTCGCCGATGGCGCCGGTCATCATCATGTCGTCGCCGAAAAACTGGAACTGATTCCGAAGGCGTTCCTTCAATTCCGGCAGGTTCGGATCGGTCTGGTTCTGGAGGAAGTTCATCTGCAATCTGATGATGGTCTTTCCTTCCCGGTGGAGATCCAGCCACGGGTCGTACATCCGATACTGATCGAGGTTCGAAAGAATCTGGCTGGGATGCAGCGGGCCTGGTGTCGGAAACAACACCTGGTCCAGATGCGACGTCAGGCCCACACTCGCCGAATAGTTCATTGCATCCAGTGTGCTGCGCTTCCTGTCGTCGAAAGTCTGGAGGCGGCGAAGATGAAACAGCGCCGAAGCCGAAGGACCACCGCCCGCGAATCCGGCGGCCGCGATGGCACCGTTGGCAGAAACACGCACAGCTTGGATATCCGGATGAACCTTCGGCGCCATGTCCGCAGCATCAAAGAAGGCCTTTGCGAGACTGTTGACTGCGCACGGGCCTGTGAATCGCTCATAAAGAAACACGGGACGATCGGGAACCGCGTCGTCGAGCTCCTTCAGCGTGGGATGACGGTGTTCGGCCCATTGGTTTGGATGCCAGCCTCCCATCGAGGTGATCCATTGTCCCGCCGGCACAGCACGCCGTCGCGCGGCAAGAGCCTCTTGAATTTCACGGATGGATGTCGTGTTCTCCAGAATGGTGTGATACCCGGGACGGTTGCCCAGACTCACGGAGTGAATGTGCGCCTCGATGAGACCCGGTACAACGGTGCGACCTTTCAAGTCGATGACACGCGCATTTGCGGTTGCGGATACTGCCGCGTCCCCAACCGACACGAATCGACCGTCCCGAATCGAAACCGCCGCCGCAATGGTATTGGTTCCATTCATGGTGTGGATTAGGCCATTGATGAGGTTCAGCGTCGTATCGTTGCGGGGAACGATTCTGTCCCCCTGAGCACCCAATAGCGGTGCGGCTGCGAACATGCCCGTGGCCGTGCCCAGGAACTTTCTGCGCGACTGTTTCGATGGTTTCGTTTTCATGGCGGGAATATATCTCGAATTATGCTTCTCCCGAAGGGAGAAGCTTGTACCCCTGCGGGAATTCGCGCTGTAGGAGTTGTGCGCGGTCAAAGACCGCGCGTCCAGGGTCAGAGTACAATTATCGAAGTTCAATGAATACCGCAGCAAAGCAAAGCCTCTGGGCCGTGTTTGCGGGAATCCTTTTTGTGATTACCGTCACCACCCTCGTTGATATCGTGCTGCACGCCGCTGGAATTTTTCCACCACTCGGCGATCCCATTGACGACCGGCTGAGCTTGATTGCAACTTTCTACCGCGTCGTCATCGGAATCGCGGCGGGCTATCTGACAGCAAAGCTTGCGCCGTCCAATCCGATGAATCACGCGTTGATCCTTGGCGTCATCGGAATGATTCTCGGCACGTTGGGAGTGGTCGCGTCCTGGGGTAGCAAGCTCGGCCCTGCCTGGTATCCAATCGTTCTCGCGGTTCTGGCCATTCCGCAAAGCTGGATGGGCGCAAGGCTCTATCAGATGAAGAAGAACGGTTAATTCCTAAGGAAGTACGGGCGCTGTGTAGTGAAGCGTGTAGTTGAGGATCCACACCAGGAACAAGACTACGGGAACGTGAACGACAAACTGCAACGTCGAATATCCCACGATGTCGCGAGCCTTCAGATTCAATATTCCCAGCAGCGGCAGCATCCAAAATGGATGGATGAGATTCGCGAGTGCTTCGGTGGCGTTGTAGGTTTGCACGACCCAGCCGAGATGCACGTGAAGAGAATTCGCGGCGTCGAGCATGTATGGCGCTTCGATGATCCACTTCCCGCCAGCCGATGGAACGAACAATCCCAGAACCGCGGAATAGGCTCCGACCAGTATGGGAAATGTATGTGCCGTCGATACCGAGACGAAAGCATGCGCCATCCGGCGTGCGAGCCCGGCTTCGGTCATCATTTTTACAATCCCGGCATAAAGCGGGTATTGGACCAGCACGCCAGCGACTGAAGGCACGCCCGCGGCAATCGCACGGACGAATGATCTCGGCCGCCAATGCAACAGCAATCCAACGATAAGGAACGAGAAGATGTAGTGATTCAAATCAAGCAGAACGCTGGCGCCTTTCTCCGACACTTCCATCGCGAGATACCCGAACCCCAGAATCGCCACCAGCACCGTAAGGAATGGGCTGTACTCGAGCCATTCCCCGGGCTTGGAGGGGGCAATCGAATCCATTGCCGGTGGAGAATACGTCACACCCATCTGTTCCATTCCTCGAGCCTGAGTTTCCGGAGGAGCCGAGTAATACGCAATTGCCATCGAGACGCCAAGCAGCGCTACCGCCACCACCAGGCTTTGCCAAAGTCCGAGTGTCTGCCCGAGAGGAATAACGCCGCTGATTTTCATGATCGAGGCGGGCAGGGATGCGGGAGTCGCCATGATCAACGCCGCTGAAGAGGACAGCCCCAGTGCCCAGATGCTTCCCACTCCGAGATATGCCGCCGCTCCGATGGAGCGATAGTCGGAGCCCTTCACTCGGTGTGCGACCTCGCGGGCCAGCAGGCCGCTGAAGATCAGGCTGAAGCTCCACGAAATCAGTGACGTCAACATGGAAAACAGGCCCACGAATGCTGCGGCGCCGCGTCCCGTTTTCGGAATGCCTGCCATTCGGCGAATCACGGTGAAAACCGGAGGTGCGGTTGCGACGGCATAGCCCGTGATAATGATCAAGGTCATCTGCATTGTGAATGTCACAAGATCCCAGAAGCCCGAACCAAACCACTGTGCGGTTTGAGCCACGGAGCTTCCAACCGTCATGCATGCCGCAAACACGATGGCTACTGCGACCAGCGCCAATGCAAACGCGTCTGGAAACCAACGTTCGAACCAATCGGAGAGCCGAAGGCCAATGCCGGCCAGACCTGCGCTGAGATGTTGTTCATGTGGATGCATGCGGGCGAAATTATACACAGGCCTCTATGGATCGCCTTATACTTTGGCCCATGCATTTGGGTCTTGAGGGGCGCACGGCCGTTGTGACAGGCGCCAGCAAAGGTATTGGCAAATCGATCGCAGCCGGACTGGCTGTCGAAGGCGTCAACGTGGCGTTGCTGGCTCGCGGAGTCGAGGCATTGAATCAGGCGGCGGAAGATATTCGAAGCCGGAGCAAGGCCTCAGTTCTGGCTATTCCCACGGACATGAAGAGCAATGACGCGGTGAAGTCGGCCATGGGCACGGTTGCAGCGAAGTTCGGAAAAATCCACATTCTTGTAAACAATGCCGGCAGCGCGATTCGCAGAACGGATCGTCAGATCACCTGGACCGACCTGGAATGGATGGACGATATCAACGGTAAGATGATGGGCGCGTTACGGGCCGTTCAATGCTGCCTGCCGCATTTCCCTCGAGATGGAAGTGGACGGATCATCAACATCAGCGGTATCGCTGGAATCAGTGTGCTCGGTCCTGCAATGACGCATGGATTTAACAATTCCGCGATGAATCATGTGACGAAGTATCTCGCCCGGGATCTTTCCGCCGATCGCATCACGGTCAACTCCGTCATTCCGGGATTGATTGCAACGGAATGGAGAGAATCCTGGGCCGAAAGTATGGGCGCGCAGCAGGGAAAATCAAAAGAACAGTTTCTTGAGGAAACGTGCAGTCAGTGGGGAATTCTTTCCGGTCGATGGGGCTGTATGGAAGAAGTTGCCGACACCGTCGTGTTTCTTGCTTCGGATCGCGCGCGCTATGTCAATGGCGCGCAGATCGCCGTCGATGGAGGCTACAGTGTCAATGCGAGGTGAGTGGAATTGATTACGATCCGAAAAAGTGAAGATCGCGGTCACGCAAACCGCGGATGGCTGGATGCGCACCATTCCTTTTCATTCGCCAGCTACCACGATCCGGCGCACATGAATTTCCGCGCACTCCGCGTGCTGAACGATGACGTCATCTCTCCCGGAAAAGGGTTTGGTCCCCACGCGCATCGCGACATGGAAATCGTGACATACGTTCTCGAAGGCGGGCTGCTGCATCGGGACAGCATGGGCGAGGAACACGTATTGAGACCCAACGAAGTTCAGGCCATGTCTGCAGGCAGCGGTATCGTTCATAGCGAGGTCAACGCGTCGGAGAGTGAACGCGTCCATTCCATCCAAATCTGGATCGAACCGTCCTCGGAAGATCTGGAACCTTCGTATCAGCAGATATCGTTTGATCCGTCCGAGAAGCGCGGCCGTTTTCGGCTCATCGCCGGTCCGGAAAAAGGAGTAGAGCCATCGACAGTGATTCATCAGGATGTCCGGATTTACGCGTCGGAGCTGAAATCCGGAGAAGGATTGAAACAGTCGATTTCTGCTGGAAGACACGCCTGGGTTCAGGTACTCCGTGGCAACATTTCGGTGAATGGCCAGTTGTTGAAGGAAGGGGATGGCGCATCGGCCTCCGCCGGAGACGTCGAAATGGAATTGTCCTTTACCGGAAACGGATCCGATAGTTGCGAAATTCTGCTTTTCGACCTGGCGTAGCCGATAATGCCGCAAACGGAAGTTCTCATCACCTTTTATTCGCGTTGCGGTTCGACAGAAAAACTGGCGTTAGCCGCTGCCGTCGGCGCGGTGCAGGCACGAGCCCAGATTCGTTTCCGCCGGTTGCCGGATGTTGGCGATGTAAATTTGTCTGCGGACTCTCCAGAATGTCGGAAAATCCACGAGCGCCTCTGTAAGGAGTACGTTGCTCCAGGTGAAGCGGATGTTTTGCGTGCAGACGCCATTGTTTTCGTGGCGCCCGCCGATTTTCGAGCGGTTTCTCCGGAGTGGACGGAGCATCTTGATCTGATCGAGGAATTGCGTTCTGCGGGGAAGCTCAACGGAAAGGTTGCTGCCGCGATTCAAAATGATGCCGCGCAGGATGCGTTGGCGAGAACGATTCTGCGTCTTGGCTTCATCGTTGTGCCTCCCGGCTCGAACGGCGTCGGCACGGCTCGTGCACTCGCGCATGCCCGGCGAACTGCGGAAATTGCGACGGCGCTGAGAAAAGGGGTCTGACGGGTCTGGCCCCTTTTATGTTCTAACGATTGCTACACAAAAAGGGCAGACCTGTCAGACCCTTTTTTTCAGGAGGCGGATATGAGTGGCGAAGTTGTTTTGAGCGTACGGCCGTTGGGTTTTCCATGGGAGACAACCGATCCCTTTCTCTTTTGCGTTTATCACAACGACAAATACCCCGCAGGCAACGAGCATCTGGGACCAGCGGCTTCACTTTCGGGAAGACAGATCGGACAGGATTTTGAGGGGAAGGATGGCTGGCGGATGTATCACGGAAGTGTGGT
>Ga0068864_100000792_pt1 | contig 26534 bp, 28 predicted proteins | sample KBSSwiS72_FD_66586 | JGI IMG/M metagenome (GOLD analysis project Ga0068864, IMG submission 66586) | Switchgrass rhizosphere microbial communities from Kellogg Biological Station, Michigan, USA - KBS Switchgrass S7-2 | ecosystem: Host-associated > Plants > Roots > Rhizosphere > Soil ...
GCCCAGCTCCTCGCGTTCTCGCCGATCGCGTTCATGATCCTGCACGGCGCGCTCGCCGCGGTGAGTCCGTCGCTCGAGGAGGCGGCGCAGACTCTGCGCGCGTCGCGGGCACGCGTCTTTCGCACCGTGACGTGGCCGCTTTTGCGCCCCGCGCTCGCCAACGCGTTCCTTCTTGGCTTCGTCGAGAGCCTTGCCGACTTCGGGAATCCGATCGTGCTGGCCGGCAATTTCGAAGTGCTGTCGACCAAGATCTTCTTCGCGATCGCCGGCGCGCAGCACGATCCCGGCCGCGCTGCGATCCTCGCCTCGGTGCTGCTCGGCTTCACGATCGTCGCGTTCTGGCTGCAGCAGCGCTGGCTGGGAAAGCTTTCGTACGTGACGGTCAGCGGCAAAGGCGACAGCGGCATTGCCGCGCAGTTGCCGCGCGGCCTGTGGTACACGTGCTTCGGCGTTTCGGCGCTGTGGATCCTGTTCACCGTGTGCTGCTACATCGTCATCCTGGTCGGCGGGTTCGTGAAGGACATCGGCCGCGGCGACATGACGCTTTCGCTGTCGCACTTCACCGCCGGCTTCGGCATGGAAGGAACGAGGTTCGTCGGCTCGGCATGGAACAGCTTCTTCAACACCGTGGAGGTGGCTGCGATCTCGGCGCCGCTCACCGCCGTCATCGGGCTTTTGGCCGCGTACGTGATCACCCGGCACCGCTTCGCGGGCCGGCGCTCGTTCGAGTTCCTGACGATGGTGAGCTTCGCGATTCCCGGCACCGTGATCGGCGTCTCCTACATCGTGGCGTTCAACGTGCCCCCGCTCGAGCTGACGGGCGGGATGCTGATCCTCGTGCTGTGCTTCGTTTTCCGCAACATGCCGGTCGGGGTGCGCGCCGGCATCGCGGCGCTGGCGCAGATCGACAAGACGCTGGACGAGGCTTCGTCGACGCTGCGCGGATCCACGGTGCGCACGCTGCGCGAGATCGTGGTCCCGCTGTTGCGCCCGGCGATCCTCGCGACCCTCGTCTTCAGCTTCACGCACGCGATGACGGCCGTGAGCGCCATCATCTTTCTCGCGACCGCGAAGTACAACCTCGCGACCGTCTACATCATCAATCGCGTGGAAGCGGGCGAGTATCCGCTTGCGATCGCGTACTCGACGGTGCTGATCTTCTTCATGCTGGCCGTGCTGCTGGCCGTCCAGTGGATCATCGGCGAGGCGAGGCTCGGGCGGCGTCCTGCGAACCTGATCGCCACGGGCAACTGAGCGCAACCGGACGAAACTGAGCGGAACTGACATGGCGAACGCAGCGGGGGGTGTCGTTTTCGACCGCGTGTCGAAGCGTTACGGCAAGGTGACGGTGGTCGACGAGGTCTCGTTCACCGTGTCGCCGGGGGAGCTCGTCACGCTGCTGGGTCCGTCCGGCTGCGGAAAGACGACGACGCTGCGGATGGTCGCGGGCCTCGAGCCCGTGTCGAGCGGGCGCATTGCGATCGGCGGCGCCGACGTCACGCTTCGCGCCGCGAACGAGCGGGACGTCAGCATGGTGTTCCAGTCGTACGCGCTGTTCCCGCACATGACGGTGATGGAGAATGTCTGCTACGGCCCGCTGTCGACGTCGTCGGATAAGGCGAAGGCAAGGCAGCTCGCGCAGGCCAAGCTCGACATGCTGGGGCTCACAGGACTGGGCGATCGGCTGCCTTCGGAGCTCTCCGGCGGCCAGCAGCAGCGCGTTGCCGTCGCGCGGTCGCTGGTGCTGGAGCCGGCCGTGCTGCTGTTCGACGAGCCGCTTTCCAATCTGGATGCGAAGCTGCGCCGCCGGGTCCGCCAGGAGATCCGCGATCTGCAGCAGTCGCTGCAGCTGACGGTGATCTACGTCACGCACGACCAGGAGGAGGCGCTGGCCGTGTCGGATCACATCATCGTGATGGAGAGCGGGAGGATCGCGCAGAAAGGCACCCCGCACGAGCTCTACGAGCAGCCGGCGAGCCGCTTTCTCGCCGACTTCATCGGCGACGCCAATCTCGTCGACGGCGAGTTGCAGAGCGCAGGCGGCGGTCTCGTGTTCGCCGCAGGCGGCGCCGCGATGCCCGTGCACGGGAACGGCGTGCCGCCCGGTCCCGCGACGCTTGCGGTGCGCCCGAATCGTCTTCGTCTCGTTGCGCCCGGTCCCGGCACGGTGCCGGGCGCGTGCGCGCGCGCCGCCTATCTCGGCAGCCGCATCGAGTACATGGTCGACACGCCGTGGGGCGAGCTGCTCGTGTTCGACGCGGACGCGCGCGATGCGCGGCCGCGCAACGACAAGGTGGGCGTCACGTTCGACCGCGACGCGGCGATCGTGCTGCGGCGCTGAGGTGCCTGCCGGCCTTCAGCCGAACAATCCGAGGAAGTCGCCCTTGCCGAGCTCGACGCCGTTGTGGCGCAGGATCGCGTACGTCGTCGTGAGGTGGAAGTAGAAGTTCGGCAGCGCGAACTGGTACAGGTAGTCGCTGCCCGAGAACGTGCGGTCGGTGCCGCGGATCTTGCGCGTGATCTTCCGCTCCTCCGCGCCCGCGAATGCCGAAGCGGGGAGCCCGCGGACGTAAGCGGTCGCCTCGTCGACGCGCGCGATCAGTTCGGCAAAGCTCTTCTCGTTGTCCTCGACCTTCGGCGGCTCGCTGCCTGACAGCCGTGCGCTCGTGCCGCGCGCGAAGTCGCTCGCGATCCGTACCTGCACCGTCAGCGGAAACATGTCGGGGAAAAGGCGAGCGTCGAGGAACGCGGACTCCTCGATCTTCTTCGCGGCGGCATGAGCGGCGCCCTTTTCCAGGATGCTTTTGAGATTGCCGAGCATGCGCACGAACTGGGGAACGGACGCCTTGTACAAGTCGTTGGACATTCGAGCTTCCTTCCGTGTGGATTGAACTGCTGGATTGGCAACTGAGAACTATCGGGCGCCGAGCAGCTTCGCGGTCTTCGCGACCGCTGCGGGCTCGACCCAGAAGATGGCGCCGAACCTTCCCTTGCCGCTGGAAACGGCATCGACGGCAATCAGGTTGATCCTGGCGTCCGCGAGCTTGTCGAAGACCTCCGACATCGCGCCGATGCGGTCGTCGCCCTGGAACAGAAAGCCGGATTTCCTTGTTGACAGCTCGAGCCCGAGTTTTTTCGCGGCGCGCTTCAACTTCGCCGGATCCTCCGGCATGAGGTCGAGTTGCGATGCGCGTCCGCTCGGGAAGCCGGAGAAGGCGAGGAGATTCACGCCCTCCGCTGCGAGGCCGGCCGCGATCTTCGATGCCTGTCCCGCCTTGTTCGGGATCATGACCTTGAAATAGTCGACCTTGCGCACTGTGTCGCTCATGAATGTCTCCTGTTGCGATCCGGACGGACGTCCGACGGCCGGTCGGAGCGGACATCGACCGCGATTATCCTCCGAACGGCGATAGAATGTCCGCGACCGAAGCTTTAGGGAGCGCAGCATGAAAACGACGTTTGTCGCGCGGATCGCAATCTCGATCGTGGCCGTTGCCGCCGCCTTTGCGGCACAGGGCTATCCGGACAAGCCGGTGCAATACATCGTTCCGTTCGCGGCCGCCGGCGAATCGGACGTCGCGGCACGGCTGCAGGCGCAGGTGTTCGCTGCGAAATACGGCAAGGAAATGATCGTGATCAACAAGCCGGGCGCGGGCGGCGGCCTCGCGTGGTCGCAGATGAACAGCATGCCGGCCGATGGGCACACGATCATCGGCGTAAACCTGCCGCACATCGTGCTGCAGCCGCTCGAGCCCGATGCGTCGTTCAAGACCGAGGACGTGACGCCGGTGTATTTCTTCCACTACACGCCCGATGCTCTGATCGTCGCAGCGGACAGCCCGTTCAAGACGTTCGCCGACCTCGTCCGTGCGGCGCGCGACAAGCCGGAGTCCGTCACGATCGCCGGGTCGGGAACCAACTCGGCGAACCACGTGGCCGCCGTGCGCCTCGATCGCGAGCAGAAGATCAGGACGACGTACGTGCCGTTCAAAGGCACCGGCGACCTGCTGGCGTCGGTGCTGGGCGGCCACGTGTCGGCGACGATGTCGTATTCGACGCTTGCGATCCAGCAGAAGGGCAAGATGCGGATGCTGGCTGTCGCAACGGAGAAGCGGCTGCCGCAGTTCCCGGACGTGCCGACGTTCAAGGAGCTCGGAATGAACTGGGTGGACGGCGCCTATCGCGGCATCGGCGTGCCGAAGTCGACGCCGCCCGCGGTGCGCAAGCAGGTTTCGGACATGATGGATGCGATCAACAAGGATCCGGAGCACCGCAAGAAGATGTTCGAGGGCGGCTTCGAGGTCGTGGACGTGTCGCTCGAGATGATGCCCGCGTTCATGAAGGAGCGCTCGGCTGAATACCTCAATTCGGCGAAGACGCTCGGGCTCGTCAAATAGCGCCGTCGCGATGCGGGCTCGTCTCGTCGGCGCGATCCTCATCGCCGGAGCGCTGGCGTCGTGTTCCCTTCCGGCTCCGGTCCCCGTTCCCGTCGCCCGTGAAGGCCAACAGCCGGCCGGGTTTCCCGAAGCGTATTACCTCGACGCCGCCAGACGAGGCGTCGCGGTCTACGCGATCGATCCCAGGTCGTCGCTGGTGGTGATCGAAGTGCGGCGCGCGGGCACGCTCGCGCAGCTCGGGCACGACCATGTGGTCGCAAGCCACGATACGCACGGGTACGTCGCTCCTGCGGACGGCCGTGCGGATCTTTACATCCGGCTCGACCAGCTTGCCGTCGACGAGCGCGATCTGCGGGCGGAAGCGAAGCTCGATTCGCAGCCACCCGACGATGCGATCGCGGGTACGCGCGACAACATGCTGCGCAAGCTGGGGGCAGACGAGCATCCCTACGCGGTCATCGGCGTGAGCGGCATCGACAAGGATGCAACCGGTTCCTGGCTCAAGGCGACGCTCACCGTGAACGGGACCGCGCGGGCGGTGCGTATTCCCGCGCGAATCGCCGACACGACGACGGACGTCGAGGTCAGCGGCCAGCTCGAAGTGCAGCAGACGAGCTTCGGGATCACGCCATACTCGATCCTCGCGGGCGCGTTGCAAGTGAAGGACGAGGTCGCGATCCGCTTCCGGATTCACGCCACCCGCCTCGCGATGTGACGGCCAGTTGGAAGCGAGACCGCTCCAGGCGTTAACAGCGAAACGCGTGGCACAAATAGTGCATCCGAAACGGGGCCCACGTCCGCCAAGGATCGCACCGCATGACGCCTACATTCGCAATCGTCGCAGCCGCGCTCGTGATGGCGGCACCAGCAGCCGCGCAGACCATGTACCGCTGCCACGATCTCGGCAAGACGATCTACTCCGACAAGCCATGCCTCAACGGCGACGAAGTGAAGCAGATTGCGCCGAACGGCAATCCGAGCGAGGAATACCTTGCCCGATTGCGGGGCAAGGCGCGGGCCGACGAGCAGCGGGCCATCGCGGCAGCGCGGGCTGCCAAACGTGACGCGGAGAGCCCAAAGCTGCCGAAGTGCGTCAAGGGCGCCTCACCGCCGGGCTGCGAACCTTAGGTCTCGCTGCTGACGGCGTCCGCCGTGTTTGGTGCGTAGCCTACAGCTCCACCATCTTTCGGGTGCGCAACGACTCCGTGACGGCGATGCCGATCCGGGTCGCTTCCGTGGCGTCGGCGAGCGTGAGCGGTGGCGGCCTGCCCTCGCGGACGACATCGACGAATGCCTGCGCCTCGTTCTGGAACGCGTCGGCGAACCGCTCGTAGAACGTCGGCGTGCATTCGTTGCGCACGCCGTGGGCGTCCGAAATCTCCACCCGATTGATCCGCGGGTTCTGTCCGACGATGAGGCGTCCGGCGGTGCCGACGATCTCCGTCAGCGTCTCGTGGCCGTGCGCCATCGTTCGCGACGCGTAGATCGTGGCGATCTGCTCATCCCTGAACTCGATCGTCGCCACCGCGTTGTCGACGTCGGGAACATCGCGCAGCCCTTCGTGGACTGCGATCGTACCCGTGGCGAAGACGCGCCTTGCACCGCCCGCTCCGAGCAGCCAGCGCACCGTGTCGATGTCGTGAACGCTCATGTCGAGGAGAATGCCGCCGGAAGCGGCGGCGTAACGGACGAAAAAACCGCTCGCATCGTTCTGGTCGGCGGTCTGCGAGCGTGCCCGGAACGGACGGCCGATCGCACCGGCCCGGATCTTGGCGAACGCGTCGAGGTAGCTGGGATCGAAGCGGCGGACGTAGCCGATCATCGCGACCTGCTTTGGATGCTTCGCGGCGACCGCCTCGACGCGCAGGCAATCGGCAAGATTCAGCGCGAGTGGCTTCTCCGAGAACACGTGCTTGCCCGCCTCGAGCGCCGCGACGATCTGGTCGGCGTGAAGCGTCGTCGGCGTTGCCAGGAACACGGCGTCGAGGCCCGGATGCGCGAGCATCTTCGCGTAGTCGGTATAGACGTCGGGGGTGCCGAGATTGTCGCGCGCCCATTTGAGCTCGTCGGCGACCGGGCTGCACGCCGCGACGAGCGATGCGCCCAGCACGCGATGGGCGATGTTGGATGCGTGGTGTCGGCCCATGCGGCCGACGCCCGCGATGCCGATGCGCAGCGGCGGTGCGGTCATTGGTTTCGGATTCCTTCGATTGTGTGTCGCTGGAACGTGGCGTCTACACGTGGAGGTCGGACGTGATGCGTTCCGCGTGCAGCTTCTTCGCGAACGCATGGCGCGCGCCCAACCGCGGATCGTTGACGATGCCGCCGATCGTCCCCGCGACGACCATCACGACGCCGGCAAGCGGCAGCACCAGGATCAATCCCGGCACGCCGGCGACGGCACCGCCCAGGAAGATGAACAGCACCGTCGGCAGCGGATGCATGTGGAGGCTGCGGCCGACCGTCAGCGGCATGAACACGAAGTCGTCCAGCAGCCGCACCACGAGAAACAGCGTGATCGCCGCATAGACGACCCACGGGCTCGTCGGAAAGTCCGTCGCCGCGACGAGCACGACGATGACGCACGCGATCACCGACCCGATGAACGGAACCCAGGCGAGCACGGCCGACATGAGACCGAGCCCGAGCGCGCTCGGCATTCCGATCGCCGCCAGCCCGATCGCGAGGCAGACCGTGTCGATCAGCGTAAGCTTCATGAGCCCCTGGAAATAGGCGCGCGCCGTGGCGTCGACGCGATCGATCATGTAGAGCGTGCGCTCGAAGTAGGCATTCGGAACGGCTTCGGCGAGGTACTTCAGGAAACGTCGGCCATCGCGCAGGAAGAAGAACGCGAGGAACGGCGCGAGCAGCATCGCAGGCAGCCAGGCCGCCACCGCGAGAAGCGCGCCCGCGATATGCTCCTTCACGTAAGTGCCACCGAAGTCCGACATGCGCTGGCTCATCTCGGCGTGGAAGTCGAGCTCGCGCAGGAACGCGAGTTGCGACTCGAGCATCACGAGCGAGCGCTCCACCAGCAGTCTTCCGCCCGCGAGGTAGCGAAACACCGCTTCCTGTCCGCTCACCGCCTGCGCGGCGAGCCACGGCAGCGTGGGCACGAGCGCGGCGATGCCGAGCACGAGCGTCGACCCGGCGACGATCGCCGCCGCCGTTTCGCGATCGACGCCTTTGAGCGTGACGTAGCGGACGGCAGGGAACAGCACGTAGTAGAGGATGATCGCCATCAGGAACGGGACGACGAGCCACAACGCTTGCTTGAGCGCGAGCAGCAGGAGCGTCGTGCAGACAAACGTCGCGACCCAGACGACCGGGCCGGACGCGAGATATCGGCTTCGACCGGGCGCGGGCGCCCGCGCTGCCTTCATAACGGACGCGGCTCAGGTGCTGCGCGGGCCCGGAGCTGCCGGCCGAGCTGGCGCGCGAGCTGCAGCAGGATCTTGGATGCGACCACCGCATGCGTGACGAGCAGGCTTTCGAGATCGCCGCGGGACAGCGAAGCAAGCACGCAGTCTTCCTCGGCTCGCGCCTGCAGCGCGCGCGGGGCGTTCTCGAGCAGCGCGAGCTCTCCGAAAGCGACGCCGGCATCGATCTCGGTAATGCGGCCGTTCACGGGATCGCCCTGCCGGCAAATGAGCACGCGGCCGGCAATCACGACGTGGAGCGCCTGGCCTTCCTCTCCCTCGTCGAAGATGATTTCGCCCTTGAGGAAGCGGCGCTCGTGCAGCAGTGCGTCGACGACACGAAGCTCGAGCCGGGACAGCGTCGAGAAAAGCGCGAGCTGCCGCAGCGTACGCAACCGCGGCGTTTCGTTGCGCCCCTGGAAGAAGCTCAGCATCCTCCCCGACTCCCCGTCCAAGAAAAACCCCGCGAAGGTTCGCGGGGTTTCAAGGTTTCATTGCCGCCGAAGGCGGGTCACATGCGCTCGATGATCGCGGCGATGCCCTGGCCTCCGCCGATGCACATCGTGATGAGGCCGTACCGCCCGCCGGTACGCTGGAGCTCGTACATCGCCTTGACGGTCAGGATGGCTCCGGTCGCGCCGATCGGGTGTCCAAGGGCGACGGCGCCGCCGTTCGGATTGACCTTCTTCGGATCCATCCCGAGCTCCTTTGCAACGCCGAGCGCCTGCGCCGCGAACGCTTCGTTGGACTCGATCACGTCCATCTGCTCGAGCTTCAGACCCGCTTTTGCCAACGCCCGCTTGACGGCGGAAACGGGGCCGAGACCCATGATCTTGGGATCGATGCCGGCGTGGCCGTAGGAGACGAGCCGGGCCATGGGCTTCAGGCCCTTCTTTTCCGCTGCCGACCGCTCCATCAGCACGACCGCGGCCGCCGCATCGTTGATGCCGGAGGCGTTGCCCGCGGTGACCGTCCCGTTCTCTTTCTGGAACACGGCCCGGAGCTTGCCCATGCTTTCCATCGATGAGTCACCACGGACGTGCTCGTCGGTGTCGAACATGACCGGGCCCTTCTTGCTCTTGAGCTCGATCGGCAGGATCTGGCTCTTGAAGTGCCCCGCCGCCGTCGCCGCCGCGGCGCGCTTGTGGCTCTCGACCGCAAACGCGTCCTGCTGCTCGCGCGTGAGCTCGCATTTCTTCGCGACGTTCTCCGCGGTGATGCCCATGTGGACGGTGTCGAACGGATCGGTCAGCGCGCCGACCATCATGTCGAACGACTTCGCTTCGCCCATGCGCGCGCCCCAGCGCTGGGTCGTGTTCGCGTACGCAGCGCGGCTCATGCTTTCGACGCCGCCGGCGACGGCGGCGTCGGTATCACCGAGCAGCACGTACTGCGCCGCCGAGACGATCGCTTGCAGACCGCTGCCGCAAAGGCGGTTCAGCGTCAGCGCGCCCGCGTCGTGGGGCAGCCCGCCGTTCACGCAGGCGAGCCGCGAGATGTACATGTCCTTGGGCTCGGTATGAATGACGTTGCCGAACACGCATTGGCCGACGTCCTTGGGATCGATCTTCGCCCGGGTTACGGCTTCCTTCACCACCCGCGCGGCCAGTTCGCTCGGGGGAATGTCCTTCAGGCTGCCGCCGTAATCGCCGATTGCCGTGCGCACGCCGCTCAGTATGACAACTTCTCTTTGCTCGCTCATGGTGGGGTTCTCCTCTGGGGACGTTGATTATCCCGCGATTCGGCCAGCGCCGCACTAGGGACCGTTGACCGGCCCGGCGTGCCGAAGGACTCGAAGGAACCACGAACATGGGGGCGAGGCCCCCTTTCCCTCAAGCGGAGCGGAAAGGCCTTCAAGACGCCACGACCGGCTTCACGCCGAAGCTGCCGGGCCCATATTGCGCGGCGTTGACGTCGCCGAATGCGAGCATCGCGCCCATCTTCCGGTCGGCGCCGGCGCCGAAGCCGCACTCGCCGTGGAATTGCCGAGGATTGCGGAACGTGCCGAACAGCATGTCCCACACCGAGAGGTCGGCGAAGTTGTAATAGTGGAAACCCAGCCGGTGGTGCACGCAATGCGCTTCCGGCCGCTGGATGAAGTAGCCGATCCATTGCGGGGTGCGGACGTTCCAGTGCTGGAAGAAGCTGTTGAACGCGATGAAGTAGCCGGTCAGCGCAGCGGCGAGCGGATCGAGTCCCAGCACGATCACGGTCACGGCCAGTTGCAGCAGCGTCTGCACCACGATCTCGGTGGGATGGAAGACAAGCGAGCCTGCGATGTCCACGCGCTGCGGACTGTGGTGCATCTGGTGAAAGCCGCGCCAGAGCGGTCCGAACGTGTGTGCCCCACGGTGCCACGCGTAGATGACACCCTCCATGACGACGATGCCGACGATCGCGCCGCCGGCAACGCCCAGGACGGTGCCGTCGATCAGCCGATGCTGCTCGAGCCACGCTTCGGGGATGAGCAGGGGTATCAGCGTGGAGATCGTCATGACGAGAACGAGGAAGGCGAGGCCGATCCACTGCCAGCCTCGACGCGGTGGAAACTGCCGGGCGGGCCAAAGCTTCTCGGTTAGGAGAAAGAGGAAGTAGGTGACGGGCACGAGCAGCCCGACGATGTCGACTGTGCTCATGAGTCCTCCTTGAGACCAACATGCCGGAGGCGGCACCGAGGCCGCTTAAGCCCATGCTAGACTTACGCTGTAAGCCGCGTCCGACTATACACTTACAGCGTAAGAATGCAACGCTCGAGCCCAGTGGGCAAATATACCGACGAGGAGCAGCGGACGGCCGACGGCCGCCTGCCGGCGGAGCCCTCCCGACGGCGCCAACGGAACCGTGCGGAGGGCGAAACGCTTCGGCCGCTGTCCCGTCAGTCGATCGCCGACGTGGCACTGGCGGTTGTCGACCGGAACGGGTTGCCCGGACTGACGTTCCGGCGCCTCGGCAAGGCGCTCCAGTGCGAGGCGATGAGCATCTACCACTACTTTCCCAGCAAGCAGCACCTGCTCGATGCGATGGTCGAGAAGATGCTCGCGGGCATCGGCGACCCGCCAGCGGACGTCGAGCCGATCGAACGGCTGCGTTTCCTGGCGTTCGAATACCGGGCGATGGCGCATCGTTATCCCAGGTTCTTTCAGCTTGCCGCACTGCATCGGCTCAACATGCCGGCGGGCGTGGCCTTCATCGAGCGCATGCTCGGCCACTTTCGCGCGGCCGTGCCCGACGACAGGGTTGCCGCTCAGGTGTTTCGGGTCTTCGGCTACTACGTGGTCGGCGCGGCGCTCGACGAGACCGCGGGCTATGCGTCGGGTCCATCCGCCGCGGAGCCCGTGTCCGACGAGTACATCGCCCGCGAGTGTCCGCAGCTCGCCGTCGCCGCGCCTTACTTCAAGGCGCCCTGGTTCCAGTCGACGTTCGAGCTCGGCCTGGAAATGCTGCTGAAGGGCATCGGCGATGCTCGCGCGGCTTCGCTCGCGAACCTCGCACGGCCACCGAAACCGGTCGTGCGACCCAAGGCCCCCGGCGTGGATACATGATGCGAAATGAACAGCGCGGCGGCGTGTTGGCAAGCCTCGCCGGCATCGTCGTCTGCGGCGGGGCCGGCGGCTTTCTGGCTTGGGTGGTCGTCACCACGCTCGACATCGGAGGCGTCGCGGGTGCCATCCTCGCCGCAGCCGTCGGCATGATCGTCGCGACCGCGCTCTGGGTCGCCGGCGGGTGGGCATTGCGCGCGTCGGGGATCGTGCGATGACGTGCGCGCGCTCCGACGTCGCGGAGATCGCGAGTCGTCTCATTGCCGCCCACGACAGCGCGACGATGGTCGCGCCGATCAGCGCGGGCGATCCCGCATTCGACGTGGCGGCGGGCTACGACGTGCTGCGGGAGATCGAGGCGCGCCGGGTGGCCTCGGGCTGGCGGCCGGTGGGCCGCAAGATCGGCTTCACGAATCGCACGATCTGGCCCCGCTACGGCGTCTACCTGCCCATGTGGGCTCACGTGTGGGCGCACACGGTCCACCACGCGAGCGAGCATCGCGCGACGCTGTCGCTTGCCGCGTTCGTGCAGCCGCGCATCGAGCCCGAGGTGGTCTTCGGGCTGAAGGGGGCCGTCCCCCCGAACGGCGATGCGCTAGCGGTTCTTGCCTCGACCGAATGGATTGCGCCTGGATTCGAGATCGTGCAGAGCCACTTCCCCGACTGGAAGTTCGCCGCGGCCAACTGCACGGCCGCATTCGGGCTGCATGGGGCGTTGATGGTCGGCGCGCCAATTCGCGTGACCGAGCGCAACCGAGCTTTTCTGGCGGACACGTTGCCGCGCTTCACGCTGACGCTCAAGCGAAGAGGGGAAGTGATCGACGAAGGCGTGGGGGCCAATGTGCTCGACAGCCCCGCGCTCGCCCTCGCGCACCTCGCGCGGGTGCTCGCGGGACAGCCGCAGTTTCCGGCGCTCGCCGCGGGCGAGATCGTCACGACCGGAACGATCACCGACGCGTGGCCCGTGGCGAAAGGCGAGACGTGGACGTCCGACTACGGGACGCTGGGCCTTCCCGGGATGACGCTCAGCTTCGTGTGAACGGCGCGCATGGGCGTGCGGCGGGGCGGTGACGGCGAGCGGCATTCACGGCAACGCGCCGCGTCATCTCACGGTGAGATTCCGTTTCGCATGCCAGTCGGCGATGCCTTCTTTCGGGTATTCGCGAAAGTGCGCGTGCCCGCGGCCGTCCGGAATCGCACACCATTCGGCCGCGTAGTCGAGCATGATCTCCTGCTCCTCCGGCGGCTTCGGAAGCGGCGTGTCGATCGCCGATGCGAACGGATACACCCAGTCCGCCCAGCGCGGGTCCCAGACCCATAGCGCACTTCCGCACTTTGCGCAGAAGTGCCGGCGGCCCGGCGACAGCGTGCCGCGCGCATCGTCCTTCCCGCGGATACGCGCACGAAACTGCGTGACGTGCTTCTTCCCGCGCACCGACAGGGTCTTCGCCTCGCCCATGATGTTGATCGCGAAGCCGCCGCCACCGGCCGTCTTGCGGCAGATCGAGCAATAGCACCGCATGTACGGGTACGGCGTGTGCGAATCGACGGTGAACCTGACGGCACGGCAATGGCACGAGCCTTCGAGCTTCATGGCATCTCCTGCAAAGGTTGCGATCACCGCCTTGCAGCGGCTTGCCGCTGTCGCGTTAGACTACGCGCCATCGCCGGCCGCCGCCACGACAGCCTCCTTGCAGCCCCCCAACGTCCCCGTCATCGCCCACGCGATCCAGCTCGCGATCGCTCCCGTCTTCCTGCTGACGGGCATCGCGTCGCTGCTGGGCGTGATGGCCAATCGGCTCGCCCGGATCATCGACCGCGCGCGCCACTACGAGGACGTTTGGGAAACCCTCGACGAGGAGTCGCGCGAGGTCGCCCGGGAGGAGCTCCGCTCGCTGGAGCAACGGCGCCATCTCGCAGCGTGGGCGATCAATTTCTGCACGAGCGGCGCACTCCTCGTCTGCACCGTCATCGCGGCGCTCTTCGCGGACGAGTTCTTCGAGACGGACCTCAAGTGGGTCGCCGGAGCCCTGTTCGTCTGCGCGATGCTCGCGCTGATCGGCGGGCTCGCCTGTTTCCTGCGCGAGGTCTACGTCTCGACGCACACGGTGCGCATCATCCTCGCCAAGTTCGGTTCATGAATCGCGGCCGCTGCGCGCCCCGTTAGGCGGCGCGGGCAATCCGACAGACCTGCTTTCGATGCCTGCCGACAGCGAGCTCGTGTTCACGCCCGCGCGCCGTCTCGCGAGGATGATCGCCGCGCGGAAGGTTTCGGCGACCGAGGTGATGCGGGCGTTCATCGCGCAGATCGAGCGCGTGAACGACAAGGTCAACGCGATCGTGACATTCGTGCCGGATGCGGCGCTCGCCGCCGCAAAGCGGCTGGACAGGGTGCGCGGCGAGCGCGGACTTCTGGCCGGATTGCCGATAGCGTACAAGGATCTGCTGCCGACGAAGGGCGTGCGAACGACGCAAGGATCACCGATCTACGCCGATCACGTTCCGAGCGAGAATCACGCGCTCGTCGATCGACTGGGTGCGGCGGGCGCCATCCTGATCGGCAAGACGAACACACCGGAATTCGGCGCGGGCAGCCAGACGTTCAACAAGGTGTTCGGGGCCACGCGCAATCCCTACGATCTCCGGATGACGTGCGGCGGGTCGTCCGGAGGCGCGGCGGTGTCCGTCGCGTGCGGCATGCTGCCGTTCGCGGACGGATCCGACCTTGCCGCGAGTCTCCGCAATGCGGGAAGCTACTGCAACGTGGTGGGTTTCCGGCCGACGCCGGGACGCGTCCCCGCCTGGCCCGCCCTCGATGGCTGGAATACGCTTTCGACGTTGGGCCCCGTCGCGCGCACCGTTTCCGACTGCGCGCTTTTGTTCTCCGCGATGGCCGGGCCGGACGCGCGCGCGCCGACGACGCTCGTCGAGCCGGGGCGAACGTTCCTCGCTCCGCTCAAACGGGATTTCCGCAACGTGCGCGTCGCGTGGAGCAGAGACCTGGGCGGTCTGCCGATGGACCCGAGAGTCACCAGCGTGCTCGAGCGCCAGCGTGAGGTGTTCGCCACGCTGGGATGCATCGTCGAGGATGCCGAGCCGGACTTCTCGGGCGCGAAGGAATCGTTCGAGACGCTGCGAGCGGTCGCCTTCCTGCAGGGACACGGCGCCCACTACCGAGAGCGCAGGCAGGATCTCAAGGACACCGTCGTCTGGAATGTCGAGCAGGGCCTCGCGCTCACGCCGGAGCGGATCGCTTACGCCGGCACTTTGCGCACCGAGCTTTTTCACCGCATGCGGCGGTTCCTCGAGCGCTACGAATTCCTGCTCTGTCCGGTGAGCCAGCTGCCGCCGTACGACGTGACGGTCGAGTGGCCGCGCTCCGTCGCGGGCGTCGCGATGGACAACTATCTGGATTGGATGAAGAGCTGCTACTACGTCACGATCACGAGCCATCCCGCGATATCCGTTCCCGCGGGATTCACGCAAGACGATCCCCCGCTGCCGATCGGGCTGCAGATCGTCGGCCGGTACCGGGACGACATGGGCGTCCTGCGCCTCGCGCACGCGTTCGAAGGCGCGGCGTCCGCGTGGAAGCGCCGTCCGGCGGTCGCCGCGTGAAGACAGCTCCAGCGAGCGCGGCGGTGGAACAGGGCAAGCTCGACCTCGAGCGCTACTTGTCGCGGATCGACTATTCCGGGCCGCGAGATGCGAGCGTTGCGACGCTTGCCGCGCTGCATCGCGCGCACGTGACTCACATCCCGTTCGAGAATCTCGATGTCGTGCTCGGGCGGCCGATCGCGCTCGACCTCGCGAGCCTGCAGGCGAAGCTCGTGGCCGGCAAGCGAGGCGGGTACTGTTTCGAGCAGAACCTCGTGTTCTCGGCGGCATTGCAGGCATTCGGCTTTGCAGTCACCAACCTGGCGGCGCGCGTTCGTCTCGGCACGAGCGTGCTGCGGCCGCGCACCCACATGACGCTCGCGGTCGAGGCGAACGGCGCCCGTTGGCTGGCGGACGTCGGCTTCGGCGCGCAGGGCCCGCTCGTGCCGGTGCCGCTCGAACACGGAGCGAGCTCGCAGCAGGGCTCCTGGACCTTCCGGATCGCGGACGAGAACGGGCTCAACGTGCTGCAGTCGTCTCGCGGCGACGAGTGGCAGGACCTGTACGCGTTCACGCTCGAGCCGCAGCACCGCGTGGATTACGAGCTCATGAGTCACTACACGTCCACGCACCCGTCGTCGCCGTTCACGCAGATCCTGACCGCTCAGCGCATCGGGCCGGACGTTCGGCGCATCCTGCGCGACCGCGACTACAGCGAGGACCGCGGTCGCGACGTGACGACGCGCACGCTCGCCGGCGCAGGCGAAATTCGCGATGTGCTCGCGAACGAGTTCGGCCTTCACTTTCCCGCGGACGAGGCGTCCGCGCTTCTGCGGAAGTTTCCTCCATGAACTACTTCGCACCGATCACCGCTCATCCGGCGCTCGCCTGCGCGGCGCTGCTCACGTTGTCCAACCTGTTCATGACGTTCGCCTGGTACGGCCACTTGAAGCACCTGCAGGCGAGCCCGTGGTGGACGGCGGCCCTCGTTTCGTGGGGTATCGCCTTGTTCGAGTACTTGCTGCAGGTGCCGGCGAACCGCATCGGCTACGGCGTGATGTCGCTCGCGCAGCTCAAGATCCTGCAGGAAGTGATCACGCTGTCGGTCTTCGTGCCGTTCGCGGTGCTGTACATGGACCAGCCGGTGAAGCTCGACTTCCTGTGGGCGGGCTTCTGCCTGATCGGCGCGGTCTACTTCGTATTCCGCAGCTGAAGGCGCTCGCGCAGGGTCACGCCGCCTTGACCGAGATGCGGTCGTCGACCGCGTCGATGACCTTCTCCGGCTCTTCCGCGTCGTCCGCCGTCTCGTTGTTCAGGACTCTCGTCATCCGGCTCTCGTCGAGCTCGCCGCACCACTTGCCGACGACCACCGTGGCGACACCGTTGCCGATCAGGTTGGTGAGCGCACGCGCTTCGGACATGAAGCGGTCGATGCCGAGAATCAACGCGAGACCCGCGACCGGAACGTGGCCGACTGCCGACAGCGTCGCGGCGAGCACGATGAAGCCGCTGCCGGTGACGCCCGCCGCGCCTTTCGACGTAAGGAGGAGAACGGCCAGCAGCGTCAACTCCTGCGTGAACGTCAAAGGCGTATTGGTCGCCTGCGCTATGAAGATCGCGGCCATCGTGAGGTAGATCGACGTCCCGTCGAGATTGAACGAATAGCCGGTGGGAATCACGAGGCCGACCGTCGACTTCTTCACGCCGAGGTTCTCGAGCTTCGCCATCATCCGCGGCAGCACGGATTCGGACGACGAGGTGCCGAGGACGATCAGCAGCTCCTCCTTGATGTAGCGGATGAATTTGAGTATGGAGAAGCCGTGGAAGCGGGCGATGAGCCCGAGCACGACGAGGATGAAGATGAGGCACGTGAGATAGAACGTTCCCATGAGCTTCGCGAGCGACAGGAGCGAGTCGACGCCGTACTTGCCGATCGTGAACGCCATCGCGCCGAATGCGCCGATGGGCGCCACCTTCATGATCACGCCCACGATCGAGAACAGCACGTGCGACGTCTTCTCGATCATGTCGAACACGAGCGTGCCGCGGCCACCGAATTTATGGAGGCAGAAACCGAACAGCACCGCGATCAGCAGCACCTGCAGGATCTCGCCCTTCGCGAACGCGTCGACGACCGTCGTCGGGATGATGTTGATCAGGAATTCCTGCGTGCTCTGCATCTGCCCCGGCTTCGTGTAGGCGGAGACGGCCTTCGTGTCGAGCGTCGAGGGATCGATGTTCATCCCGGCGCCCGGCTGCACCGCGTTGACGATGAGGAGGCCGACGATCAGCGCGATCGAGCTGACGATCTCGAAGTAGAGCAGCGCATAGCCGCCCGTCTTGCCGACCTTCTTCATGTCCTCCATGCCCGCGATGCCGACCACGACGGTGCAGAAGATGATCGGCGCGATGATCATCTTGATGAGCTTGATGAACCCGTCGCCCAGGGGCTTCATGGCCGTGCCCGTGTCGGGAAAGAAGTGACCGAGCAGCACGCCGAGGACGATGGCGACGATCACCTGGAAATAGAGCGACCTGTACAGCGGCCTCTTCGTCTTCGTCGTTTCCATGCTCGACTCCTCGATCGTCACAGCGTTGTGCTTCGTGGCGCCGCCTCGTCGCACGGCGCGCGGGATTCCGGTCCGGCTGGTGTCGACCTGCCTAGTCTCCCGGCAGTCCCTGCACCCGGAAGATCTCCTCCAGGTGCGGGCTCATCGGCAGGTTGAGCCGCTCGCCCCCGGGCAGCGGCTTCGTGAACCAGCGCTCGTAGATCGCGACGATCTCGCGGCTTCCGGCGAGCTTGTGGAACGCGCGCTCGACCACCTCGGCGAACTCGGGATCGTCCTTGCGGAGCATCAGCGCGTAGTCCGCATAGGTGAGGAAATCGCCGGCGATGCGGAAATCGCTTGCGGACTTCGTGTCCGCGAGCATGCCGGCGAGCTGCACGTCGTCGTTCGCGAACGCGTCGGCTTTGCCTGTCGCAAGGGCCTGGAACGACTCGTTGTGGTCGCTCGCGAAGATGAACTTGATGTCGAGCTTCTGCCGCTCGGCGAGCTTCGGCACCGCGACTTCGTGCACCGTGCCGCGCGTCAGCACGATCGTCTTGCCCGCGAGATCGCGCAGCGTGCGGATGTTGCTGCCGCGGCGGACAAGGAGTTTCGTCCCCGTGACGAATATCGTCGGCGAGAAGGCGACGACCTTCCGCCGCTCCGCCGAGTTGGTCGTCGATCCGCATTCGAGGTCGATGTCGCCGGAGCGGACGAGGTCGATGCGGTTCTCGGGCGTGACCGGCTTCCACTCGACGGACAGCGGCTTGCCGACCTCGCGCGAGATTTCATCGACGACGACTTCGCAAATATCCAGCGAATAGCCGACCGGCTTCCTGTTCGCGTCGAGGAATGCGAACGGCGGCGAGCTCGTGCGGTGGCCGAGCCGCAGGGTTCCCGTTTCGCTGACGCGCTTCAGCGTCGGCGACGCGTAGGTCACGACGAGACCGCCCGTGCCCTGTGCCGCCACGGGCGCCGCCGCCAGCAGCGTGCAAGCGGCCAGTGCCATGGCCGCGCGGCATGCGGCGTCCACGGCCCGCAGGAGATGGGCCATCAGGCGGCCGCTTTGAGTCCCACGTCGGCGAGCGTCGGCCGGCTCGCGAGCGCCGTCCTCATCATCGCTTCGATCTCGGCCGTTTCGCGGGCATCGAGCGGAAGCCGTGGCGGGCGCGTGAGATGCGTCCCGCGTCCCATGATGTGCTCGCACAGCTTGATGCACTGCACGAGGTCCGGGCGCGCATCGAGATGCAAAAGCGGCATGAACCAGCGATACAGCTTCATCGCCTCGTCGTAGCGGCCGGCGCGCGCGAGGCGGAACAGCGTCTCGCCTTCGCGCGGGAATGCGTTCGACAATCCCGAAACCCAGCCGCTGGCGCCGACCAGGATGCTCTCTACCACGACGTCGTCCAGGCCCGCGAACAGCACGAAGCGGTCGCCGACCATGTTGCGGAGGTCGGTGAAGCGCCGCGTGTCGCCGGACGATTCCTTGAAGCAGACGATCGTCTCGCAGTCGGCGAGCGATGCGAGGATCTGCGGCGTCACGTCGTTCTTGTAGATCGGCGGGTTGTTGTAGACCATCACCGGCAGGTCCGTCGCGGTCGCCACGCTGCGAAAATGCGCGGCCGTCTCGTTCGGCTTCGACGAATAGACGAGCGCCGGCATCACCATCACGCCATCGAGACCGATGCGCGCCGCTTCCTTCGCCATGTCGATGGCGAACGCGGAGGTGAACTCGGCGATGCCGCACAGCACCGGAACGCGGCCGCGCGCCACCGCTTTGGCCGCTTCCATGACGGCGATCTTCTCCGTCTTCGCAAGCGAGCAGTTCTCGCCGACGGTGCCGCAGACGATGAGACCGGACACGCCGTCGCGGATGAGGCCTTCCATGACGCGCGCGGTCGCCTCCACATCGAGGGAAAGATCCGGCCGGAACTGCGTCGTGACGGCGGGGAAGACGCCTTCCCAGGATACGTGCCTGCGCATCGGTAACCTCCTCGAATCGGCCCAGCGTAAAATTAGGGTCAGAGACGACTTTCTCGCCGTCGCTTCCTCAAACTCGATCGCTTGCAGGAAAGTCGTCTCTGACCCTATTTTCCCGCGGCCGGCCATCCATGCACAAGATACACGTCATCGATTCGCATACCGGCGGCGAGCCGACGCGCGTGATCGTTTCGGGCGGCCCCGATCTCGGGTCGGGACCATTGGCCGCACGGCGCGAGCGGTTCCGCCGGGACTTCGACTCCGTGCGCCGGGCGGTCGTCAACGAGCCTCGCGGCTCCGACGTGCTCGTCGGCGCGCTGCTCGTGCCCCCGGAAGACGCGTCCTGCGCGGCGGGCATCATCTTTTTCAACAACGTGGGGTACATCGGCATGTGCGGGCACGGGACGATCGGCGTCGTCGCGACGCTCGTCCACCTCGGCCGGATGGGGCCGGGGACGCACCGGATCGACACGCCCGTCGGCATCGTCACGGCGCGCCTTTCGTCCAACGGCGAAGTCGCGCTCACCAATGTGCCCAGCTTCCGGAAGGCGAAGGCGCTCACGGTCGACGTGCCCGGCATCGGGAAAGTCACGGGCGACGTCGCGTGGGGCGGCAACTGGTTCTTCCTGATCGGCGAGCACGGCCAGGACCTCGCCCTCCGCAACGTCGAAGCGCTGACCGACTACTGCTGGCGCGTGCGGCAGGCATTGCACGCAGCGGGATACCGCGACGTCGACCACGTGGAGCTTTACGGCGGCGCTACCGGCGCAAACGCGAACGCGCGCAACTTCGTCATGTGCCCCGGCAAGGCGTACGATCGCTCGCCCTGCGGCACCGGAACGAGCGCCAAGCTCGCGTGCCTCGCCGCGGACGGCAAGCTTGCCGAAGGCGACACCTGGGTGCAGGAGAGCATCCTCGGCAGCACGTTCACCGGCCGGTTTCGCTGGCTCGACCGTGCGGAGGGAAAGATCGAGCCGGAAATCACCGGCAGGGCGTTCGTCAACGCCGAAGCGACGCTCATCCTCGACGAGCGCGATCCTTTCGCGCACGGCATCGGCTAGCGCCGCGAAAGCTTTCGATCGTGCGACGCCAATCCGTGCAACGCGCGAGCGGGCTCTAGCTCGATGGGCTCGCGTGTCGTCGTCGTCGGCGCCGGCGTCATTGGTTTGTGCACGGCGTACTACTGCGCGCGCCGCGGCTTCCACGTGACCGTCGTCGAGCGCAACGGCAGGACGCGCGACGGATGCTCCTACGGCAACGCCGGCATGCTCGTGTCCAGCCATTTCGTCCCGCTCGCGGCGCCGGGGATGGTGGGCCTTGCGCTCAAGTGGATGTGGAATCCCGCATCGCCGTTCTACGTGAAGCCACGGCTGTCGCCGTCGCTCTTCGGTTGGGGCTACAGGTTCTGGCGCGCGGCGACGCCGCAGCATGTGCGCCGCGCGGCTCCGCTGCTGCGGGACCTTTCGGAGGCGAGTCACCGCTTGTACGACGAGCTCGCCCAATTGCCGGGCAGCGACTTCGGACTCGTCCGCAGGGGCTTGCTGATGCTCTGCCGCACGCCGCACGCGCTCGACGAGGAAACGAAGACGGCGGAGATGGGTCTTGCGCTGGGCATCGAATCCCAGACGCTCGATGCCAAGGGCGTGGCGGCGCTCGATCCCGGGATAGCGATGGAGGTGGCGGGCGGCGTTTACTTTCCGCAGGACCGGCACTTGACGCCCCAGCGCTTCGTCGGCGAGATGCAGGACCGGCTCACCGCGATGGGCGTCGAATTCGCCTGGAACACGGAGCTCACCGGCTGGCGCATCGACGACCGGACGCGCGTGCGTGCGGTGTCGACGCGCGATGGTGGCGACCTCGAAGGCGACGAGTTCGTGCTGTGCGGCGGCTCGTGGTCGCCGTCGATCGTGCGCGAGCTCGACCTCGAGCTGCCCATCGAAGCCGGGAAGGGCTACAGCCTCACGCTTCCGAAGCCGCGGCGTTCGCCGTCGATCTGCGCGATCCTCTCCGAGGCGCGGCTTGCGGTCACTCCGATGGACGGCGCGCTGCGCTTTGCGGGCACGATGGAAATGGCCGGCCTGGACGAGTCGATCAGCGCCGTCCGCGTGCGATCCATCATCGCAGCCGCGACCGCGTTCTATCCGGAAATTCCGGCGTCGGATTTCCAAGGTGTGACGCCCTGGCGCGGGTTGCGGCCATGCTCGCCCGACGGCATGCCGTATGTCGGGCGCACGAGGCGGTACGCGAACCTGTCGATTGCGGCGGGTCATGCGATGATGGGGATGAGCCTCGGGCCGGTCACGGGCCACCTCGTCGCAGGAGCGCTTGCGGGAGAGCCTCCGCCATTCGACATCGCGCAGCTTTCGCCCGACCGCTTCGCAGTGCGCTGAACGCGCCTGCGCTCTCACTCGAATCGAACCTCCGCCGCCGACCTTGCACCCGAAATCCGGATCGACATCGTCGCAGATCTTCGTGGCGTTCTGGGCCGCGTATCTGCTGTCGTATCTCTACCGCACGATCAACGCCGTCGTCTCGCCCGAGCTCTCGCGCGAGCTCGCGCTCGGCCCGGGCACGCTCGGCCTCCTCACCAGCGCGTATTTCGTCGCGTTCGCCGCGATCCAGCTGCCGGCCGGCGTGCTGCTCGATCGCTACGGCCCGCGGCGCGTCGAGCCGGCACTGCTTGCAGTGGGCGCGCTGGGCGCGATCTTTTTCGCCTATGCCGACGGGCCACCGGAGCTCGTGGTGGCGCGCGCGATGATCGGCGCAGGGATGGCCGTCTGTCTCATGTCGCCGCTCAAGGCGATCTCCGCCTGGGTGCCGAAGGACCGGCAGGCCTCGTTCGCCGGGTGGGTGATGACCGCTGGCAGCGCAGGTGCGCTCATGGCCGCCACGCCGACGGAGCTCGCGCTGCATTACATGCACTGGCGAACGCTGTTCGCGGGCCTCGGCGCGATCACGCTCGTGGTCGCCGGCTGGCTTTGGTGGCGGGTTCCCGACACCGCGAAACCCATCGCTGCGCCGACCCTCGCCGCGCAGTGGGGCGGCGTGCGCGGGCTCTTTGTCCATCCGCGCTTCTGGTGGATCGCGCCGGTCGGCGCGTGCTGCACGGGCGCGTTCTTCGCGGTACAGGGACTGTGGTCGGTGCCGTGGCTGACCGAAGTCAACGGCTACGACCGCGACGTCGCGGCGCGCCATCTGTTCGTGATGGGCTCGTTCATGCTTGCGGCGTATCTCGGGCTTGGCCTGTTCGCTCCGCGGATCGCGCGCTACGGCATCGGTCCGCGGCATTTGTTCGCGTGCGGATTCGCGCTTTCCATCCTCGCGTTCGCAGCGATCCACCAGCGGCTTCCCGGCACCTACGTCTGGTGGGTGCTCTACGGCTTGGGCGCGGCGACGAACGTGCTGTCGTTCAGCACGCTCAACGAAGGCTTCGCGCCCGAGTTCGCGGCGCGCGCGAACACCGCGCTCAATCTGCTGATGTTCGGTGGCGGCTTCGTCGCGCAATGGGGCATCGGGCTCATGGTCGAAGCGGCACGCGCGACGGCGGGCGTCGATACGGCCGGTGGGCTGCGAGCCGCGTTCGGGCTCGTGCTCGTGCTGCAGGTGCTCACCTACGCGTGGTTCGTTCGGGGCTGGCGCCGGCACGCGCCGTATTCCCACGGCGGAATCGTGGAAGGCACTGCGAGGACATGAGCGCCATGCATATTCACATCCTGGGAATATGCGGGACGTTCATGGGCGGCATCGCTGCCATCGCGAGCCGAGCCGGGTTCAAGGTGACGGGGTGCGACGCGAACGTGTATCCGCCGATGAGCACGCAGCTCGAGGCTCTGGGCATCGCCTTGACCGAAGGCTACGGCGCCGCGCAGCTGGAAGGGGTGGCGCGCGACGCCGACGTGTTCGTGATCGGCAACGCCCTTTCGCGCGGCAATCCGCTGGTCGAGGAGATACTGGACAAGGGGCTCGACTATCAGTCGGGGCCGCAGTGGCTGTTCGAGCACGTGCTGCGGGACAAGTGGGTGCTGGCGGTCGCCGGCACGCACGGCAAGACCACCGTCACGTCGATGCTCGCTTGGATCCTTCAGTGGGCGAAGATCGATCCGGGTTTCCTGATCGGCGGCGTGCCGACGAACTTCGGCATCTCGGCGCGGCTCACCGGCAGCGAATTCTTCGTGATCGAGGCGGACGAGTACGACACCGCATTCTTCGACAAGCGCTCGAAATTCGTCCATTACAGGCCGCGCACGGCGATTCTCAACAATCTCGAGTTCGACCACGCGGACATCTTTCCCGATCTCGCGGCCATCGAAACGCAGTTCCATCATCTCGTCCGCTCGGTCCCGCGATCCGGCGCCCTCATCGTGAATGCCGAGGCGCCTGCGCTGGAGCGCGTGCTGACGCGTGGCGCGTGGTCGGCAGTGGAGCGCTTTGCCGGCGTGGAATTCATCGCTGCCAACGCTGACGCCGCGAAGGCGCCCGACTGGCGCATCGACGAGGACGGCACGGTGACGGATCGCGGCACGACACACGGCACTGTCCGTTGGCCGGAGGCTCGACCGCAACTCGGACGGCACAATCGTCTCAACGCACTGGCCGCGATCGCGGCCGCGCGACACGTCGGCGTTCCGCCGTCGACCGCCATGGAAGCGCTCGCGCGGTTCGAAGGGATCAAGCGGCGCTTGGAGACGCGGGGCGTCGCGGCGGGCGTGACCGTCTACGACGACTTCGCGCACCACCCGACGGCGATCGCGACGACCGTGGACGGACTGCGTCGCGCGGTAGGCAAGGAGCGCATTCTCGCGGTCCTGGAGCCGCGGTCGAACACGATGAAGCTCGGCGCGGTGAAGGACGCGTTGCCGGGCAGCCTGACCGCCGCCGACATGACGTTCTGCTACGCCGGCAAACTGGGCTGGGATCCTGCGGCTGCGCTCGCGCCGCTGGGGGACAAAGCGGCGGTGTTCGGCGATCTCGACGCGCTGATCGATGCCGTGATCGGCGAAGCGCGCGCCGGCGATCACGTCCTCGTGATGAGCAACGGCGGCTTCGGCGGCGTCCACGACAAGCTGTTGCAGCGTCTTGCCGCGCCAGGCGATTGATCGCGGCCGCGGCGTGCCGACGCTCGTCTACCTGCACGGATTCAATTCCGCGCCGCAATCGGTCAAGGGCCAGCTGATCGCGCGCGCCGCGGCCGCGCTGCCGAACCCGCCGCGCTTCCATCTGCCGCAGCTGCATCACCGCCCCGAGCGCGCGATGCGCGAGGTAGGGCAGTGGATCGAGCGCGAAGGGCGGCGGATGAACGAGCTCACGCTGATCGGCAGTTCGCTCGGCGGTTTCTATGCGACTTACCTGGCGGAGCGATACGGCGCGCGCGCTGTCGTCATCAATCCGGCCATCGTTCCGCACGAGGACCTTCGTCCCTACGCCGGTCCGCAGCGCAACCTCTACACCGGCGAAGAATACGACGTAACGCCGGCGCATTTCGACGAGCTCGCGGCGCTTGCCGTCGAGCGCATCACCGACCGCGAGCGATATTTCCTGCTGATGCGCACCGGTGACGAGCTCCTCGACTGGCGCAAGGCCGTCGCGTTCTACGCGGGTGCGTATCAATACGTCGCCGGCGGCGGCGACCACGGCTGGACGGATTTTGGCGGTGAGGTGGCCGCCGTGCTGCGCTTCGCCGGCTGCCGCGTCCCCCCTGTGCACTAACGTCGACCAAGGGCGGTGCCTGCCACGGGGTACCAGTGTCACTGTGCGACCTCCCGGAGGCCGCGACAGGGCGGATGGCCAGCCGACATCGATGTCCTATGCCGGCGACGACACCGCGGACATGCACGTTGCTTGAGCGAGGCACCATTTCGCGTCGCCGGATCACGGGGTTGCTGCGGCGAGGTGTTTGAGCGTCATGGCCAGCCTCATCGCGGAGCAATTGTCCCCACGGGCTGCCTCCATTCGCGCTCGTGTGCGGAACGTCCGCGGAGGCGATCAACGCCGCGGCAATTGCTGCCCATGCGACGAATTTTCCAGGGCGGTAAGCCAGCTGTGCGCTCTCTGGTCCGCGTTGCACGTTCAAGACACTACCGGGCAGACGCTTGGCACCTGCTCGGAAACGGTGGTCGCTGGCTCGCCTCGATGGTCCCGGGCCCGCTGCATCATCGTCCGACGAGCCTGCTCGACAACCGGCCGTTGAAAGAGCTTCTCGCGCCCGAGACTCCGTTCCCGTCGATCAGGCAAGCGGTCAACGAAGGCGTCCTCGAAGCGCTCACGGTAACAGCGGTCAGCTATGTCGGTCAGTTTGTGCGCGGCGAGACCCGGACTCGAGCTTTGGGAGCGAGCACAGAGGATCGGCGTTGCCGTGACATCAATGTCCAGCATGTGATTGCTTCCGCGCCCATTCCATTCGTCTTCCCGGCGACGCGCATAAACGGCGAATACTTTGGTGACGGGGCCGTTCGTCAAGTCGCGCCGACCGCGCCTGCGCTCCATCTCGGCGCTGATCGCATATTGGTTATCGGCGCGGCGCGCGGCAGTGCACGATCCCCCGTTTCGCCGAGTTTGAATCCGCCGTCGGTCGCCGAGGTCGGAAGTCAGGTGCTGGCGAGCATCTTCACGGATGCACTTGCCACGGATTGGAGAAGGTGCGTCTCATCAATGGCGCCGTTCGGCAGATCGAACCGGCGCGTCTCGCCTGCAGTCCCGTCCCGTCCCCCTGCGCGGTGTTCGGCTGCTCGTCATTACGCCGAGCGTCGCTCTCGAAACGATCGTGGTCGAGCAGATGAAATCCTTGCCAAGGGCGCTGCGGGCGATGCTGCGGCTCGCCGGAGGCAATCGGCCGAGCGCGGCGAGCATGCTGTTCCATCTCTTGTTCGAGCTGCGATTCAAGCGCGCCTGCATGGAGCTCGGGCGTCGGGACGCGCTGGCAAAACGGGGCGAAATAGCGGCCTTCCTGGCGGCGTAGCACCCAAGAATAGAATGTCGTTGTTTCCAAGGACAGGTTTCCGGTCCAGTTTTTGCTTAGGGTCGTGACAGTACGTCTGCGTGCGGTATTCTTGCCGACGC
>Ga0068864_100000806_pt1 | contig 26324 bp, 18 predicted proteins | sample KBSSwiS72_FD_66586 | JGI IMG/M metagenome (GOLD analysis project Ga0068864, IMG submission 66586) | Switchgrass rhizosphere microbial communities from Kellogg Biological Station, Michigan, USA - KBS Switchgrass S7-2 | ecosystem: Host-associated > Plants > Roots > Rhizosphere > Soil ...
GGCGGGGAAAGTTCTGGCGATGGGCGTACGCCCCTGAGAACGGTCCTCGCCCGGATTTGGCGAGCCATCTCTTCTTACGATCCTTCCCATGCCGTCTGCGACATCCTCTGCAAGCGCCGGAGCCTCGTAGCCGCATTGCCCGCGACGGTCGGGGGCGGAAATTTTCGCGTCGCCGCATCGCGTGTTAGACTCCCCGTCCATGCGCTACCTATTGCCCATTGGGCTCTTTTTGACGTTGCTCGGAATATCGTCCGCACAAGTGAAGCGGGTCGATGATGTGGTTCTTCGGAATGCCGCAAAGGCGGCCTCCGATGGCGATTGGTTGAGCTATGGCCTCACACCCGGCGAAACACGGTACAGCCCACTCAAGCAGATCGACGCATCGAACGTGAAGCGCCTCGGCCTGGTGTGGTCGTATGAAGTCGGCGATGGCGGGGGCGATCAGGAAGCCACGCCGCTGGTATGGAACAACACGATCTTTGGAGTCACCAACTGGAGCATCGTGTTCGCGGTGGACGCGCGCACAGGCAAAGAGAAATGGCGATGGGATCCGGAAGTCAACCGCAAAGCCACGAGCGACAAGATGTGCTGCGGCGTGGTCAATCGCGGATTGGCTCTCTACAACGGCAAGATCTATGTGCCTGTCATTGACGGCCGGCTTGAAGCGCTTGATGCGGAAACCGGCAAGCCGGTTTGGGAAGCGCGTGTTTCCTATACGCAAAATGAGCAGACGCTGACGATCGCTCCGCGCATCGCCAAAGGAAAGGTGATCGTCGGGCCTGCGGGCGGCGACCGGCCGACTCGAGGATTTTTTGCAGCATACGACGCGGAAACGGGCCGTGAGGCGTGGAAGTTTTATACGGTCCCCGGCGACCCGGCCAAAGGTTTTGAATCTGCCGCCATGCGCAAGGCTGCTGCGACGTGGGACGGTGAGTGGTGGAAGTTGGGTGGCGGCGGCTCCGTGTGGGACGGAATCTCCTACGACCCGGAGAGCGAACTTCTCTATGTGGGGACCGGCAACGCCGAACCCTGGCCCCAGGCGTTGCGCACACGAGACGTGAGCACGGGACACGACAATCTTTACGTCGCATCCATTGTCGCGGTGAATGTGAACACGGGCGAACTGAAGTGGCACTATCAGATGGTGCCCGGAGATCAATGGGACTACGACAGTGTGCAGCAGATGACGCTCGCGGATGTGCAGATCAATAACAAGACACGCAAGGTGATCATGCAGGCGAACAAGAACGGCTTCTTCTATGTACTCGATCGCATAACGGGTGAATTCATTTCCGCCGCGCCATTCTCACGGGTCAGCTGGGCCAAGGGTATCGACCCGAAGACAGGACGCCCCATCATTAATCCCGACGTGATGTACGGAAAAGATCCACAGCCGGTTTCGCCGGGAGGCGGCGGCGCTCACAACTGGTCGCCGATGTCGTTCAATCCGCAAACCGGTCTCGTCTATATTCCGTCGCGTGGATGGGACACTTTTAACTATGCCGTCAACTATGACTTCAAGCCCGACCCAACGCGCGTTGGAGGAGCCTCACAGACCGGGTTGAACAACAACCCGGCAGGACTGACACGAAAGCCTCCCGCATCCTTTATTGGCCCTGAACCTTTGGAAGGTGGCAACGTCAGCACACTGGTCGCCTATGACCCGGTGAAACAGGAAATTCGGTGGCGGGTGCCGGTCGGCAACGGACGGTATGGCGGCACCATGAGCACTGCCAGCAATCTGCTGTTCCAGGTTGCGCCGGATGGACGACTGATCGCGTACTCTGCGGAAAAAGGCGAGCGCCTGCTTGAGTTGCCAACGGGCTTGAAGAACGGCATGGGGCCGCCGATCACGTTCGCCATCGATGGAAAGCAGTACATCGCGTTGATGGGCGGCTCGGGCGGAACGCAGAGTCCCGGCACGACGAATCCGGGAGCCGTCACCACGCCGCAAAAACCAATGCTGCTGGTGTTCGGACTCGATGGCAAAGCCGAGTTGCCCAAACCCGGCGCCGCTCCCGCTCCTGCCGGGGGCGATCCTCACTAGGGCGAGGCTTTGCACAGCAGGAAATGGCGAATCCGTCTCCCTACCGGGAGGGCGGCACACGCCAGAGGACCGGGTGAGGGGGACCACAAGCATTCCTTGAATTTTTTCAATTTGTACCCAGACCCGCTGATCTCTCCTTAAGAGGCGAATTCCCTGCGAAAATGTAGACAAACTCCCAGCGCCGCTGAAATAATGCGGGACAGCGAAAGATCCCCCCTCAGGAGAGTGAAATTGGTCAAACGCGGCATAGGTATAGCCTTACTGAGTATTTGCCTGACGCTTGTTGGCGCGAGGACCGTCAGCCCACAAGCGGGCACCCCGCAGGCGAGCACGCCGCCGAATTCGTGGGCCGTAATCCAGCAGAATTGTGTCGGTTGTCACAACAGCAAGACAAAAGCAGGCGGCCGCGCCTTTGATGTGATGTCGCCCGACAACATTGCCCAGGACGCGGAAACCTGGGAGGCGGCAATTCGCAAGTTGCGCGGTGGTCTCATGCCGCCGGCGGGCGCCAAACGCCCGGACAAGCAATCCGTGTCGGAATTGATTTCCTGGCTTGAAACCAATATCGACAAAGCCGCGGTTAAACCCGATCCCGGCCGGGTGCCATTGCATCGTCTCAATCGCAGGGAGTATGAATACGCGATTCGCGACCTGCTCGGACTCCACATCGATGCCGAAGCCCTGCTGCCCGCCGACAACACGAAAGGCAATTTCGACAACGACGCTGCCGCGCTTCAAGTATCTCCGAGCTTCGTGGATCAATACATCTATGCGGCGCGCGCCGTCGCGTTAGAAGCAGTCGGCAACGTCGAAGCTCCTCCGGTAACGACCACCTATGGAGATGTCGCCAACATGGTGATTTCTCTTCCGCCCACCGGCGCTCCCGGCGAGGGCCGGCAGCAGCATCATATCGAAGGAATGCCTCTCGGCACGCGCGGGGGCTTCATGGTGGAACATAATTTCCCGGCGGATGGCGAATACGAACTGACCATCGGAGACATGGCGCTCGCTCGCGAAGTTCCTCGTATGGAATTTGAAAACACGGTGATTGCGCTGCTCGATGGCAAGGAGTTCTATCGCACCAATATCGGTGGCGAGGCCGATCACAAGGCAATTGACCAGCTGCTGGATTCCGCAGTTGAATCCATTAACGGACGACTGCGAAAGATCAAATTCAAGACGACGGCCGGCCAGCATAAGCTGGCCGTTACTTTCATGCAACGCAGCTTCGCCGAAAGCGATGAGCGCGTACGAACCGTGGCACTCGAAGGTGGTCAGGAACGCATTCAGGCCGTTCACGCGCTGGAAATTCGGGGACCCTTCACGGTAACCGGCATCAGCGATTCACCGACGCGCAAGATGATTTTCATCTGCAAGCCGGCCCAACCAGTAAAGACGAGCGAAGAAACCGCCTGCGCACGCCGGATCCTCACGAATCTCGCGCAGCGTGCATTCCGCCGTCCCGTGAACGATGCGGATCTCGAGGGCCTGATGAAGTTTTACCAGGCTGGCCGGACCAAAGAAGATTTCGAGCACGGTGTCCGCGATGCGCTCAGTGCAATTCTGGCGAGCCCGCACTTCCTGTATCGCGCAGAATCCGGAGTGGACTCGGGCGGCACTCGAACGCTGAACGATCTGGAACTGGCGTCACGTCTTTCGTTTTTCCTTTGGAGCAGCCTGCCGGACAAGGAACTCCTGGATCTCGCGATCGCGTCGCGTTTAAGCGACCCAGCTGTGTTGCCGAAGCAGGTCAAGAGAATGCTTGCGGACCCCCGATCGAAATCCCTGGTCAACGACTTCGCCTTTCAGTGGCTTCACGTTTCCAAGCTCGACGAAATTACTCCAGACCGAGGCCAGTTCCCGCAGGCCAGTGGCCTTCTTGATCAGCGAAGCCTGATGAAGGAAGAACTGAGGCTGTATATTGACAGCGTCCTGCGCATCGATCGCAGCAGCGTGCTGGACCTGATGACGGCGAACTACACTTTCCTCAATGAGCGCCTGGCAATGCACTACGGCATCGAGACCGTGAAGGGAGCCAACTTCCGGCGCGTCACGCTGGATGATCCGAAGCGCTACGGACTGTTGGGTAAGGGGGCCATCCTCGCGATGACTGCGTATCCCAATCGCACGTCGCCCGTGCTGCGCGGCGCCTGGATTCTGGATCGCCTGCTTGGTACACCGCCGCCGGCGCCTCCGGCAAATGTTCCGACACTTCAGGAAAATCGACCCGGGCAAACGGCGCGAACGCTGCGAGAGAGGCTCGAACAGCATCGCGCGAACCCGACATGTTTCGCCTGCCACGGTGTGATGGATCCGCTCGGATTTGCATTGGAGAATTTCAACGCGGTGGGGCAGTTCCGTCCGATCGATCCCGATACGCGGACTCCGATCAATTCTGCGGGAACACTGCCAGACGGCACGTCGATTGGAGGACCTGAAGACCTGCGGAAGGCGCTCGTCGCTCAGCCCGACCGCTTCGTTCAGACATTCTCCGAAAATTTGTTCACGTATGCATTGGGCCGCAGCATGGACTATCGGGACATGCCCACCGTTCGGGGCATCGTTCGCAAGGCGGCTGCGGACAATTACCGTTTTGAATCGATCGTTCTCGGCATTGTTTCAAGCGACGCGTTCCGGAAGCGCGAAGGCCTGACAACGGTAGCTCAGGCATCTATAAGATAACTGGAGGAGTCATGTTTCTTACGCGAAAACATCTGTCACGCCGCACGCTGCTGAAAGGCATCGGCGCTTCGATAAGCCTGCCGTTGCTGGACGCCATGATCCCAGCCGGTACCGCATTCGCTCAGACTGCCGCAAAGCCAAGCCAGCGGCTGGGCTTTGTGTACTTTCCCCACGGCGCTCTCCAGGATGAATGGCAGCCGAAGCAGTTCGGCCGTGACTTCGAATTTCCTTATATCCTAAAGCCGCTCGAACCGCTGCGCGAGTATGTGACCGTCGTCAGTGGCTTGCGTAACAAGGGCGGAGAGAGTTCCAGTCCGCACGGCATCATCGAAGAGACATGGCTGAATTGCGTAAGCCCGCGTCAACGCAGCAGCAAAACCGGCATCGGCGTAACGGTCGACCAGATTGCCGCGAAACGTCTGGGCAAGAACACGCCGTTGCAGTCGATGGAACTCTGCGGTGAGCCCGGCGGCATGATTTCTTTTAGGACACCCGACCAGGCGCTGCCCATGGAAAGCAATCCACGCAAGGTGTTCTACTCGATGTTCGGACAGGGCGATACCAAGGAAGCGCGCGAGGCCATTCTGAAATCGACCGACAGCCTATTGGATTATGTGAAGGAATCCACTGCCAGCCTCAATCGCAAGCTCGACGCCGCAGACCGCGCCAGGGTGAGTGAATATCTCGACTCGGTTCGCGAAATTGAAATCCGTGTGCAGAAGCTCGAGGAAGGCTCGAAGGCAATGGGCAATCTACCGAATGCGCCTCTTGGGCCACCGGAGGATTTCGGCGAACTCCTTGGCATTCAGTTTGAAATGATCGCCCTGGCCTGGCAGACGAATCGAACGAATGTCGCTTCGATGAAAATGGTCGAGGAGGCCAGCATGCGAACGTATCCCAACCTTGGAGTCCACGAAGCCTTCCACCCGACGTCCCATTGGGGCGGTTACCCGGAACGCGTGGCCAATCTGCGATTGATCCAGAACTATCACACGGAAATTTTCGCAAGATTTGCGCGGCGGCTAAAGGAAATGCAGGATGGCGACGGCACTGTGCTCGACCATTCGATTATTCTCTTCGGAAGCAACATGTCTAACAGCGACGCACATAACAACGATCCTCTGCCTCAGGCGTTGATCGGCCGAGGCGGCGGCATCAAAGGGAACCAGCACCTGCATTACAAGCAGGACGCACCGCACGCCAACATCCTCGTAACAATGCTGGACCGCGCGGGTATACCTGCCGAGGACTTTAAAGGATTCGCCGACAGCACCGGTCCGCTCAGCGAGGTTTAATAATGAGAAAAGTTTCTCCTGTAGATGCAGTCGATGACCGCGCGTTTGTCCCGAACGATTGCGAAGTTCGCACGGTCACATACCGCGCCTGCAGTTTGTACGCCGCAATGGTGCTGGCCTTGATGCTGGGTTCAGCATTCAGCTTTAGTGCCCAGTCCAAACCAGTACCGGCCACCGCTTTAAAGGAAGACGTGAATCATCGAGACCCGGATGGAAGCACACCGCTGCAGTGGGCGGTCTACGATGGGAAGGTCACCGAGATCCAGCGTCTGCTGAAGGCCGGCGCGAATGTGTCTCTGGCCAATAACTACGGTGCTTCTCCGATGAGTCTTGCCGCGGAAGTCGGAAATGCGGAGATCCTGAAATTGCTGCTCGACGCGGGGGCCAATGCGGACTCTCCCAATCCGGAGGGACAAACGGCACTCATGGCTGTGGCGCGAACGGGAAACGTCGCAGCGGCACAACTCCTGATCGATCGCGGCGCAACAATCGATGCAAAGGAAAAATGGGGCGGACAGACCGCGCTGATGTGGGCATCCGCGCGTCGACATCCGGAAATGATGAAGCTCCTGATCGCGAAAGGCGCAGACGTTAATGCCCGCTCGATCAATCGTGACTATCAACGTCATGTGACCGCTGAAGGGCGCCCCAAGAATCTGGACACCGGCGGGCTGACTCCGCTGCTGTATGCCGCACGAGAAAACTGTCACGCGTGTGTGAAGGTGTTGCTCGATAACCGCGCGGACATCAATCTGCCCGATCCGGATGGCGTCTCGCCCTTGCAGGTAGCGATCATGAATGCGAACTGGGATCTGGCGAAGCAACTGATCGTCGCCGGAGCCGATGTCAATCAATGGGACATGTATGGTGAAGCGCCACTGTACACGGCAATCGGCCTGCGCACCAAACTCGACGGCGGTCATGCATCCATCGATCCCCAGAATGAAACCGACGGCATGACGATCATTCGAATGCTGCTCGATCATGGCGCTAATACGAACATGCAGCTTTTCTTCCGGCCGGCCGGCCTGAGCGGTAAAACCGTGACACGGGGTTCGACGCCATTGATCCGCGCGGCGACGAATGCGGACATGGATGTCGTCAAACTGCTGCTGGAACACGGAGCCGACGTCAATCTGCAGATGGCCGACAGACAGACTCCGACAATGGCCGTACTCTCCGGCCGCGCGAACGAGAAGCAGGCCCTGGAATTAATTCGCCTTTTCCATCAAGCCGGTGAGGCCGTCAACGTGATTGCTCTGGTCAATCATCGAGAGGAAACTCGCGGGGGGACAGCGCTGCACTACGCGGTGCGAAAACGCTTCAAAGACGTCATCAAGGAACTCGCGTCATATGGCATCGATATGAATGCCAAAGATCAGGACGGACTCACGGCGCTCGACTACACGCAGTCGCGTGGGTTCATGCCTTTCATGGCACTGCAGACTCCGAAATACAACGACATTGCGACGCTTCTTCGTGAACTTGGCGCGACGGTGGAGGTTGCCAAAAATCCAGTTTGGCCGGTGCTGGGTCCGCCCCAGGGAGTCGATGCGGATATCTGGCCGATTGGAGAAGCGAAGGTCCATGAGCCGTTCTACACACACGAAAAAGACTAGGAGTTCGATTGCGCAGTTTTCGCGGCGGCAATTTCTATCCGTCGGCGCCGCTGCGCTCGGCACTTCCCTTCTTCCGGGTTATTTATCCGGCGCGCCGCAGGCCGCTCCACGAATCTCAGCTACGGATCTCGGCAACCTCAAACTGATCCAGGGGGCCGGCTGCAATGTAATTGCCATGCACGGTGAAGACGGCGCACTCATGATTGACGGCGGTCTTCAGGCCAACGCGGACGCGTTGCTAAAGGCAGTGCGCGAGGCTACGGGCAACAGCCGCATCCAAACTCTGATCAACACACACTGGCACCCGGAACAAACCGGTGCGAATGAAGTCGTTGGGAAAGCCGGTGGCGTGATCATCGCACACGAGAAGACGAAGCTGTACCTGACCAACACGGTGAGTTCGGTCACGTTTGAGGGCCGACGGCCGCCGCTACCCGAGGCCGCGCGGCCAAACAAGACCACGCGAAGTGACGATTCCATCATGTTTGCCGGACAGCGCGTCGATTACAGCTACCTTCCTGCAGCGCACACTGACGGCGATCTTTTTGTCCACTTTCCCGGGCTGAACGTGCTGGTCGCCGGCGGAGTTGTTTCCGGGGAAGAGTGGCCAATACTGGACTACATCAACGGAGCGTGGCTGGGTGGCCGCGTCCGCGCAATCGAGAGGCTTGCGGAAATCGTCAATCCCGACACTCGCGTCGTACCCGCCAACGGCCGCGTGATTGCAGGCCGCGATATCGTGCGCCAGCGCGATATTTATCGGGAACTGTTCCAGACCATGATCGCCGATATGAACAAGGGATTCGGCCCGGAAGACGCCGCGAAGCAAAACGCTCTCAGTAAATACTCGGCCGAGTTCGGCGATGCTTCGACTTTCCTCTACGGCGCTTATCGAAGCATGCTCATCGCCTACGTGCCGGATTGAAGTCGGGTAATTGGTGTATGCTTCCGCGATGAGACTCGCCTATCGATCCCCTGCGTTTGTCTTACTGGGTACGCTTCTGGTATCGACCTCCCTCACCGCTCAGTGGATCAAATATCCGACTGCGGGCGTTCCGCGAAAGGCCGATGGCAGCGTGAACATGGCCGCCCCCACTCCACGGATGGCGGATGGGAAGCCGGATTTCTCCGGGATATGGATGACGGGAGAACCGAATCGTCCCGCGACGGGCGGTGTGGGTCCCATCAACGCGACATCCACGGGCCCAGTGACTGTTGCCGACGACAAACCTGGAGATCCCAAAGCCATTACGGCATCGCGCCAAATGTCGAATATCGGTGTGGATATTCCAGGAGGTTTGCCGTATCAGCCGTGGCTCGTCCCGATCGTCAAGGAGCGTACGGCTAATCTCGCAATTGGCGATCCGCACATCCGATGCCTGCCGGACAATTTTCTTCGTGCGTACGGTCTGCCGCATTTGCTGAAGTTCGTACATACGCCTGGCCTTCTCGTGGTACTCAACGAAATGAACGCCGGTTATCGCCAGGTATTCACCGACGCGCGACCGCTTCCTCAGGATCCGACACCTTCCTGGCAGGGATATTCTTCGGCGAAGTGGTCCGGTGACACGCTGGTAGTCGATACCATCGGCCTTCGCGACGACACATGGATCGACTGGAACGGAAGTGTGCTGACCGAGGCGGCCAAAGTGCGAGAGCAAATCCGGCGGCCGGACTTCGGACATCTTGAAATCGTGGTCACGGTGGATGATCCCAAGGCATATACAAAACCCTGGACCGTCACCTTAAAGCAGAAAATCGTTGTCGATACCGAACTGATTGATGAAATCTGCCTGGAAAACGAAAAGTTTCTCGAGCATGTGAAGTAATTACGAAAATAGAAATTAAAGAAGAAGCCATGGTCCCCTCACGCGGCGGGATGGCGCGGGCCACCTTCTCCCGTTGGAAGCGGGATTCGCCCGTAGTACTTTCCTTAGCGCACCGGTGCTGCAGGGGTTATTGTTGGTGCGCAGCCGGGGCACGACGCGTACGGCGTCAGGAAGAAATAATTTGGATCGGCGACGAGCGCGCCCTTCAAGTTTGGCGGAATGGGCACCGCAACGCCGCCAACGGACATCACCGTAACGCCAGCAGCCTTCATTGCGGAAACTGTGACATCGACATCCTGCACGCGCAGCTGAAGTCGAGCAGCGCCGCGGTCCTGAATCTTCATGCGAAGCGGCGTGCGATCGACTCCCTTGAACTCATCGAGTTCGATCCACAGCAATGATCCCGGCGCCTGCATGCGGCTCTGCAGGATTTGAAATGCCTGGATTCCCGTGAGGGTGCCCATCATATTGGACACGGTTTTGTCTTCGACAGTGAATCCGAGAATGTCGCGATAGACGCGTTTCGTCTCGTCCATGTCGTTGACGGTGATCCGGATTCCCATGTCGAAGATGTCGCCCGGTGGGGTGCCGCTTGCAGAAACGGAAGCCAACGGCGGTTGACGGAGCTCAATGAAACGGCGATCGATGTCTCGAATCAATATGGACCGGGTTCCGTCTGCGGATGCAACTGGCTTGCCGCCAGGAGTCTCGACCGTCGCTTTGGCCACCGTCGCGCGCGCGAGCGCCGCATCGACATCCCGCACCATGAGCACCAGCGTCGCATTGCCGGGATCCTGCATTCGTAAATTGATCGTCTGGTGCGGCACGTTCTGAATCTCCATCAGTTCGAGGGTGACGCGTGTGCCCGTGATGCGCGCGGATTGATGCCGCTCCTTTGCCCCCGCGATATCGAACATGTCAAACAACTGGGGATTCGCCGGATTGTATGGCCGCTCACCGGTGGCCGGAAGTGCCGGGACTTCCATGCCGAAGGCATCATGGTAAAACTCCAGGGAGCGATCCATGTTTTCGACAAATGCGGTGAACGCTCCGGTGCCAAGGACGGTTGCTTTTGCACCGGACCGTACCTGACCAATCGCTACCCCGCTTATGAACGCCGCAGTGAGTACTACCAAGAGAATCAGACGTGAATTCAATCGCACGATGTCTCCCCTCCGTGCGGTATTAGACACCAGCTTCGTTCGTCGAAAGCAACTATTTGACGGACACCTGCGGATTCCATGGCGCCACGTTCTGCTCGTATTCCATGGGATCGCCGAAGCCCTCTGCCTTCACGCCGAGGCGGCGCAAGGCATCCAATGCCATCAGCCTCCGGTGCGCGTTGAATGTCATGATGTGCGCGAACACGCCTCCGAACGTGAAGGTTTCTGCCGGTTCACAAAGGGCATCCACAAATGTGTCGTCCCACGCTGCGCGCTGACTGACGTCACTGAACATGCGGTGCAGGTCGTCATCAACCTTGTTGAGCCGCGTGAGCATTGCCGCCGGCGACCGACCTGCGGCGGGAGTACCGTTGATAGTGGGCATATCCCGTCCAGCGATGGCGGCAGCCCAGACTTCTTTTGTAAACACGATATTTTCGAGAATTCCCCGCAGCGTGCTTAGGGACTCACGCCAGGGAAGGATCTCCACCACCGCATTCAGCGGTCGATCGAGCTGCTCATCCGTTAAACCTGCCGCGTACTCCAGAAGTTTTCGTGTGTGCCAGGAATCGTTCCCCGCAAAGCGATCATAGAGGTCCATATCATTTGCTCCTTTCGAAAGGGAACCTGCGGCATAAAAGTGAATACGGTTGGGCGACGGGAGGTGGATCGGCGAAATGCGCATTCTCCGGTACAGACTCGGCGATGTATGGAACGCTTTCCGGAAGGCCCGTGTAAAAGCCTCCAGAGAGCCATAGTTCGCATTGAGAGCGATTTCCGTAACCGGACTTTCGCTGTGAACCAGTTGAAATGCGGCCCGCTCGAGCAGCAATCGGCGTCTCATGGCAGCAGGAGTCTCCTCCACCACTGCACGAAAAATCCGATGAAACTGCGTCCGGCTCTGGTATGCGAGCCGAGCCAGGTCTTCCGTCTTCCGGTTTCCGTCCAATGCACCGAGCATCACACCGGATAACCGATCCAGGTTATTTTTCTTTTCGGGATTCATGCCACACGTTCCTTGTGTACGGCATCGTAAATCAGGTCCAGCGGGCTTCGCCTGATCTTCCGTACCGAATTACTTCATTTTCGTGAGCATCCACTGGATGACACGATCCTCGGTGGACTGAGGCAGGCGGTTGTAGTCCCATGGCTCATCCAGCATGATGTTGTCGGCGGCGTTGTACAGACCATAGATCTTCTTCGCCCGGTCCACGGCCAGCCTCACATCCGCAGGCGTTGCATCGCGGTCGAACTGCGGCGATAGGATATAAACCGGTCGTGGCGCAATGGCAGCAATTAGTTCGTCGTAGTCATAGGGTAATCGCGATTCCTTTCCGGCGAACGCGCCCATGCGAGGCAGAAGATCGTGCTCTCGGAAATATCGGGCGATACCACCGGTGCCTTTGTTCTCTGTGTCCGTCCGCATGGGGGTGAAGCCGTTGAGGCTGACCACGCCTTTCACCCTCGAGTCGAGGACCGCCGTATGCAGTGCGAGATTCGCGCCCATCGAATAGCCGAACAGATAGATTCGGCTGGGATCAACCACGGCCTCTTTGGAAACTGCATCGATGGCCGCACGCGTATCGTCGACCATGTGACCCATCTGGGACCAGCGCGGATATTTGTTGTAGAACGCGGCGGCCTCGACCTGTCGCGAACCGAAGCCGGATTGGTCGAATGCGAGAACGGCATATCCGGCCTGCGCCAGCGCCAACACGGGATGAAGATCATAGTGATAGACCCAGCTGTAACCGAGCGAAGAACTGTAGCCATGCAGCCAGATCACAGTCGGCAATTTCGTTCCCGCGGCAACGTTGCTCGGTGTAAAAAGATCCGCTTCGATGGCGCCGAAACCGGACGGACTGGGAATGGCGATTTTCCGCTTCGTCGTCTTCTGGACGGCCGTGCTGATCCATCCATAGGAATTGCCGCTGGCTTTTGTGCCGTGAATGTCGTCGAACAGAGTCGACGTGGTAGCGGGTGCAGGAGTTCCGCCACGGCCGCCGCGTGGCGGAGCGGCAGGCTGCGAGGTATCGCCCAGTTTCGGAAGCGGAAAGGGATTGGCGAGTGTGCCGGGCGTCTTGTCTCCCAGCATCCATTCCACGGACCTGCGGATATCTGCCGCTGTTTTTTCCCAGCCAGCCACCGAAGTGTCGGTGAGTTTGTGTGCGCGAAATTTTGAAACGTCAGCGGTCTCTTTGACCTGGGACTTCCATTTGTCGTAATCCCAGGGATAGACAAATTCGTTAGTCCATTTTGTTTTCGACCTGCCGAATTGAAAATCGAGCCAGTTCATGGCGGCCTGCACATCGTTGGCGCCGTGATAGCCGGGACTGTGCATGATGCCCAGTGAATCGGACTTTCCCAGCAGTTCATAAGCGCGCGACGCGGATCGATACGCCTGCTCCATGGGCCAGGGTTGGCTGACTTCATCATTGTTGCCATACGTAATTAGAAGCGCACGCGGAGCGACCAGGGCCACAAGGGAATTGCCATCGACCGGCAGACGATCCTCACGGCCGGTAAAGAACCGAAGACGCGGAACGAACCAGGTGGGAAAGTTTCGAGTGGTGCTTTCGATGCTTTCGCCAAATCCGCGTTCGCTTCCCAGCCGCCATGGCATCACGCCGCCGACGCCCGTACTGCCAGGGATGACTGCTGCGATGCGCGGATCAAGAATGGCGGCAACCAGGGCCATCTTGCCGTCACGTGAATAGCCGTTGAGAGCAATATGTTCCCTGTCGACCTGAGGCAACGAGACAAGATAATCCACCAGCAGCTGAGCAGACCACGCGCGTCGGGGAAGATCCGCGAAATCGAAATCTGGATAGAGCGGAACGTACGCATTGGCGTCATTCTGGCCGTCGTTGCCGGCGAAACCAGCAGCGATGTAACCACGCGCGAGCGCAACACCACCGAAGCTGGCAGCGCCCGGAGCCGCGATGCTCGGACTGATCATCACGGGGAAAGGACCGGCGCCAGCAGGGATTGTAACAGTGGCCCGCAGTGTCGCCTTTCCGGCCGGGCCGAACTCGAGGCGCAGATTCCGAGTGATCTGGCCATTGGCGTTGTCTTCGCTGAGAACAACAACATTGTCTAGTTTGGGCTTTGGTGGAAATGTACCCAGATCGTAATTTTGCTCGAGCGCAAGGAGCTCGGCCCGGCGTGATTTCCAATCTGCGGGAGATTTCACCATATGCCCATCCAGAAAACGCAGCGGATCGGGCAGTCCATTGATTTTCGGAAGCGCATCAAAGTCGGGCGGCAGTTCGTTGATGCGCTGGAGCCAGGCGTTGAACGATGGAACAGCAGGCAGTATTTGAACGAGTTTGTCCAAATACGCTTTGCGTTCTTCCGAGGTTGTTGCGGCGGAAGATCGTGCAACAGCGAGCAACACTAGAAAAGCCACAAGGCGCGTTTGTCGTTTCATGGTTACGGCTCCTTAACCTCTTCGACCGGAATCCTAACGGAAATCGAAGAACGCGGGTGGAAAAAGGAGTCTGACGGGTCTGGCCCCTTTTCCGATCGGGCCCATTACGACGTCCCTGCTATTCCGTATAATGCGTGGACGAGGAAGAATCCTATGCATCCCATGCGAGTCGCCCGCATTGCTGCCGTCCTGGCTTTAGCCGTCTGCGCGGTATTGGCGGCGAAGCGGGATGGATGGGGACGATGCGCGAGAAGTCCGGTTTGCTGTTGATGACCGTGCGGCTGCGCGTCCAATTGGGCCGGATTACCGAGATTGAAACGTCGTACTTCCGTGCCGGAGGCGGTGGACCGAACAATATGGCAGCGATGGACAATCTGAAGCAGCCAAAGCGCTCTGGCTCCAGCCAATTCCGCCAGCGCAGCGCGCGTCTCGTCAGCAGCTCATCACGATCGCCAACGAGAATGGCTCTCACACCACGAACACCCCGAGTCCGACCCCCACAACACCTGGCGGCTTTAACTACATGGGCGCCAGCTGCAAGAAGCAGCTCGAGAGCGGATATCTGGGCATCGTCAACAACGTCCATCATCGGCGGTTCCCGCTGATGGACGAAGAGCGCGGCGTTGTCTGGAGCAACTGTGTCTTCGACATGGATGGCACAGTAGCTCAAATCGAATTGAACACCGGCGAGATGGCCGACATGAGCAGTTTCGCCGGCCGCGCATCGAGCATTCACGTGACAGACGCGTTTCGCATCGAGAACAACTTGATCCGACGCGTGGAGATGATCGGCACGGGCGTGCCATACCATTTCAATTCGTCCTGGGGGCCGGTGCTGAGCGGGAAGTAGAAGTTATTCGGGCCCTGAAGGCACTGTACGTAAGGAATACCAGATCTCTCTTCTCCTGCGGAATCGGCCACTCTCCATAGCCGGTTGCGTTCCGGGCTTTGGCCAGGGTCAAGGCTTCGTGCCGCCAGAAGCGCCTGAGTTCGTCTAGATACTCCTGGATCTTGCCTGGACTCCGGCGGGCGCCTGCGCTTTCCACGAGTGTGAGGACGAGTTCTTCCATCGCATGCGCGGATTCTCCTTTGAAAAATGCGGACCAGTCTCCAGCCGCCTTCGGCGCCAGCCTTCTGAAGCTCACAACGTAGCTGTATCGGGGAATGCGTTTTCGATAGTTTGAAGGATTGACGTGACCGATAAAGCGCAGCAACCGCATCAGCCCGAAGAACGCGTTTCCGGTGATGCGTCTGGAACGAAACGCGCCGTGAAACTCGAAGCCGGGACATTCCCGGAGGATTGCTTCCGGATTGGTTGTCAGGCAGAACTCGATGTTGCTATTTGCGGTCCGAATCCCAATCAGCGGATAGAGGAACGAATAAGCGCCCACGATATTCCAACGCGGCCGATGTTTTTGAATCAGCATCGTCTCGGTGAGACACGCGTCCAGATGAGTTTCGGCGCTCTGAATCTCAATGCGGGTAGCTTCCCTCACGATTCCGTGCATGCGGCGATATTTCTTTCGACGTATGGTGCTGCGATATTGCGACAGACGCCGTTTGAGGTTTATGGCCTTGCCGACATAAATCAGTTCGGACTGCTGATCGTAAACGAGGTAAACGCCGGGAGAGGCGGGGACGGACTCCAGGAATTCCTCGCCAAATTTTCGGTCAAAAGCTCTGACGGTCATGGGCCCATAGTAAGAGAGTTGCAGGGACGGGACGGGGAATTTGTCATTGTTCAAAGTTCAATTGCCATTTTTCATTTGTGGAAGGAGCCTTCTCTTCCCTTCCGTGGGACACTGAAAAGGCGTGCGCATTCGACTAATCGATATCCGCGATCATTCTGCACAGGAACTCGACCTGCCGTTGACGGCTTGCGACATGTCGGGCTGGCAGAGTGGCGTTGTCGGATGGTCGATTGGGCCGAAGGGATCGGGCGCGCCGATCGAAATCGACGAGCCGATGGCCGAGTGCCGGGTTGGCGTCTTCCGCGCCAGCTTCCAGGTGCTGCTTTGGGGAACGGCGAAGACACTTCCCGATATCTGGCTATTCCCGATAGGCATGTCGACCAGCAGGCTCGTGCCACTCGAGCTCGAACGCTGGCTGATAGTGGAACGAGAGGACCTCGGCCGCGTCGCAATGGGGGGAAACGTCCGGCTGCGAATCGATCAGAGTCCCATCCGGTTCGGGAATTATATTCTGGAATGCCTGAAGAGCGCCGAGCCCTCCGAAGGATGTTGCGCGTTCTGCAACGAGCCGCTTCACATGTATTTTCGCGTGGGGAGTCAGCAGGCCTGCCCGCCATGTACGGAAAAGTTCAAGCAGGAGACGCGTGCGGATCTGGATCGATATTATCGGCGAGCCCTGCGACACGGAATTGTTGTGGCCCTCGCTGCTGGAGCGATTCACGGTGTTCTGCTTACTGCCGCGCACGCGACGTTCGGATCGATCTTCATTGGAATTCTCGTTGGTATTGCGATGAGAATCGCTTCCAGAGAATCCGCTGGAATCCGATATCAAGTGACAGCGGTTCTGCTCACGTTTGTTGCGGCGTCGCTGCCATGGTGGCGCGGATTGCTCCGGGGTAGGGATTCGATCATGGCTGCAGCATATCTTGCAATCGGCCTGTTTGCAGCGTGGACGGTTACGGCTCGAAACATTCCGACCGCCATTCATGGACCGTTTGAATTCCGAAGAAGGGGGAATTAATTCCCCGTCCCTCGGATTCCCCCGTTAAGATACTAAATCACGTCCTGACAGGGGCGCTGGCAATGTTGACTGTAAAGGTGAGGATTTGTAGTGATCAGCGATCTTAAAAAAATACGAAACATCGGAATCAGCGCGCATATCGATTCCGGCAAAACGACCCTGACGGAACGCATTCTTTATTACACGAAACGAATCCGGGTCATCCACGACGTCAAGGGCAAGGACGGCGTCGGGGCAAAGATGGACTCGATGGATCTGGAGCGGGAGCGCGGCATCACGATCCAGTCCGCGGCTACGTTCTGCGAGTGGGCCGGCCACTTCGTCAACATCATCGACACTCCGGGCCACGTCGACTTCACGATTGAGGTCGAACGCTCACTCCGGGTCCTGGATGGAGCCATCCTGGTGCTGTGCTCTGTTGCCGGCGTGCAATCTCAGTCCATGACCGTCGACCGGCAAATGCGCCGCTACAACGTTCCGCGACTGGCATTCGTCAACAAGTGCGACCGTGCGGGAGCAAATCCGTTCCGCGTCACGGCGCAACTGCGCGAAAAGCTGAAGCACAATGCGGTCCTCATGCAGATTCCGATCGGCCTCGAGGCGGAACACGAGGGCGTCATCGATCTCATCGACATGAAGGCTCGCTATTTCGATGGGCCCAATGGAGATGATTTGCGGGTCGAAGACATTCCCTCGGCCCTGCTGGCTCAGGCGGAAGAGAAACGCGCCGAAATGCTCGACGCCGTCTCGATGTACTCCGACGAATTGATGGAAGCGATGCTTGAAGAGAAGGTGACTCCCGAACTGATTCACGCGGCAGTTCGCAAGGGAACGATCTCTCTTGCTCTGACTCCCGTGTTTCTGGGATCGGCATACAAGAACAAGGCCATTCAACCGTTGCTCGACGCAGTCACGCGTTACCTGCCAAGCCCGGTCGAAGTCACCAACGAAGCACTCGATCTTTCCAAGGGAGAAACAAAAGTCACGCTCAGCTCCGACGTCACCGCGCCATTTGTCGCCCTGGCGTTCAAGCTGGAGGAAGGACGCTTCGGCCAGCTGACCTACATTCGCGTCTATCAAGGGACATTGAAAAAGGGCGACACGATCGTCAACAGCCGCACCGGACGCGACGTGCGAGTCGGACGGCTCGTGCGGATGCATTCCGACGAAATGGAAGACATTCTCGATGCTTCCGCCGGCGACATCGTTGGATTGTTCGGCGTGGACTGCGCCTCGGGCGACACGTTCACTTCCGACAAAATCCACTACTCGATGACGTCCATGCATGTGCCCGAGCCGGTCATCCACCTGAGCATCAAGCCCAAGGACAAGAAGTCGCAGGCGAACATGGGAAAGGCGCTGCAGCGCTTCACCAAGGAAGACCCGACATTTCGTGCGCGAGTCGATGAGGAATCCAACGAAACGATTATCTCGGGCATGGGAGAGCTCCACCTGGATGTTTACGTTGAACGCATGAAGCGCGAGTACAGTGCCGAAGTGGAAACCGGCGCGCCCCAGGTCGCATACCGGGAAGCGATTTCCCGCAGGGCGGAATTCAATCACACCCACAAGAAGCAAACTGGCGGCTCGGGTCAGTTCGGACGTGTGGCCGGATACGTTGAGCCAATGGCCGAAGGCGATTTCGAGTTCGTCGACGAAACACATGGAGGGTCGATTCCGAAGGAATTCATCAGCTCCCTCGAAAAGGGTTTCAGGTCGATGATCGGAAAAGGGCGGCTGATCGGGTTCCCCGTTACCGGACTCCGCGTCGTGGTCAATGACGGCGCAGCCCACGCCGTGGACTCCTCCGACAATGCATTTCAGGCCGCGGCGCGCGGCGCATTTCGCGCAGTCTATGCGTCGGCGAAACCGCAAATTCTCGAACCGATCATGAAGGTTTCGGTGGAGGGCCCACTCGAATTCCAGGGAGCTTTCGTGCGTACGGTGATGCAACGCCGTGGGGTCATTATCGGGACAACCGAGGAAGAAGGATTCGTCCGAGTCGACACCGAAGTGCCACTGGCGGAAATGTTCGGGTACTCCACCGATTTGCGGTCGTCCACCCAGGGAAAAGGGGAATACACGATGGAGTTCGCGAAATATACTGCGGTTCCATCCGAAGTTCACAAGGAGTTGGTTGAGAAATACGGCACCGGCCTGGTTGCCGACGATGAGGAATAGGCGAGGAACATCTCATGTATAGCAAAGAATTAAACGAACGCAGTCCACTCCGGTTATTTGAACATTCGATCCACGGCGGAGTCGGCCCGGGGAATATCGGGGTTGTCGTTGCCCGGCACGGCCTTGGCAAGACCGCATTCCTGGTGGGAATCGCCATCGATGATGCCATTCGCGGACGCAAGGTGCTGCACGTCTCACTCGACAAGACGGTCGATCACATGCGGGAATTCTACGACGAGATTTTTATGGATCTCGCCCACTCTGCGAATCTGGAAGATCTTGCTACAGCGCGCGTCGATATGGAACGTCATCGGATGATCCACACGTATACGGGCGGAACTTTCACGATAGAAAAGCTGCGTCACTCGGTGCAATTCCTGAAGGAGGTTGCCCACTTTGAACCAGCGTGTTTGATCATCGAGGGATTCGGCTTCGAAAAGGCGACTCTTGCCGAAATTGAAGCGCTCCGCCAACTCGCTGTCGAATTCAATGTCGAATTGTGGATGTCGGCAGTAACGCACCGCGGCGTCGAATCGGATGCGCTTGGCATTCCCGAGCCTCTGACGAAGTTCGCGCCTGCAATAGCGGTCATCGTTCAAATGACGGATGACAGCGGGAGTGTGAAGCTGGCACTCCTGAAAGATCACGACAATCCCAACGTCGCGAACCTTACGCTCGCTCTCGATCCATCGACCATGCTTCTCGTGAAGAAATAATTCGGCGGCCTCCGTTGCTGCAGGGGCGGCTATAAACCGCTCCCGCAGCTGTCGGTTACGCGCGAACCTGAAGCCTGTCCGTTGAATTCTAGCGCCCGTAGAGGAAGATTTCCTTGCCATCGGGCAGCACCGCTTTGTCGAGCTTGAGGATCTTCTGGCCGTCGGAATACTGATAACCGATACCGGTGATCACGTCGCCGGGTTTGACCGTGGTCTTGCTCCAGCCGTTGGATTCCATGCGATTGATGGCGGGGCCGCCGACCTGCCACTTCTCGATCACGCCGTCCTTGTTTCGAACGTCAAGATTGATCATCGGGTGGGGGTTGGCCCACATGAACTCCGTCACAGTTCCCTTCACCGTCACGAGTTGATTGCCCACTGGCCACGAATGATGTGCGGACAATGGGACGGCGATGGCCACCACTGCGAAAATAACTGCTGTCAGAACGAATTGGTTTTTTGTCACGGCTCACCTCCTCAGACGAATCATCGATACTAACGATTTCAACTTACTTCTTTGAGGCCGCGCTCTGGAGAAGGCTGCGAATCTCCACTGCAATCTCCGGCTTTACAGCTCCGGCCGAAGGTGCACCCAGGGGAGGAGCGCTCGACCCCTGCGCACCGCCAGGTAAAAGGTCTATGGGCTTGAGCCCGCCGGCGTCCTTGATTTCCGTGTTCGCGCCTTTCGATAGAAGATACCGAACCATATCGGTCTTCCCTTCCATCGCTGCAATGTGAAGTGCGGTGCGGCCTTCATTTGCGGAGGGTGCGCGAGAGATCCGCATGGAGAATGTCTTCGTGCCCGTAACCTGCGCATTCACATCGGCACCGTTCTGGAGCAGCAACTCCATCACTTCCTTATTCACAGGTCCACCAGTGCTGCTATCCATCGCAAGGCCGGTTGCGCCGGTGATGTAGCCGGCACCGACTCCAGCCGCGACCAGGAATGGAGTCAGGCCCGCAGAATTGATGTTGGGATTCGCGCCTTTCGCCAGGAGCGCCCGGACCACCTCCGCGTCGCCGCCGTTGTTTTTGGGGTCCGGTTTGGGTTCGCGATCGCCGACAGTTGCGCGCATTAAAGGTGTGCATCCGGTATTTAGCAGAGGATCCACAAAACGCCCGCTATTCCCACTGCGGCTGGGACGCTCCATATTGAGCATGGCATTAATGTCGACATTCGCTGCAAGCAGGCTGTTGATGATCTCCATGCTCGATACTGCGGGAGTCGCGCCCTGCGCTGAACCTTTCCGACGCTGCCCGTCCAGAATTTCCTTTCGATCGATCGCAATGTAAAGCGGCGTGCGCCCCCACCAGTCCCAAAGCCGCGGATTGGCGCCGCGAGCGAGCAGAAGTTTCGCGACATCGTTGTGGTCGTTGTCGAGAGCGAGCATCAGCGGAGTCACGCCGTCGGGCGTCGGAAAATTCACGTCGGCGCCCGCGCCGATCAGCGCGTCCACGCATTCGGAACAGCCATCCCGCGCCGCATAGAGAAACGCGGTCAGGCCGCCGGTTGGACGATACTGTGCGCGAGGCTCGGCAGTAATCTGGCTGGGCCAGTCTGTGAACATGGCGCGGGGCTTGAAGTCGGCGCCTTTCGAGAGAAGCAGCTTCGTTATCGCTCCGGCATTTCTCGGCGCGCTGACGGCCCACATGATCGGAGTCTGTTTGTGAAACTTCTCGATCGTGTTGACGTTCGCGCCGGCCTTGACGAGAAGTTCCACAACGGAGATTTCACCTGTTTTGATGGCGAGCATGAGGGCGGACTGGCCGTCGGCGTTGATGCCTTCGGGTTCGGCGCCGGCATCGAGGAGCATCTTGACCATGCGCGCGTCGCCGAGTTCGGCGGCCTGGGCGATGGGTGTGGATCCGAAGTCGTTTCTTACATTCAACATCGCCTTCTTCGCGATCAGTGCGGAGAGGAGATCGTAGTCGACATGGTAGATGGCCCAGTGGATGGGGCGGGTGCCGTCGGGTTGCGGATCGTTGATGTCGGCGACGGAAGCGGTGCGAATACGCTCGAGGGCGACCTTGCGGTCGCCGGATTCGATGAGAGTGGCAAGAGCGCCTTTGGGCGTCTGCGATAGAAGCGGTACGACTCCGAGCAGCACAGCGATAACAACACTGAGACGTTTCACTCGAATCCTCCACTGGGCAGCGTTGGAACCACCCCTTGCGCGATCGCGTTGCTAGACACCGTCAATCACACCGGTACTGTCGGACCACTTCTCCCGCGCGATGCCGGCCTTCTGCAGCACTGTCAGGTGAAGGTTCGCGATAGGTGTCTTCTCCGGCAGCAGGAGGTGCTGGCCGCCGAGCTTCACTCTTCCATTCCCGCCACCCACAATGATGTTCGGTACCGGATAGTTGTTATGCAGGTCGCTGTTGCTCATATTCGATCCGTACATGAAGATCGAATGATCGAGCAGCGTTCCTTCTCCATCCGGCGTTGCCGCCATCTTCGCGACAAACTGCGAGAACATCTGGACATGCCAGGTTTGGATTTTCACGAGCTTGTTGAGTCGTTCCAGATCGTTGGCATGATGGGACACCGGATGGAACGCATCCGGGACGCCGATATGGTTGTAAGTACGATTCGTCCCTTCCGAAACCATGATGTAGGACACCACGCGCGTGAGATCCGCCTGGAACGCGAGCGCGAGCAGGTCGAACATCAATTTCACCTGTTCGGGAAAGTTCTCGAGTTCTCCGACTGGGGCATCAGGAAGCTTCATGCTTGAAAGATTCGAAGCTCCGGCCTTCTGCGCCCGCCGTTCGATCTCGCGGACGGTTTCCAGGTAGCCATCCAGAACAGCACGATCGCTGTTCCCGAGCTGAGACTGGAGTTGTTTCGTACGATCTGTAATGAGATCCAAAACGCTTTTGTTCTGACGGCCGATGAATGCGCGGTCTTCCGGGTTGTCTCCCTCCCCAAACAGTTGCAGGAAAATCTTTCGCGGGTTGTACTCCATCGGCAGCGGCGATTCCGGATCCCGGAAGGACAACGTGGTGTAGGAGCCTCCGCCACCAGCGGCCTGTTGAGCGGTAGTCTCGGAAGCGACTTCCAGCGATGGCAGTGGTGTTTCCTGACCGATCGACTTCGCAATGACCTGATCGAGCGTCGCCGTCATATGCGGATGGGAACCGACTCCGTCCGGACGTGTGGCGCTGAGCCACGTCGCGGGATTCAACGTGTGAACCGAACCGGCACTGGCCTTGTTCTCAAGGTTGCCAAACGATGTGACGTACTTCTTGTATGGTTCCAGGGGACCCAGAATCGTGCTGAGTTTGAAATCGGCGCCGGCGCCACTGGGTGTCCATTTGTCCATGGCCGGACCATGCGGGGTGTTATACATGATGGCGCCATGAGGTATATAGAAGAAACCGGTGCGCAGTTTCGGAGCCGCCGCAGTTTGAGCAAGTGCCGTGGAAGCAGGCACCATTGCATCCAACAACGGCAACGCCAGGCTCACGCCAGCGCCTTTCAGCAATGCCCTTCGGGAAATATGTTTCTTTGTAATGAACATGAGTTCGCTCCTATTTACTGCAGGCGCGGTCTATGACCGCGCACAATCGATCCAAAGCACGCGCGGTCGCAGGCCGCGCCTACAGTTGTGCTGCTCATTTTGCCGCACCCTGTTTGCGGAACGCATCCGTGTTGACGATACCGCGAACGATTGAAGACAACCTGTAGTTGTCCTTCGCTGCGGCGCGAACGACAGTGCGCACCTGAGGCATATCGAAATACTCCAGGTCCCGATTGAGCGCGTATACCATCAGCTTTTCCGTCAGGGCCTCGGCGAACAACGAAGGACGGCTGGCCAGTTGGGCCGCCAGTTCTCCAGGACCGTTGATCGCGATGCCGTTTGGCAAGACGGAACGCGCATCGATGGCGGCATTTTCCGCCTGACGATCCGTGGTTCTCCATCGCCCGATGGCGTCGAAATTTTCCAGCGGGAGGCCCGACGGATCGATCACGCCGTGACACTGCATGCAGACTTTTTGTTGACGGTGTTGCTCCAGGCGCGCGCGTATCGTCGTTGGCTTTTCGCCCGTCTTTACCGATAGGTCCGTTGCGGTATTGGGCGGAGGCGGCGATGGCGGTGTGCCCATCAGCTTGTCGAGCACCCAGGCGCCTCGCAAAACCGGAGACGTGCGGTCGCCATAAGAAGTTCGCAACAGCACCGCGCCCTTGCCCAGCAACCCGCGACGCTCATTCCCGGTCAACATTACTTTGCGGAATTGCGAACCATAAATTCCGGATATTCCATAGTGACGCGCAAGCCGTTCGTTCAGAAATGTGTAGTCGGCATTCAGCAGATCCACAATGCTTCGGTCTTCGAGAAGGATGCTGCTCAGGAATTGCCGAGCCTCCGACGAAAAATCCCGCCGCAGCGGTTCGGTGAATTCCTGAAATAATGTCGGGTCAGGTTTAACCGCATCGAGATCGGCGATGTTCAGCCACTTCAGGGCGAAGCTCGTGACGAGGCTTGACGCTTTCGCGTCGGCCATCATGCGCGTCACCTGTTTGTCCAAAGCTCCGGGTTTGGTTAATCCACCCGCGGCGGCGAGCGTCAGCAGCTGGTCGTCCGGGCCCGTGTTCCACACGAAAAAAGAAAGGCGTGAAGCCAGTTCGAGATCGGTAAGAGGGACCTCGGTCGCCGCAGAATGAATTGAACGATAGAGAAACTCGGGACTGGCGAGCACCGCCATCACAACCTGTTCGATGCCGAGATCGAAGCTGCCGTTATTCTCTCGACCGAAGTCGTAGAACGGCATGAGGCGATCGACGTCTTCCGTTGTCACTGGACGTCGGAAGGCACGACGCGCGAGGTTCTCGGTGATCTTCCGCGCGCACGCGGACTCTCCCGCCGTTTTGGCATCACAAACAAAAATCAAATCGCGGCTTGGAGTTCTTGTTACGCCGGTCGGGTTATAGGGCCCGACGACTTCGATGCCGTTTGCGAGGCTCGTCATGCGATTGGTTCCGGCCCCGAATCCGAGATCGCCGATACCCCGGAATCCTGTGCCGACATTCTCGTCGGACTCCACGTGAGAGCGATCCACAAACGCCACGATCAGTTCGTGCTCGCCGGCTCCAACCTGCACGGGAATTTTTGCAAAGCGAGACATGATTTCGTCCCGCCCGGCGGCCTGCTTCTTATCGACGAGGGACTGATCTTCGAATCCACCAATCGGTTTCCGAAACACAACCTTGCCATCGATCATGAGGACGAGCGTGCTTTCGTTTTCCAGGACGCCGGTGTACAGACCGAGCCCAAGACCAAGAACGCTGATGCGATACTCCCCGTCTGCGGGAAACCTGTGCTTGAACCGCATGCCTCCGCGGGTACCTGGGGGCAACGGCTGTTCGCTCTGCTGAGCAGCGGCGACGTTGTAGGTCACGCTGGCAAGTCGGAGCGGATTGCCGACGGCAATTTTTGCGATCTGCCGCGCGGCCGTGACGTACTGCTCCAGAAACGCGGGCGATATTCCAAGCGCCGCTGCATTATTGTCAAATCCTCCGACCTGAATGTCCTGAGGAAGGACATCCTTTTCTTTAACGTCTACTCCGACCAACGCTTTCACCGATGCAGCGTACTCCGTACGGTTCATCCGGTGGATAGGCACAAATGCAGCCCTGGGTCCTTTGGTATTTGCGTCGAGCGAACTCTCCATCCAGCTGGCAAACGAATCGATTTCCTTCTGGGGCGGCTGCGGGTTTCCCGGCGGCGGCATCAAACGACCGCGCAGTTTACGCAGCGCCTTCTCCCAAATCTGCGCGTTCTCCGCCGGGGTTTGAAGGTTCAGATTTTCCAGCGAGAGACCGCCCAACTTCGCGCGATCGTTGTGACAGCTGAAACAGTAAGTCGATAACATCGCGCGATGCGGATCTGACGCGGGAGCGGCAGATTGAGCCGATGCGGGCGTCTGAGCTCTGGTCTGCAAAGACGTTGAAGAAGTCATCAAAAGAAGGAGAGTACCCACCCAGATCAAGCGTGCGCTCATGGGTATAGATTCTTACACAGAATAGCGGCCAGCAGAACTTTCCAGATAGGACTAATCCGACAACGTAAAAATCGGCTTGTTGTGTGTGTACGGAGGATATAAGATCGGGCGAAATAGCGACTTACGCGGAAACTGCGCGCATTCTCAGCGACATTCAAATTTGGGCAAGGTTAGACCAAGGTAGAAAGTGTTAGAGCGAGGTAGAACAATAATGGCTAAACCACGACAGTCGACTCAGAGGTTGCTGATCTCGCTACTTTTGTTCGTGACCGTATTCGCAACGGTGCTATGGCCGGCAGCAGGAGATCCGGCGCTGGTTGCTGCCGTGAAAGGCGGCGACGTGGCAGCGGTACGCGCGATGCTCGCGAAAACAGTCAATGTCAACGAAACGGCGCGCGACGGATCCACTGCGGTGCTTTGGGCCGTTTATCAATCGGACATTGCGATGGTGCGCGCGCTTGTTACGGCCGGAGCGAATCTGAATATGCCGAACCGGTATGGCGTCACGCCACTGCTTCAGGCCAGCCGCACGGGCGATGCGCCCATGATTGCGGAGTTGTTGAAGTCCGGAGCGGACGTCCGCAAATCCATTCATCCGGAAGGCGAGACGCCCCTGATGGCCGCATCGCGAACCGGCAAGCTCA
>Ga0068864_100000813_pt1 | contig 26262 bp, 21 predicted proteins | sample KBSSwiS72_FD_66586 | JGI IMG/M metagenome (GOLD analysis project Ga0068864, IMG submission 66586) | Switchgrass rhizosphere microbial communities from Kellogg Biological Station, Michigan, USA - KBS Switchgrass S7-2 | ecosystem: Host-associated > Plants > Roots > Rhizosphere > Soil ...
GAGATCGAGTACCTGACCGACTGCAACTTCCGCAAGGTGCCCGAGGCGCGCAACGACGAGGAGGAGATGTCGGGCGAGGTCTGGTACCACGTCGGCCCGCACGACGTCTTTCCCGAGACCTTCGCCCCGTTCCTGCTCGGCAACCCGGGCGTGCGCGAGGTCTTCATGGCGCACCACGCGGAGTTGCTCGAGGCCGCCTTCTGGCATGGCCACAAGGAGCAGATCCTCGCCGGCTACGTGCATGATGTGTTCCCTTACGACGCGCACAAGCGCTTCGCACTGCGGCGCGCGGCCGAGGCCGCCGCGACGCCCTCCGCCCTTACTGTCTGATTCATTGCAAAGGAGCCTCCCATGGCCGATTCCATCGTCATCGTCTCCGCCGTCCGCACGCCCATCGGTGGCATGCTCGGCGACTTCAGCGGCCTGGCCGCGCACCAGCTCGGCTCGGTCGCCATCAAGGCCGCGGTCGAGCGCGCCGGCGTCACCGGCGATGCCGTCAACGAGGTCCTGATGGGCAACTGCTTGATGGCCGGCCAGGGCCAGGCCCCGGCGCGCCAGGCCGCGCTCGGCGCCGGCCTGCCGCAGTCGGCCGGCGCGGTCACGCTCTCGAAGATGTGCGGCTCGGGGATGCGGACCATCATGTTCGGCCACGACATGCTCAAGGCCGAGAGCGCCGAGATCCTGGTCGCCGGCGGCATGGAGAGCATGACCAACGCGCCGCACCTGACCTTCATCAGGAAGGGCGTGCGCTACGGCCAGGCGCCGCTCTACGACCACATGGCGCTCGACGGCCTGGAAGACGCCTACGAGCGCGGCCGGGCGATGGGCGTGTTCGCCGAGGAATGCGTCGACAAGTACAAGTTCAGCCGCGAGTCGATGGACCAGTTCGCGATCGCCTCGACCCAGCGCTCGAAGAAGGCCAACGAGGACGGCAGCTTCGACTGGGAAATGGCGCCCGTGACCGTCTCCGGCAAGGGTGGCGACACCGTTATCAAGTTCGACGAGCAGCCGTTCAAGGCCAAGCTCGACAAGATCCCGGGCCTGAAGCCGGCGTTCAAGAAGGACGGCTCGATCACCGCAGCCACCTCCTCGAGCATCTCCGACGGCGCCGCCGCCGTGGTGCTGATGCGCGAGTCGACCGCCAGCCGGCTCGGCTCGAAGCCGGTGGCGCGGATCGTCGCCCACTCGGTGCACGCACAGGCCCCGAACCTGTTCACCACCGCGCCTGTCGGCGCGATCCAGAAGGTGCTGAAGAAGGCCGGCTGGAAGGCCGAGGACGTCGACCTCTGGGAAGTGAACGAGGCCTTCGCCGCGGTGACGATGGCGGCGATGACCGAGTTCAAGCTGCCGCACGAGATCGTCAACGTCCACGGCGGCGCGGTCGCGCTCGGCCACCCGATCGGCGCCAGCGGCGCGCGCATCGTCGTCACCCTGCTCGGCGCCCTGCGCAAGGCGGGCAAGAAGCGCGGCATCGCGGCGCTGTGCATCGGCGGCGGCGAGGCGACGGCGATGGCGCTCGAGCTGCTCTGAGCCGAACGCCGCCATGCTCGGCACGCACTCGCTGGCGCTGTTCGCGACCACGGTGTTCGTGATCAACGCGACGCCGGGCGTCGACATGGTGCTGGCCCTGACGCAGACCCTGCGTCACGGGGTGCGCGGCGGGCTGGCGGCTGCGGCCGGGATCATGACCGGCTGCGTCGTCCACGCGCTGGCCGCGGCGCTCGGCCTGGCGGCGCTGATCGCCGCCTCGGCGGCGGCATTCTCGGTGCTGAAGTGGCTGGGCGCCGCCTACCTGCTCTGGCTGGCCTTCGGCATGCTGAAGAGTGCGATGGCCGGCGAGAGCGTGGCCGCCCTGCCGCGGGTCGCCGAGAGCCGGAGCCTGGCGGCGCTGTTTCGCCAGGGGGTGCTGACCAACGTGCTCAATCCGAAGATCGCGCTCTTCTTCCTCGCCCTGCTGCCGCAGTTCATCGATGCCGATGCGCCGAGCAAGACGCTCGCCTTCCTGTTCCTCGGCGCCTGGTTCGTGGTCCAGGGGGGCATCTTCCTGTTCGCGCTCGTGCTCCTGGTCGCGCCGCTCCGGCGCTGGCAGGCGGGCGGCGCCTGGAAGCGCGGCCTGAACGCGGCGGGCGCGGGCCTCTTTGCTTGGCTGGCGGCCCGGCTGGCGTTCGCGGAGCGGGCATGAGCGCTGTCCTGGAATTGCCGGCGACCGTCGGCGAGACCTTCATGCTGCGGGTGCACTTCAGCGACGACGAGATCCGCGCGTTCGCGACCACGGTGCGCGATTTCAACCCGCTGCATCACGACCTTGCCGCCGCGAAGGCCCAGGGCTATCGCGGCCTGATCGCCTCGGGCACGCAGCTCGGCAGCGTCTTCATGGCGATGACCGCGACCCATTTCGCCAAGCCCGGCGCGAATGGCCGGTCGCGCTCCGGCGTCGGCATGGGCTTCGACATCCGCTTTCGCGCCCCGGTCTATGCCGGGGAGGACATCGACCTGCGCTGGACCGTGGTCGGCATCGAGCGCAAGGACAGCCTCGACGGCTGGATCACCCGCCTCGAAGGCGAGGCCCGGGCCGGCGCGATGCTGCTGATGAGCGGCACCGGCACGCTGCTGCTGCGCCTGCCCAAGGGGGAAGGCTGGCCCGCACCATGATCCTCGACGACGACCATCGCGCGGTCCAGGAGGCGGTGCGCAGCTACGTGCAGGCGGAGATCGCGCCGCACGCCGCCCGCTGGGACCGCGAGGCGCACTTCCCGAAGGCCGAGCTGCAGGGCCTCGCCGCCCTCGGCTGCTACGGCGTGGCCGTGCCGACCGAGTGCGACGGCGCCGGCCTCGACTACCTGGCGCTCGCCGTCATCCTCGAGGAGATCGCCGCCGGCGACGGCGCCACCTCGACCGTCGTCAGCGTCAACAACTGCCCGGTCTGCTCGATCCTGATGGCCTGGGCGAGCGAAGCGCAGAAGGAGAAGTGGCTGAAGCCGCTGGCGCGCGGCGAGATGCTGGGCGCGTTCTGCCTGACCGAGCCGCACGTCGGCTCCGAGGCCGGGGGGCTGCGAACCAGCGCCGCGCGCGACGGTGCCGACTACGTGCTCAACGGCGTCAAGCAGTTCATCACCAGCGGCAAGAACGGCGACGTCGCGATCGTCATGGCCGTGACCGACAAGGCCGCCGGCAAGAAGGGCATCAGCGCCTTCCTCGTGCCGACCGCGACCCCCGGCTACATCGTCGCCCGGCTCGAGGAAAAGCTCGGCCAGCACGCCAGCGACACCGCCCAGATCCTGTTCGAGAACTGCCGTGTGCCGGCGGAGAACCTGCTCGGCGAGGAAGGCCAGGGCCTGAAGATCGCGCTCTCGGGCCTCGAGGGCGGGCGGATCGGCATCGGCGCCCAGGCGATCGGCATGGCGCGCGCGGCCTTCGACGCGGCGCTCGCCTACGCCAAGGAGCGGGTCGCGTTCGGCAAGCCGATCTTCGAGCACCAGGCGCTGCAGTTCCGCCTCGCCGAGATGGCGACGAAGATCGAGGTGGCGCGGCAGATGATCCATCACGCCGCCGCCCTCAAGGACGCCGGCCGCCCCTGCCTGAAGGAGGCGGCGATGGGCAAGCTCTTCGCCAGCGAGATGGCCGAGCGCGTCTGCAGCGAGGCGATCCAGATCCACGGCGGTTATGGCTACGTCGCCGACTTCCCGGTCGAGCGCATCTATCGCGACGTCCGCGTCTGCCAGATCTACGAAGGCACGTCCGACGTGCAGAAGATGCTGATCGGTCGGGCCCTGGCCTGATCCTGGCGGCGGGGCGATGGACGAACGCACCGCCCTCGCGGCGACGGGCCTCGAGGCCTTCGAGACGGCGGAGCCGCGATCGCCGAACTGGACCGACGCCGACCGCGCCTGGGCCGACCGGGTGGCGCTCGATGCTGCGCCCGCCGGGGCGCCGCTCGATGCGTTCGCCGGCATGCGGGCCCGGCATGCGCTGCAGCGGCTCGGACCGCGCGAGCCGGCGCTGGCGCGGCTTTCGGGGCCTTCGTTGCGCGAGGCACGCTGGACGGTCGGCGCCATGGTCCTGGCCTTCGTCGTCGGCCTGCTGGCCGACGGCCTGGCCGGCTCGCGCCACATCAACCTGCTGGCGCCGCCGATGTGGGGCGTGCTCGCCTGGAATGTCGTCGTCTACCTCGGCCTGGTGGTCTGGCCGCTGGTGCAGCTCGGCCGCCGAAAGCGCGGCCATCGCGGGCCGATCGTGCGCGGCGTCGCCGGGCGGATCGCCCGGCGCATCCGCCTGCCGCGGCTCACCGCGGGCAGCAGCGCCGCGGCGCTGCATCGCTTCGCCGGGCTGTGGCTGGAACGCAGCCGCGGGCTGGCGACACGACGCGCCGAGACGCTGCTGCACCTTGCCGCCGCGGCGCTCGCGCTCGGCCTGATCGCCGGGCTCTACCTGCGCGGCCTGGTGTTCGACTACCGCGCCGGCTGGCAGAGCACCTTCCTCACGCCCGAGGCGGCGCATGCCATCGTCTCGACCGCGCTGGCGCCGGCGTCGCGGCTGTCGGGCATCGCCTTGCCCGACGTCGCGGCGTTCGCGGCGATGCGCACGGTCGAGGGCCAGGCCGGCGGCGGCGCCCCGGCGGCGGCGTGGATCCACCTGCTGGCGCTGACCCTGGTGCTGGTGGTGCTGCTGCCGCGGGTGCTGCTGGCGCTGGTGGCGCAGGCACGCGGCCGCTGGCGCGCGGCTCGCTTCCCGATGCCGCTCGAGCAGCCCTACTACCAGCGGCTGGCGCGACTGCAGCGCGGCGGCGCGGCGCAGGTGGTCGTGTTCCCGTACGGCAGCGCTGTCTCGCCGCAGGCGACGCTCGGCCTGCGCGCGCTGCTCGCCGATGCGTTCGGGCCGCGGGTCGCGCTCGAGGTCGCGCCCGGCATCGCGTTCGGCGCCGAGGACGAGGCGCCGCTCGCGGTGCCCGCGGCAACGTCGCATGCGATCGCCCTCTTCGACCTCTCGGCGACGCCCGAAAGCGAGAACCAGGGCCGCTTCCTGCGCCGCCTGGTCGCGGCCTTGCCGCCCGGTGCTGCGCTCGCCGTGCTGCTCGACGAAACGCAGTTCGCCCGCCGCTTCGGCGGCCTCGGCGACCGGCTGGCCGAGCGCCGCGAAGCCTGGCGGCTTTGGGGCGAGGCGCACCGCAGCGTGCCGCTCGCCCTGGCGCTCGAGGCCCCTGCGGCCGGCGATGCGCCGGCGCGCCTGCAGGCCGCCTTCGCCACGCCGGCATCGGCGGCGGCATGAGCGCGATCGGTTCCGGCCCCGGCGGCCTTTGCGGCACGAGCGTGATCGTTTCCGACCCCATGCCGCCGGCGGTATCGACCGACGCCCTGCCGCACCGCTCGGCAAGCTCCGACATCGCGCTCAGCCTGGTCTCGCACACCAACGCCGGCAAGACCACTCTTGCCCGCACTCTGCTGCGCGCCGACGTCGGCGAGGTGCGGGACGCGCCGCACGTCACCGAATTCGCCGAGGTGCAGACGATGATGGCCACGCCCGAGGGCGAGCGGCTGCTGCTCTGGGACACGCCCGGCTTCGGCGACAGCGTCCGGCTGGCGAAGCGCCTGCGCCAGTCGTCGCAGCCCATCGGCTGGTTCCTGAGCCAGGTGTGGGACCGCTGGCGCGACCGGCCGTTCTGGGCCAGCCAGCAGGCGATGCGCAACCTCCGCGACGAGGCCGACGTGATGCTCTATCTCGTCAATGCCGCCGAGTCGCCGGAGGCGGCCGGCTACATCGCGCCCGAGATGGAGCTGCTGGCCTGGGTCGGCAAGCCGGTGATCGCGCTCCTCAACCAGCTCGGCCCGCCCGGCGCGCCGGCGCTCGAGGCCGCCGAGCTGGCGCGCTGGCGCTCGCACCTGGCGGCGCACTCGGCGGTGAAGGCGGTGCTGCCGCTCGACGCTTTCGCCCGCTGCTGGGTGCAGGAGGCGACGTTGCTGCGCGCCGTCGAGCAGGCGCTGGATGGCGAGCGGCAGGCGCGGATGGGGCGCCTGCGCGCGGCCTGGCAGCGGCGCGACCTGGAGGTCTTCGACGCCGCGATGCATGCCGTCGCCGAAGGCCTGGCGCGCGCCGCGATGGCAGCCGTGCCGCTGCCCGACCCCGGCGGTCTGCGCGCCCGGCTGCGCAGCGCCGGCGCCCGGCTCGGCCTGGGCAGCGCCGATCCGACGCCGGTCGCGCAGGCGCAGGAGACGCTCGCCCGCCAGCTCGACGCCGACGTGCTCGCCGACACGCAGGCGCTGATCCGCCTGCACGGCCTCGAAGGCAGCGCCGAGGGCACGATCCTGGCGCGGCTCGCCACCCACTACGAGGTGCGGCTGCGCATGGACGAGAAGCAGGCGGCGCTCTGGGGTGGGGTCGTCAGCGGCGCGCTGGTCGGCCTCAAGGCCGATCTGCTGAGCGGCGGCCTGACCCTCGGCGGCGGCCTCATCGCCGGCGGCCTGCTCGGCGCGCTCGGCTCGGCCGGGGTGGCGCGCTGCGTCAACCTCGTGCGCGGCACCGAGTCGTCGTCGCTGTCGTGGAACGGTGAGGCCCTCGACGCCATCGTCGAGGCCGCGCTGCTGCGCTACCTCGCGGTGGCGCACTTCGGCCGCGGCCGCGGCGACTGGGCCGAGGGCGAGTCGCCGCCGCACTGGAAGGAGGAGGTGGCGGCGGCGCTGGCGCCGCACCGCGAGACGCTGGCCGGCCTGTGGAGCACTCGGCCTCCGCCCGGCGGCGATGCCGACGCAGCGGCCCGCGACGGCAGCCGGCTGGCGCTGCGGCTGGAGCTCGAGCCCGTTGTTCGCGAGGCGATGCGCGCGACCCTGGCGCGCCTGTATCCCGAGGCCGGGGAGGTTCTGAGCGGTACCCGCCCGATTGCGCCGGCCGTGCGGCCACAGTAGCCTCGACGCATGGCCGCATCTCCGCCCTCGGCGATCGAGTTCTGGTTCGACTTCTCGTCGCCCTATTCGTACATCGCCTCCGAGTGGATCGAGGCGCTCGCCGCCCGGCATGGCCGGACCGTGCGCTGGAAGGCGATGCTGCTCGGCGTCAGCTTCCAGGCGGCCGAGCTGAAGAGCCCGGTGGCCCACCCGATCAAGCGCGAATACACCCTGCACGACTTCGAGCGCTCGGCGCGCTTCGCCGGCGTGCCCTACAAGCTGCCGGACCCGTTCCCGATCGCCACCCAGAACGCGGCGCGGATCTTCTGCTGGCTCGCCGACGAGCGGCCGGCGGCGGCAGCACCCTGGGCGCGGCACTGCCTGCGCGCCTATTTCACCCGCAACGTCAATCTCGCCGACCCGGCGGCACTCAAGCAGCTCGCCGCCGAGTTCGGCATCGACGGCGACGAGGCCGAAGCGGTATGGAGCTCGCCGGCGGCAAAGGCGCGGCTGCGCCAGGCGTGCGACGACGCGGTCGCCCAGGGCGTCTTCGGCGCGCCTTTTTTCATCGTCGACGGCGAGCGCTTCTGGGGCAACGACCGGCGGGCGCAGATCGAGCGCTGGCTCCAGGGCGGCTCGTTCCAGGCCACGGCGCACGGAGACCTCTGATGCACCTTCTCGATTTCCTCAACACCCAGGTCCACGCCAACCGGCTGGCCAACCACCGGCTTCACCACGCCATGCGCACCCTCTCGCGCGAGGAGTTCCTGGCCACGCGGACGAGCTTCTTTCCGAGCCTGGCCGAAACGCTCAACCACATCCTCGCGGTCGACCTGTACTACCTCGCCGCCCTCTACGGCGAGGCCGACATGCGCCGGCAGTTCGAAGAGGAGCCGCGATGGGAGACGGTCGCCGACTTGGCCCGAGCCCAGGCGGTCGCCGACGAGCGCTTCATCGTCCACGTCGCCGGCCTCGAGGCCGGCGCGCTCGACGACATGGTGGCGATGCACCGCGACGAAGGCCGGATCCAGCGCGACCGGCGCGTCAACGTCATCGCCCACCTGCTCAACCACCAGGTGCATCACCGCGGCCAGGCCCATGCCATGCTCGCCGGCACGACGGCGAAGCCGCCGCAGCTCGACGAGTTCCTGATGCCGAGCGAGGCGCACCTGCGCCACGCCGACGTCGCCGCGCTCGGCTGGACCGAAGCCACGATGTTCCGCGGCGCGCACGACTGAGATGGAGAACATCTACCTCACGCCCGAGCACGAGCTGCTGCGCGACCAGGTCGCCCGCTTCATCGCCCGCGAGGTCGAGCCGCACGCCCTGGCCTGGGAAGAGGCCGGGCACACGCCGCGCGAGGTGCTGCGGAAGCTCGGCGCCGCCGGCCTGCTCGGCCTGATGTACGAGGGCGAGTACGGCGGCGGCGACGGCGACGCGCTCACCAACCTGGTGTTCGCCGAGGCGCTGTCGCAATCGACATTCGGCGGCTTCATCATCACCGTGCTGGTCCACACCGACATGGCGAGCCCGCACCTGCATCACGCCGGCACGGCGGCGCAGAAGGCGAAGTACATGCCGGGGGTGACGGCCGGAACGACCATCACCGCGGTGGCGATCACCGAACCCGGCGCCGGCTCCGACGTCGCCGGCATCCGCACGACGGCGAAGCGCTCGGCCGACGGCAGCGAGTGGATCCTGAACGGCACCAAGCTCTTCATCACCAACGGCGTGCTCGCCGACCTGTACTTCGTCGCCGCCCGGACGGGCGAGGGCCGGCACGCGATGTCGATGTTCATCGTCGAGAAGGGAACGCCGGGATTTCGCGTCGGTCGCGCCCTCGACAAGGCGGGCTGGCTCTCGTCCGACACCGCCGAGCTGGTGTTCGAGGACTGCCGCATCCCGGCGGGCAACCTGCTCGGCGAGCAGGATCGCGGCTTCTACTCGGTGATGAAGAACTTCCAGACCGAGCGCATCGCCCTCGGCGCGATGGCGGTCGGCCATTGCATGCAGGCGCTCGCGCTCACGCTCGGCCAGGTGCGCGATCGCCAGGCCTTCGGCGGCACGCTCTTCGACAAGCAGGTGGTGCGCCAGCGCCTGGCGATGCTCGATGCCAAGGTGCGCGCCGCACGCGCCTTCATGTACCACTGCGCCTGGCGGGTGAAGGAAGGCCAGGACGTGGTGCAGGAGGTCTCGATGCTGAAGGCGCTCACCGGCGAGCTGGTCAACGAGGTCGTCTCCGGCTGCCAGCAGTTCCACGGCGGCATGGGCTACATGCGCGGCACGCCGATCGAGCGGCTCTGGCGCGACGCCCGGGTGCTGGCGATCGGCGGCGGCGCCACCGAGGTGATGCTCGATGAAGTGGCCAAGCGCTACTGAGCCGCGCCCCAGCCCGCCATTCGTCCCCCTCGGGCCTTAGGGTCGAACCGGGCTCGCTAAGCTTCCCTTCCTCATCCGGGAGTCGTATGTCGAACGTGCTGCGCATCGAACGTTCCGGGGCCGTGGGCCGCGTCTGGCTCGACCGGCCCGACGTCCGCAACGCCCTCAACGGCGTGCTGATCCGCGATCTCGCGGCGGCGTTCGCCGCGTTCGCCGCCGATGCCGGCGTGCGGGCGATCGTCCTCGGCGGCAGCGGCAAGGCGTTCTGCGCCGGCGCCGACCTGGCCTTCATGCGCGAAGTCGGCGGCTACACCTGGGAGCAGAACCGCGCCGACGCCGAGACCCTGGCCGAGATGCTGTGGACGCTCTACACCTGCCCTGTGCCGGTCGTCGCCCGCATCCACGGCGACTGCTACGCCGGCGGCCTCGGCATCGCCTCGGTCTGCGACATCCGCGTGGTCGCCGAGGGCGTGAACTTCTCGCTCAGCGAGGCCCGGCTCGGCCTGCTGCCGGCGACGATCAGTCCCTACGTCGTGCGCGCCATGGGCGAGCAGGCGGCGCGGCGCTACTTCGTGACGGCCGAGCGCTTCGGCGCCGCCGAGGCGAAGGGGATGGGCTTCGCCCACGAAGTCACGGCCGCCGATGCGCTCGATGCGAAGGTCGAGGAGCTGGTGGCGGCGCTCGTCGCCAACGGGCCGATGGCCACCCGCGCCTGCAAGAAGCTGGTGCAGGACGTCGCCGGCCGGGAGTTAACGCCCGAGCTGCGCGCCGAGACTGCGCGGCGGATCGCCGACATCCGCGCCAGCGCTGAAGGCAGGGAAGGGGTCTCCAGCTTCCTGGAGAAACGCAAACCGTCCTGGCTTCTGCCGTGAACCTCGATCTCACCCAGCTGGTCGCCATCGCCGCCGCGCTCGGCTGGGCGAGCGGCCTGCGTCTCTATGCGGTGGTCTTCCTCACCGGCCTCGCCGGTGCGCTCGGCTGGGTCGACCTGCCGGGCGGTCTGCGCATCCTGCAGAGCCCGTGGCTGCTCGGCGCCAGCGGCGTGCTCCTCTTCGTCGAGTTCTTCGTCGACAAGATTCCGGGGCTCGACAGCGTCTGGGACGCGCTCCACACCGTGATCCGGATTCCCGCCGGCGCCGCCCTGGCGGCGGCGGCCTTCGGCGGCGGCGAGGCCACCTGGACCACCGCCGCGGCGCTGCTCGGCGGCGGCCTCGCCGCCGCCAGCCACCTCGCCAAGGCGACCACCCGCGCCGCCGCCAACACTTCGCCCGAGCCGTTCTCCAACATCGCTCTGTCGCTGTTCGGCGACGGCCTGGTGCCGTTCGTCCTCTGGCTGTCGTGGGCGCATCCGATCCTGCTCTTCGTCACCCTCGGCGCGGCGCTGCTGGTCATGCTGGCGACGATCTGGTTCCTGGGGCGATTTCTCCGCCGCGCTGCCAGCGCGGTGGCCCTGCGCTATCGTCGACCGATGCCCCCCGCAGCCCACACCGAGGTGACCCGATGAGCACCCTGCCGAGCAGCGTGACCCTGGTCGACGTCGGCCCGCGCGACGGCCTGCAGAACGAGAAGCAGGCCGTCGATGCAGCGGTCAAGATCGAGCTGGTGCATCGCCTCCAGGCCGCCGGGCTGAAGGAGATCGAGGTCACCAGCTTCGTCAGCCCAAAGTGGGTGCCGCAGATGGGCGACAACGCCGCCGTCATGGCCGGCATCGCCCGCAAGCCCGGGGTGCGCTATTCGGTGCTGGTGCCGAACATGAAGGGGCTGGATGCCGCGCTCTCGGCGCCGCGCGAGCAGTGGCCGGACGAGGTCGTGGTCTTCGCCGCCGCCAGCGAGGCCTTCAGCCGGCGCAACATCAACTGCTCGATCGCCGAGAGCGTCGAGCGCTTCCGGCCGGTGGTCGACGCCGCCAAGGCCAAGGGCATCAAGGTCCGCGCCGCGGTGTCGGTGGCGCTCGGCTGCCCGTACCAGGGCGAGGTCACGGCCGACGAGGTGGAGCACGTGGTCCGGCTGATGAAGGAGATCGGCGTCGACCACTGCGGCATCGCCGACACCATCGGCGTCGGCACGCCGAAGAAGGTGCAGGCGGCGATGGAGCGGGCGCTGCGCCACTTCCCGATCGAAGAGGTGAGCGGCCATTTCCACGACACCTACGCCCAGGGCGTCGGCAACGTCTACGCCGCGCTCGAGGTCGGCATCGCCACCTTTGACGCCAGCATCGCCGGCCTCGGCGGCTGCCCCTACGCCAAGGGCGCGACCGGCAACGTCGCCACCGAGGACGTGCTGTTCATGCTCCAGGGGCTGGGCATCGAGACCGGCATCTCGCTCGACGGCCTGGTCGATGCGGCCGCCTTCATCTCAGGCGTCCTGGGCAGGAAGCCGGTGTCGCGCTCGGCCAACGCGCTGCTGGCGAAGCGGGCGGCCGCGGCGGAGAAGGCCGCCTCCTAGCGCGACCAGGCGAGCAGCTCGCGGTGCGCCGGGTTGCGGTGCAGGAAGCTGTCGCGGAACTCGATCGGCACGCACTGCACCGCGCGTGTCGTCAGCCAGCCGGCACCGCGATCGGCCTCGGCAGCGGCGTCGGCGGGGCGGCCGGCGGCGCGCAGCGCCTTGGCCATCCATAGCGCGGCGGCCGGCGTCGCGATGCCGCCGTTGCCGGCCTGCGACGCCCGCGCGGAGGCAGCGACGCTCGCGGCGGCGGCGTCGATCTCACCGGCGCGCGCGGCCAGCCAGGCGTGCAGGGCGTGGAGCGGAACCAGGTGCTCGCGCAAGGCCTCGGGCTCGCAGCGAGCGATCAGCCCGGCGCACTGCGCCGCCGTCGGCTCCGGCCGCTCGGCCTTGCCGGCGGTGAGCATCAGCTCGCAGCCGAGGAGCAGGTTCTCGGAGGCGAGCGTGCGGGCCAGCGTCTCGCTCGTCTCGATCCGGCTTCCGGCGGCGAGGCCATAGGCCCAGCGCAGGACGAGCGTGCGTTCCCGCATCCGCGCCGTCTGCGCTGCCGCGGCGAACGCCTCGATGTGCCGATGCGCCAGGTCGGGTCGACCGAGATCGAGGTAGATGGCGGCGAGCGTCTCGGCGACGCGCTGGTGGGTGTCGCCCTGCGCGGCGACCCGCTCCCGCGTCTCCTCGATCACCCGCAGGGCTGCATCCCAGCGCCCGCAGCGTCGCTGCACGTCGGCGATCAGGTGGATGGTGCTGGCGAGATTGATCGCCATCATGTCGGTGGCGAGCAGCGCCTCGAGGGCCTGGTCCGCAGTCCGCGCGGCGGCGTCGAGTTCGCCGAGGTACGCCAGGGTCCCGGCCTGGCGCGAGCTGATCAGTGCCCGCATCGCCGAGGGATCCGAGCCGAGCGACTCGAGCCAGGCCTGCTGTCGCGCCAGCGCCAGGCGAGCCTGGCCGGTCCAGAGCAGGATGAGATGCGTGTCGAGCTCGATGCTCAGTGCGCGCTGGTCGCGGCCGACGCCCCGATGCAGCGCCGCGGCCGCTTCGAAGTGTTGCGCCGCTTCGTGCAAGCGGCTGTCGTAGGCGGCGTCGACGCCCTTGGCGTAGCGGCATTCGCCCTCGATCACCCGGTCTTCGCCGGCCACGGCGAGCGCCAGGGCGGCATCGACGAGCTCGAGAAAGCCTTCGCGGTTGCCGCGCTCGTGGCGGTCGACGAGGCGGAAGAAGGCGACACGGGCCCGTTGCGACAGGGTATGCGCCAGCGGCGCGAGGCGCTCGACGGTGTCGTGGAAGGCCGCCAGGGGGCCGAGCTCGCTGGTTGCCTCCGCGCTGTCGAACAGCAGGTCGAAGGCCGCATCCGGGCGGCCTCGGGCCAGCTCGATCGACGCCGCCCGTTCGAAGGCTTCGCGCGCCTCGCGGCCGCGGCCGAGGTGCCAGGCGAGGCGCGCCGCCGCAGTCAGGTGAGGCACCGCTGCGGCGTCGTCGCCGGCGCTCAGCAGGTGGTGCGCGAGCCTTGCCGCGCTCGCGCCGCGCCCGGCGAGGTGCGCGGCGACACGCCCGTGCAGCACCCGCGCGATCGGTTGCGGCAGCAGGCGCTGCGCCGCCTCGCCGATCAGGTCGTGCATGAAGCCGCGCGCGTCGAGCAGGCCCTGGCGCTCGAGCGCATGCCAGGAGTCGGCGAGCTCGAGGACATCGCGCCGGCTCACCGCCGCGGCCAGTTCGGGGTCGAAGTCGCTGCCGGCGACGGCGGCGATGCGGACGAGCAGGAGACCGTCGGCAGGCAAGGCCAGCAGGCGCTGTTCCAGCAGCTCGGTGACGCGCGCCGGCGCCTGGAGCCGGTCGGCGCGCAAGTGGCCGTGCTTCTCGAGCGCGTGGCGAATGGTCTCGAGCAGGTGCAGCGGATTGCCGCCGATGCGCCGCACCAGCGTGGCCGCGACCGCGGCGCAGTCGACGCCGGGAAGCGCGAGCGACTCGACGAAGGGCTGCACCGCCTCCGCGAGCAGCGGCTGCATCGCCAGGCCGGCGGCATCGCTGCGCGCGCACAGGGCGGCGATCCGCGCTGCGGCGACCGCGCCGTCGGGACGGGACGCAAAGCCGAAGCGGATGCCGGCGAGCGCCGGCGAGTCGAGCAGCTCCTGCCAGGTGTCGGCGCTCGCATCGTCGGCGAACTGCAGGTCGTCCAGCACGAGGCCGGCGAGGCCCAGCGGCCGCGCCGCGAGCAGCAGCTCGCGCAGGATCGGCGCCACCGACTGCACCGTCGGCGGCCGGCCTTCGCCCGGGCCGGAGGTGCGGGTCATGAACCGGCTGTAGGCCGGCGCGGCGCCGAGCGCCGGCCAGCGCTCGCCGAGGCGATGCACCAGCCGCTCGAGCGTGGCCAGCGGCACTTTGTCGTCGCCGGGCCGCGCACGCAGGATCAGCAGGCCTTCGCGCGTCTCGGCAAAGGCGTCGAGCAACCGGCTCTTGCCCGACCCGGCCTGGCCGGTGACGACGAACAGCTGGTCCGCCGCCCAGGCGCGGGCAAGCTCGCTCAGCTCGGCATCGCGACCGATCAGACGGGGCGGCCTGAGGGCCGAGGCGGGCAGCGCCTGCCCGGCAATCCAGGTGTGGGGATGCGCCTGCTCGACCGTCCGCAGCAGGCTCAGCGTCTCTTCGGAGGGCCGGGTCCCGACTTCGTCCTTGAGAGTGCGCTCGCAACGGTCGAAGGCGAGCAGGGCGCCGGCGCGGTCGCCGCGCAGGTAATGCAGGCGCATCAGGCGGCGGTGCGCGGCTTCGCTCAGGACATCGAGGCGGAGCAGCGCTTCGGCGACCGGCAGCGCGGCGGCGAGCTCGCCGGCGTCCTCGAGCGCCCGGGCCTCGCGCTCGAGCACGTGGCGGGCGGCGCCGGCGCGTTGCTCGCGCTGGCCGCGCAGCCACGTGTCGAGCGCCGGAGCGTCGGGGAACTGCAGCCCGCCGAGCACGCCGTCCGCATCGCCGAGGTCGTGGCGAACGGCCTCGGCCAGGCGCAGGAGCTCGCCGCCTTCGACCAGCTCGCCGCAGTGCTTGCGCAAGCGGAACAGGCGCTGGCGCAGCGTGTTGCGCGCCGCGGTCAGGCCACTTTCCGGCCAGAGCAGCTCGGCCAGGCGGGTCCGCGGCGTCGGCCCCTCGAGCGCCAGCCAGGCCAGGAGCACGGCGTCGCGCGGCGCCAGCGCGCTGCTCGAGCCGTCGGCCTGCAGGGCGAGCGCGTGGCGGGTCAGTTCGAGGCGCATGCAACCCCTGCCGTTCGCCGCGTCGAGGGCGAGAAGCGACCCCGGGACGAGTTCCCGATGGTAGCGAGGAACGTCGCCATCGCCGCCGCCTGCGCCCTTCGCGCTACTGGCGGACGGACGTGAAGTTCCAGACCGAGGTCTTGCGCGTTCCGTCGGGATCGACCTCGGTCCAGGTGCCGCTGATCGTCCTTCCGTCGGCGCTGACCGGCACGCCGTCGCTCGGCCAGGCGAGCCAGTTCGTCGCCTGGTCGAGGACGGTGACCTCGGGCGCCTTGCCGGGGCAGCTGATCGTCGTGCTCACGCCGGGAACGGTGCTCTGCCCCGACCCTACGGCCATCCGCTCCAGCGGCGTGGGCGGGCCGTCGAGAGTCAGGTAGTTGACGAACATGCTGCCTTCGCCCGGCACCTTCGGGTTCGCCGTGCCCGTCCCGGAGATCGTGCAGCTGGTCCCGGTGATCGGCCCGCTGACGCTGTAGGTGACCCGGCTCGTCACGTCGGCGACGAACACGTCCAGCCCGACCAGCTTGTCGTTCGGATCGTCCGAGAGGGCGCGGAAGCGGACGAACGGTCCCGTCATGCTTTCCACCGTCGTGTAGCCGAACGCCGTCTCGGTGGTCACGCTGGCGCTGCCGAACCACTGCCAGCAGCCGACGTTCGAGGTGGCCTGCTTCATCGGCGACAGGTTCGAGATCACAAAGGGCGTTTCGCTGGCGCGGTTGGCATCGCTGTTGCTGACGATGAGCAACAGCTCCTCGAGGCGCTCGTCCTGGTTGTCGAGGCAATAGGTCTGGAACGCCCGCGGGGTCCAGTCCTCGGGCGGCTGCCACTTGCCGCCGATCTTCTTCAGTGCCTCGAGCTTCATCGGGCCGTTGTCCGGCCGGTCGGCGATCGGGTTGTAGAAGACGACGGCGTGGACCGAGGGGTCGCTGAACTTCAGGTGCTCGTAGAGGATGCTGCGCGGCTCGACCTCGTAGTTGCCGCTGAAGGCGAGGGCGTTGGCAAGGAGCTCGAACTGCGCGCTCTTCTGCCCCTTCTGGTCGACCGGCGTCGTCTTCTGCCGATCCTTCATCTCCTGGGGGATCGTCTGCACGGTCGGCACCTGGGCATAGACCTGCGCCAGCCCGAACTTGTATTCGTCCTCGTTGGCCCAGTAGTCGAGCACCTTGTCTTCCCAGCCGATCCACAAGGTCCGGGCGAACGCCGGCCAGACCGACTTCATGTCGACGGCGGCGGCGATCGCCTCGACGCTGTTCCGGCCTCCGGCCAGGGCATCGAAGATCTGCCTGATGGTGTCGGGCCCCTGGGTGCGGGCGAGGTACTGGAAGAACAGGTAGTCCGAGTAGCCGTTCAGCTTCGGGTCGAGGCCCGGCCCGGGCTTCTCGATCGACGTGAGGTGCCCCGCATAGAGATACGCCGCGAGCACCGTTCCGCTCTTCGGGTAGCCGGAGGCGACGTTGCCGACGCCGGGCTCCATGCCGAATTCACCCGGCAGCCCCTGGGCGATCGTGGGCACGAGGTGGTCCATCGCCCACTGCGCGGTGGCCTCGTCGAGCCACTCCAGGTCCTTGCAGCTCGCCGCGCGGTCGATCGTGAACTGCAGCGCGTGGAGAAACTCGTGGGCGAGGAGGCTCTTGACCATCGGCCCCGAATTCGCCGGCTGCTGCTCGGCGGTGGCGAACTCGATGCTCAGGCTGTTGAGCGACATGAAGCTCGGACGGAGGGCGCATTCGCTCTTCTTGCCGATCTGATCGGGGGGAAGCGCGTAGCTCGTGGTCCACGCGGCGATGCCGCCCAGGCCGTAGGGACCGTAGTAGATGTCGTACTTCCCGTCGCCGCCGCTGCACGCTTCCTTGCTGTCGTCGAGGCGGTCGAGCGGATCGACCAGCTTGATCTCGGCGTCGTAGACCTGCTCGATGATCGCCGCGACCATCGCCGCGGCGGCAGCGCTCTTCGCGTTCTCGGCGACGTACGAGGTGCCGCCGAACACGGTGTAGTAGACGTTGAAGTGAACCGTGCTGACCTTGGCGTAGAGGCTGGGCGCGATGCCCACGGCGCAGTTCACGGTCGAGAGCGCCTTCGCCCGCGCCGCGGTGGCCCGGTGCTGCGCCGACGCTTGCGCCGATGCGCCGAGGCCGAGCCGCTGCGCAAACCAGCTGTCGGCATAGATCGGCGGCAGGAGGAAGGGCCGCAGCACCGCCTGCGCGGCCGGCGAGAGCGTGCCTATCGTCGTCATCAGCTCGCGCAGCAGCAGATGGGGCGGAGCGGCGCTCGGCGCGCCCTCGTAGGCGATGGGCAGGCGCTCGTCGCCGAAGACTGCGAAGACGCGGTAGGTGAGCGCCGTCTCGGCGTCGATCCGGTTCTGTGCCAGGGCGGCGTCGATCAGCGATTCGCTCGTGGCATCCGGGCTGGGACCTTCGGTCTGGTAGACGGTCAGGGTCGAGGTCGCGACCTCGCTGCCCGATGTGGCGGTGATCACGGCGCTGCCCTTGGCCACAGCCTGGACCCGCCCCTCGGAATCGACCGTCGCGACCCTGGCGTCGCTCGACATCCAGCTCGGCATTGCGCCGGCGTTGACCGCGAGCAGGCGGCCGTCGCTGCCCACCGTCAGGCCGAGCCTGGGTGGAACGAGCTTGAGGCCGGTCGTGACCGGGCCCCCGCCGCCACCATCGCCGCCCCCGTCACCGCTGCCACCCCCACCGCCGCCCGTTGCGGAGGGGGCGGACGCGGAGCCGCCGCCGCACCCGGCCACGATCGCAAACACCGCGCCGGCCACGAGCCAGCGAAGCGAGCGGGCCACGCGGCCCGGCCGGAAATTCCTCGTCGAAGCAGCCATGACCTGCACTCCCCGTTCCGCCGTTCGGCGATGCAGGGGTTGTAGGTCCGAGGCCGTTACAGAGACGTTACGCGCGGGTGCGACCCGGGGACACGGCGCGCCGCGCCGGGTCACTCACTTCTCGACGAAGGCGCGCTCGATCACGTAGCCGCCGGCGTGGCCGATGCCGGTGGAAATGACGAATCCGGCCTGGTCGAGCACGGTGCGCATGTCCTTCAGCATCGCCGGGCCGCCGCAGATCATCGCCCGATCCTGGGTCGGATCGATCTGCGGAAAGCCGATGTCGCTGCACAGCTTGCCGTTGGCGATCAGGTCCGGGAGGCGCCCCTGGTTGCGGAACGGCTCGCGCGTCACGGTCGGGTAGTAGACGAGCTGGTTGCGCACCAGCTCGCCGAGGGCGTCGTGCTGCGGCAGTTCATGGGCGATCAGGTCGGCATAGGCCAGCTCGTCGACCTTGCGAACGCCGTGCACCAGGATGATCTTCTGGAATCGCTCGTAGGTATCCGGGTCGCGGATGATGCTCATGAACGGCGCCAGTCCGGTGCCGGTGGCGAACAGATAGAGGTAGCGGCCGGGCAGCAGGTCGGTGATGACCAGCGTGCCGGTCGGCTTCCTGCCGACCAGGACGTCGTCGCCGACCTTGAGGTACTGCAGGCGCGACGTCAGCGGGCCGTTCGGCACCTTGATGCTGAAGAACTCGAGATGCTCCTCCCAGTGGGCGCTGGCGATCGAATAGGCGCGCATCAGCGCCCGGCCGTCGACCATGATCCCGACCATGACGAAATGGCCGCTCTCGAAGCGCAGGCTGGTGGCGCGGGTGCAGGTGAAGGTGAACAGGGACTCGTTCCAGTGGTGGACGGAGAGGACCTTCTGGACTTCGTAAGCGGCCATGCGATGGGAAACCCGGTGATCGGAAGAAGGGGCGGAGGTGTGCTTGTCGTCGGCGCCGCCCGGGCGCATGCTAGATTGTCCCTGCAATGAAGGAGGCCCCGCGTTGGCGGACGAAGGCGCGGCGATGACCCGTTTCGAGCGACCGCGGTCGGTGGCCGAAGCCGCGAGCCTGCTCGCTGCCGGCGACTGGACGCTGCTCGCCGGCGGCACCGACCTCTATCCGGCGCACGTCGGCCGGCCGATCGCCCGGCCGGTGCTCGATCTCTCGCGCGTCGACGGCCTGCGCGGCATCCGCCGCAGCGAATCGGGCTGGACGATCGGCGCCACCACCACCTGGAGCGACGTGATCCGGGCCGACCTGCCGCCGCTGTTCGACGCCCTCAAGGCCGCGGCCCGCGAACTCGGCGGCGTGCAGATCCAGAACGCCGGCACCGTCGCCGGCAACGTCTGCAACGCCTCGCCGGCGGCCGACGGCGTGCCGGCCCTGCTCGCGCTCGGCGCCGAGGTCGAGCTGCAGAGCGCCGCGGGGTCGCGGCGCCTGCCGCTCGCGGACTTCGTGCTCGGCAGCCGCCGCACCGCGCGGCGCGAGGCCGAGCTGGTGAGCGCGCTGCACATCCCGGCGCGCGCGGCCGGCGCGCGTTCGGTGTTCCTCAAGCTCGGCGGTCGACGCTACCTGGTGATCTCGATCACCATGGTGGCGGTGCTGATCGAGCTCGACGCCGATGGCGCCGTCGCCCATGCCGGCGTCGCCGTCGGCAGCTGCTCGGCGGTGGCCAAGCGCCTGCCGGCGCTCGAAGCGCGTCTCGCGGGGCGCGATGCGGCGACGCTCGCCGCCTGCGTCGAGCCCGGCGACCTCGCGCCGCTGACGCCGATCGACGATATCCGTGCCAGCGGCGAATACCGCATCGACGCGACCCTGACCCTGCTCCGCCGCGCCCTCGCGGCGTTCTCGCCATGACCGCGCGCGACCTCGCCGCCCGGCAGATCGTGCGCCTGCAGGTCAATGGCGGCGAGCGCGAGCTGGTCGGCGACCCGACCCGGCGGCTCTCCGACGCGCTGCGCGACGAGCTCGGCCTGACCGGCACCAAGATCGGCTGTCACGCCGGCGATTGCGGTGCCTGCACCGTGCTGCTCGATGCCGGGCAGGTCTGCTCCTGCATCGTCGCCGTCGGCCAGTGCGAGGGTCGGACGGTGACCACGGTCGAGGGCCTGGCGGGAGCGGGCGGGGCGCTTTCGACGCTGCAGCGCGCTTTCGTCGCCCACGGCGCGGCACAGTGCGGCATCTGCACCCCGGGCATGCTGATGAGCGCGGAATCGCTGCTGCGCGCCAACCCGAAGCCGAGCGAGGCCGAGGTGCGCGATGCGCTGGCCGGCGTGCTCTGCCGCTGCACCGGCTACACCAAGATCGTCGAGGCCGTGCTCGCTGTCGCCGCGGGCGAGGTGGCGGCGGCACCGGTGGCCGAGAGCGGCAAGTCGGTCGGCAGCCGCGCCGCCCGTCTCGACGCGCCGGCCAAGGTGCGCGGCGACGAGCGCTTCGGCGCCGACGCCTGGCCGGGCGACCCGGGCGGCGTGCTGGCGATGCGCGTGATCCGCTCGCCGCATCCGCATGCGGCGTTCACGCTCGGCGATGTCGCCGCGTTCCTGCGCCGCTGGCCGGGCGTCGTCGATGTCCTCACTGCGGCCGACGTGTCGAACAACGCGTTCGCCATCTTTGCCGACCTGCGCGACCAGCCGGTCCTCGCCGACGGCGTCGCCCGGTTCCGCGGCGAGGCGGTGCTCGCCCTCGTCGGCGATGCCGAGACGCTCGAGGCGCTGCCTGAGGCCGAAGTGCCACTCAGCTTCGCTCCGCGCCCGGCGCACGAGACGACTCCCGCCGCCTTCGCCGCGGCCGCGGCCGGCGAGGCGCTGCATCCGCGCTATCCGGACAACGTGCTCTGCCGCGGTCGCGTGGTCTCGGGCGATGTCGATGCCGCGCTGGCCGACCCGGCCCGCTCGGCCCGGCGCGCGTGCGCGAGCTTCGAGACCCGTCATGTCGAGCATGCCTACATCGAGCCGGAGGCCGGCTGGGCCGAGGTGATCGAGGCCGGTGCGGCAGGCGCGCCGCGGCGGGTCCGGGTCTTCGCCTGCACCCAGACGCCCTATATGGACCGCGACGAGATCGCCCACGTGCTGGCGATCGCGCCGGAGCAGGTGCAGGTCGTCCCGTCGGCGATCGGTGGTGGCTTCGGCGGCAAGCTCGACATCTCGGTGCAGCCGCTGCTTGCGGTCGCCGCCTGGAAGCTCGGCCGGCCGGTGCGCCTGGTCTACGAGCGGCCCGAGTCGATGCAGTCCAGCACCAAGCGGCACCCGGCGCAGATGACCGCGACCGCCACCTGCGCCGCCGATGGCACGCTCAGCGCCTTCGACTTCAGCGGCGACTTCAACACCGGCGCCTACTCGTCCTGGGGGCCGACCGTCGCCAACCGGGTGCCGATCCACGCCACCGGCCCGTACCGCGTGCCGCACGTGCGCGCCCTGACCCGCGCGGTGCTCACGAACAACAGCGTCGCCGGCGCCTTCCGCGGCTTCGGCGTGCCCCAGGCGGCGCTGCTCGGCGAGCTGCTGATCGACGAGCTCGCGGCGCAGTGCGGCGCCGATGCGCTCGAGTTCCGCCATCGCAACGCCTTGTGCGCCGGTGACCGCACGCCCACGGGCCAGCGCCTCGACGCGAGCGTCGGCCTGCGCGAATGTCTCGAGGCGCTGCGGTCGGCGTGGGCGGCAGCACGGGCAGCGGCGGATGCGTTCAACGCCGAGGCCGCCGCGGCGCGGCGGCCGCTTCGCCGCGGTGCCGGGATCGCCTGCATGTGGTACGGCATCGGCAATACCGTGATCGCCAATCCCTCGACGATGCGCGGCGCGCTGCGCTGCGACGCCGAGCACGGCGCCCATCTCTTCCTCTACAACGGGGCGCAGGAGATCGGCCAGGGCACCGCGACGATCATGCCGCAGATGTTCGCCGACGCCGTCGGCCTGCCTTTGGCCTGCGTGCGCCAGGTGATGGGCGACACCGACCTGACGGCAGACGCCGGCAAGTCCTCGGCCTCGCGCCAGACCTTCGTCTCGGGCAATGCCGCCCGGGCCGCGGGACGGGCGCTGCGCAAGCAGCTGCTCGAGCGGCTCGACCTGCCCGGCGCCGACGACGCCGAGATCCGCTTGTCGCTCGACGGCTTCGCGCTCGTCGGCAGCGCCGGCGGCACGCGCCGCCGCGTCGACCTGCGCGACTGGCCTGCCGACGCTGCCGGCGACCTGGTTTCTGCCAGCGGCCACTTCAACCCGCCGACCGTGCCGCTGGACGCCGACGGCCAGGGCGTGCCGTACGCGACGTACGGCTTCGCGGCGCAGATGGCCGAGCTCGAGGTCGACCTCGAGCTCGGCACGGTGCGTCTCCTGCACATCCACGCGGCGCACGACGTCGGCCGGGCGATCAACCCGACCCTGGTCGAAGGCCAGGTGCACGGCGGCATCGCCCAGGGCATCGGCATGGCGCTGATGGAGGAGTACGTCAACGGCCGCACCGACAACCTGCACGACTACCTGATCCCGACCGTTGGCGACGTGCCCCCGATCACGGTCCACCTGATCGAGGACCCCGAGCCGCTCGGGCCCTGGGGCGCCAAGGGCGTCGGCGAGCCGGCCCTCGTGGCGACGGCGCCGGCGATCCTGAACGCGATCCATGCGGCCACCGGCGTGCGCATGCACGAGGTGCCGGTGACGCCGAGCCGCCTGCGCGCGGCGATCCTCGCTCTGCGCGCCGATGCCGCGACGGCGAGCCGGACGGGCGCCGAGTCGTCGTGAGCGATACCCCGGAAAGCTTCGCCCCCCGCTCCGACGGTCAGCCGGTCGTGCTCGAGCATTCGCGCGCGCCGGAGCGGATGGCCGCCGACAAGGTGCGCTGCGAAGCCTGCCCGGTGCTCTGCCAGATCAGCCCGGGCAAGCTCGGCGCCTGCGACCGCTACGGCAACGTCGACGGCGTGCTGACCCGGACCGACACGCTGGCGCTGGTCGTCAAGCCGGGCACCGACCTCGTCGCCTGGCAGGCGGCGCGCGACGCGGGCGGCTGGGACGGCAGCCTTGTCGCCGACCCGCCGGTGTTCGTGTCGGGCATCGGCTCGACGACCACGTATCCCGACTACAAGCCGGCGCCCTTCATCGTCGCCTCGAAGCACGAGGACGTCGACATGGTGACCGTGGTCACCGAGGGCATCTTCAGCTACTGCAGCTTCAAGGTGAAGATCGACACCGACCGCTACCTCGGCCCCGAGCAGGCGACGGTGCGCCATCGCGGCGAGGCCGTCGGCCACGTCAGCACGATCGAGTACGGCTCGCAGTTCCTGGCCCTCGGCGGCGTGCATCACCTCACCGGCGGCTCGAAGAAGGAAGGCCGGGTCGCCTGCGACATGATGATGGCGCTCGGCAACCGCGAGCCGGTCGAGCTGCAGATCGAGGGCGGTGCCTCGGTGGTGGTCGCCGCCGACAGGGCGCCGATCGTCGACGGCGTCGAGGAGAAGCGGATGCGCGTCGGCTGCGGCTCGGCGACGATCGGCATCTTCGCGCCGCAGTGGTTCGGCCAGGCCGACGAGGTGGTGGTGGTCGATGACCACATCACCGGCGTGCTCTCCGAGCACCAGGCCGGCAAGTTCCTCGACATGGTGCCGAGCGGCATACGGCTCCGCGGCCGCAAGTCGACCCCGGGCCGCTACTTCCAGGTCGCCAACCCGGGGTCGGGCTGGGGCGGCACCGACATCACCGACCCGCTCTCGATCGTCGAAGGCTGGGATGCGAAGCACGGCGCCCGGCCCGGCCTGCGCATGCTGATGGTCTCGACCACCGGCGAGGACTCGGCTTGGTTCGTTCTCGACGAGCAGCTCGTGCCGCGGCCGGCCGAGATGCCGGCCGAAGTGCGGCGCGTGGTCGAGCGGATCGGCGAGAACTGCGAGCCGTCGCTCTGCTCGGTGCTCTACGTCGCCGGCGCCGGCGGCAGCCTGCGCGCCGGCGTCACCGACAACCCGGTGCGGCTCACCCGCTCGATCAAGAGCCTGCTGGTCAATGTCACCTGCGGCGGCGCGCCGGTCTACGTCTGGCCGGGCGGCGGCATCACGGTGATGGTCGACGTGGCCAGGATGCCAGCGGCGAGCTTCGGCTCGGTGCCGACGCCGGCCATCGTCTCGCCGATCGAGTTCACGATGCGCCTCGACGACTACCGCGCCCTCGGCGGTCACATGGACCGGGTGCAGCGGCTCGAGCAGGTGCTCGCGTCGGGCGCGTGGCGCGCGCTCGAAGGTGCGGCCGGCAATCCCTGGCCGCTCGATCGGCTGGGCGGAGGCGGGCGGTGAGCGGCGCGGTCCGAGCCCAGCTCGGCGACGGCCGCTGGCATTTCCAGCACGGGCCGATCGACTGCATCGTCTTCGCCGAAGGCGAGAGCGGTGCGGCCGCCGAGTGCATCGATCGCGCCTGGCTGCGCTTTCGCGGCGTGCTCGAGGAGCTGGTCGCCGAGCTGCCGCTGCTGCGCCTCGACCTGGCCTCGCCGGCGGGCGCGGCGGCCGCACCCGCAGGCCCGGTGGCGCGACGCATGGTCGCCGCCTGCCGGGCGCACGCCGCCGGCGGTCGTTTCATCACGGCGATGGCGGCGGTGGCCGGCAGCGTCGCCGAGGAGCTGATCGGCGCTTTCGCCGAGCCGCGGATTCGCCGTGCCTATGTCAACAACGGCGGCGACATCGCCCTCCATCTCGCGCCGGGCGCGTCGTTCGAGGTCGGCCTCTTCGCCGACCCGGCGCATGGCCTCGCCGGCCTGCCGCTCGACGGCCGCTTCGCGATCGATGCGTCTTCGCCGGTGCGCGGCATCGCCACCTCGGGCTGGCGCGGGCGCAGCTTCTCGCTCGGCATCGCCGACGTGGTGACGGTGCTGGCGACGAGCGCATCGCGCGCCGATGCCGCCGCCACCGTCATCGCCAATGCCGTCGACGTCGACGATCCACGCATCGTCCGCCGTCCCGCCAATGCGGTGCGCGACGACAGCGATCTCGGCGAGCGCCTCGTCACCTGCGCCGTGCCGCCGATGCCGGATGCGCTCGTGGCGCAGGCGCTCGGCAACGGCCGCCGCGCCGCGGCGAACGAAATCGCCGCCGGACGCATCGTCGCGGCGCTGCTCTGCCTGCAGGGCCGGGCCGAGGCCTGCGGCGCGAACGCTCTTCACCAGGAGGCTCTTCCATGAACGATCTCTTTTCCCTCGCCGGTCGCACCGCCCTCGTCACCGGCGGCTCGCGCGGCATCGGCCGCATGATCGCCACCGGCTTCCTGGCGCAGGGCGCGAGGGTCTACATCTCGTCGCGCAAGGCCGAGGCCTGCGAGGCGACCGCCGCAGAGCTCGCCGCTGCCGGGCCGTGCTTCGCCCTGCCGGCGGACGTCTCGACGATGGCTGGCGTCGAAGGCCTGGCCGCCGCCTTCGCCGCGCGTGAGGACAAGCTCGACATCCTCGTCAACAACGCCGGCGCGGCCTGGGGCGAGACCTTCGACACCTTCCCGGAGAAGGGCTGGGACAAGGTCGTCGACCTGAACCTGAAGACACCGTTCTTCCTCACCCAGGCGCTGATTCGGCAGCTTCGTGCCGCGGCCAGCGCCGAGCGCCCGGCCAAGGTGATCAACGTCGCCTCGATCGACGGCATCTCGGTCAACCCGCTCGAGACGTACTCGTACGCCGCGAGCAAGGCCGGGCTGATCCAGCTCACCCGGCGCATGGCGTTGCGCCTGGCGCCGGAGCAGATCGTCGTCAGCGGGATCGCGCCGGGTGCCTTCGCCTCCGAGATGAACCGGGCGGCGCGCGACCATGGCGACGAGATCGCGCAGCGGATTCCGTCGCAGCGGATCGGCCGCGACGAGGACATGGCGGGCGCCGCGATCTACCTGGCTTCGCGGGCCGGCGACTACGTCGTCGGCACGACCCTGGTCGTCGACGGCGGGGTGACGCTCGCGCGCTAGCATCCCTTGTCCGCGTGCGGACGTTAAGTTGATTTTTGTACGTAGGCGGACTACCATCGGGCCATGCCCGACGCGCCGTCCGCTCCCTCGGCCCGATGACAGCCCTGCGCAAGCCCGCCCGGGCCGGCGTCGACACCGGCAGCGCGGAGGTCGCGGCTGCCGGCCTGCGCACCTTCTTTCGCCTGGCCGAGGCCTGGCAGCTCGGCATCGCCGAGCAGACGACCTTGCTCGGCGTCGCCCGCACCACGCTCTACCAGTGGAAGCAGGTCAAGGTCGGGCCGCTCGACCGGCACCAGCTGGAGCGGCTGTCGCACCTGTTCGGCATCTACTCGGCGCTGCACATCCTCTTTCCGGTCGCCACCCGGGCCGACGAGTGGATCCGCAAGCCCAACAGCGCGCCGCTCTTCGCCGGCCAGTCCGCACTCGACCGGATGCTGGGTGGGCAGGTCGCCGATCTCTTCGTCGTCCGCCAGTATCTCGACGCGCAGCGCGGCGGCAAGGCCTAGCGTCAACAGGCCCCAGGGTGGCGATCGATCCGAAGAGCGTGCCGCTGGCGCGCGTGTCCTGGCGTCCCTCGTACCGGCTGATCCCG
>Ga0068864_100000815_pt1 | contig 26251 bp, 17 predicted proteins | sample KBSSwiS72_FD_66586 | JGI IMG/M metagenome (GOLD analysis project Ga0068864, IMG submission 66586) | Switchgrass rhizosphere microbial communities from Kellogg Biological Station, Michigan, USA - KBS Switchgrass S7-2 | ecosystem: Host-associated > Plants > Roots > Rhizosphere > Soil ...
GGCTAGAAAAGCAGCTCCGGGCAGGCGCTGGAGACTAGCAGGGTGCGGGTAGGAGAGCCAGGGCCCCGGGAACCCTACTCATAGAGGGGTCCGGCCGGGGTCCCTCATGCTGGCGAACTCTTTGATCACTGAGATTTAAGACTGGCCACGAGCGAGCTTAGTTGCGCGATCACGCCCGCGTTCGCTGGGTCCCCCGCGATGTTCGTCAATTGACTCGGATCCACCTTCATGTCGTAGAGCTCTACCTCACCCGTCGTATGCTCGGCGTAGGCGTAGCGGTGGGTGCGGACTCCGGAAAAGAGGCCTTCATTTGCGTTCTTTTCAGCGTGTTCGAGCACCTCGATGAGCAATTCCTGCCGCCAGGGCCGATCGGGATTGGCCAGCAGGCCGACCAGGCTTACACCGTTTACCGAGACGGGCGGACTGACCCCTGCCCACTCGGCGAAAGTCGGAGCCAGATCGGTCAGGGCAACAAAGCTGCTGTCGACGCGGGGGGCTATCCCGGGGGCGAGGACCAGAAAGGGGATTCGAATGCACTCGTCGTAAACGCAGTCCTTGAACCGCCATCGGTGCTCTCCCCAGGATAGACCATTGTCTGAAGCAAACACAATCGCCGTGTTGCTCATCCGTCCGGTCCGTATCAAGGCGTTGACGATGTCGCGGACCCCCCGGTCGACTGCCGCCAGACTCCTCAGCTGCTTCAAGCGGAAGGCGTCCTGTGTCTTTATTTGCGTGGAGGTCAGCAAAGGAAGCCTTTGAATCCACAGGGGCTTGTCACTGACATCAGCCTCGTTGAATGCCGGAGGACGCCATTTCGCAAGGGTGCTGAACAGCGTCTGGTCGCTACTCGCCGGCGTGGCAGGCTCGTGAGGAGCGAATGGTGCGAAGTGCAGAAGCAGCGGCTGGCTGGGCGGAGTTGAGTCTATGAATGCAACAGCTTTCCTCGCGATGACCTTGGTCGAATAGTCGGCCGTGGTCGAACCGTAAACTACCTCCTTGCGGTTTTCCACCAGACGGTAGCTATAGTAGTTGGGCACCTTGAAAGCCGACCAGTACGACCAGCCTGGCGGCTGATAGGGCCAAGGCGTCTTCTTGTCATACATGTTCATATACTTGCCGATTAGTGCTGTCCGGTAGCCCGCGGCCTGAAGCCAGGTGGCGATGGTAGAACCATCAGCGAAAGCCGGCGCTCCGTATGGCGGAGCATTCGATCTGACATTGTGGTTGTGGGTGTATAACCCGGTCAGGATCGTTGCCCGTGCCGGACAACAGAGCGGTGTAGTTGCAAAGGCGTTGACGAACCGCACCCCCGGATTGCCGATCAGGCTCATGGTTAGAGGCATCTGCGCCATGGTACTGGCCCGCTGATCGTCGGTCAGGATGAGCACGATATTCATCGGCAGCCGAGGCTGATTGAACACCGTGACTTGGACGGGAGCGGAAACTGTGTCGTTTCCAGCGGTATCCCGGGCAGCAGCGGTGAGATCGGCAGGCCCGTTGGACAGGGTGTGGGTATCGAGATCGATCTGATACGGCGGAGAGGTTATTTCGGAACCCAGGTTTACACCGTTCACCTGGAATTGCACACCAGCCACGGGCCCCTCATCGGTCGCACTAGCAGTGATCGTGACTATGCCTTCGATCGTGCTCCCAGCCTGGGGAGACGTGATCATGACCGTGGGCGGCGTGTCGTCTAGCGCTTCTGGCCCGGAGAGCGTGTCGTCATCGAACCAGGCGGTGCCGACGTCGTCGGGTTCGAGTTCCAACCTCAACTGGAACCGCGCAACCGCAGCGCCTGCCGGCACGGTGACGGAGCGGCTAACGAAAGTCCAATCCGTGGTTCCTTCCAGTTGACCCACCTGGTCGGACCCAATGAGCTCGGCCGATGGGATGCTGTCACTCAGGCCAGAGCCAGTGAGCCATAATACTTCGAGAACGGCATGGGCTCCGTCCAACCCCTCGGTCGTGATCCATCCCGAGGCCGTGTAGCTGCTCTCCGCGATGACGCTTCGCTCCTGAAAGACGGCGAACTCCTGCAAGGCACTGGCGGTAATTCGCTCTGCCGCGGCACCGTCGTGGATGCGGAGGTTGTCCACAGCTCGCCCTGGAGCGGAGGCGTTCTGCCAATCTTGTCCTCCGGCCTCGAACCCGGGGTTAGTGAGCAGATTGGCTACGAAATGGGACTGCAGCGAGCCTACGCGGTTGGGGACGGCGAGGGACGCGGGATCAGTCGTGCAGGTGGTAATGAAGGGGAGCAGCGGGAGTAGCACCAACAGCAGCCGCAGCGGGACCGCATGACGAGAGCCCATCCTCTGACCCCACCTTCCTGGTGAGTAAGACCGGTTTCAGACCGGGTGGAGCCCGTCCAGTGTCCACCGTACCTGCGCCAAAGTCGCACCCGGTACGAAGCCCGTCAACTCGCTGCTTCTCGTCAGTACTGACTGAGGGACGTGACCAAAGTGGAGTGCAGCTGATTATCTCCAAGCGCGGCTCGCCAGCCCTCCCTCGCGCTGAGATAGTGCGGGGCCCATTCGGTCGCCTTCCGGAGCTTCGCGTTGGAAACCCGGAGCGAGCGTGAGACCATATCTCCCACACTCCCGGTCAGGGGTATGACCCAGGCGGGCGGCAGTTTGGGCGGATTGACCCCCAGCATTTGGGCCAAAGCATCGGCCAAGTCCCTTCGGGTCAGCGGTTCATCATCCACGACGTTGTAGTTCCCGGATGGTGCCTTCAGCGCCGCTACCACGGCGGCCGCTGCGTCGTCGTGGTTCACCATCGAGAAGAATCCCTCAGACCTGCCCAAGATCGGCAACCAGCCCCGTTGCACACTCTTGAGCGTCGTCCGCGTGAAAGCGTCTCCCGACCCGTAGAAGAAGGCGAAGCGCAACGCCAGGCCCCGTCGCCCCGACCGGGCGAACCGGGCCGCCGAATTCTCGGCATCGAGCACGGTGGGGTTGTAGGCGGGAGGGTCTGGGGGCGTGTCCTCGTCAATCCATCGATCGGCCGAGTCGGGGTAGGTGATGAACGACTCCTGGATGAAGAGTTGAACGTCGCTGGCCAGAGCCGCGTTCACCAGGAGGGCGGATCCCGCCGTGCGGATGCGATCGTTCTCCCTCCACGCTCCAGGCAGAAAGGCGCGCAGACCGCGAGGGACGTGAGTCGCCAAATTGATCACCGCGTCCTGCCCGGCCAATGCCTGCTTGACGGCAGAGGAATCGAACAGGTCGAGTGGTACGACCGACGCGCCGGTGAGCTGCAGCGTCTGCAGCCTCGCACTTTTGCGACCGCCGGCCGTGACCTCGTGTCCGGCCTCCATCAGTTGAGGGATCACTCGCCGGCCTATCACCCCGGTCGAGCCCGTCAGGAAGATTCTCATCTGAGCCCTGCGTTTCCTTCCATCGATTCAGCCTCTCCCGTGAATCACGAGCTGGGCGCTCTGCGGCCCCGGAACCGCTTCCTTCGGTACGGGAGTTCGAATCTCTTGCCACCATTCCACTGCCTGTTCCTCCGTCCATGGATCATCATCCATCGCTACTAGCTCGCGGCCTACCTCCCCCGCAGTCGCCGGACGATCGTCCGGCCGCTTGCCGAGCATGGAGAGGATCAGTTGCTCCAATCGGGGAGGAACCGGGGTGCCCGACCGTTGCGAAGGTCGGATTGGTGGGTCGTTGATGTGCCGCGCGACCGCCTGCAGGACGCTGGTGGCCTCGAAGACCACCGTTCCCGTCAGCAGCCAGTACCCGACGCAACCCAGCGAGTAGAGATCGGTGCGCCCATCGATTTTCTCTCCCAGAGCCGCTTCGGGCGCCATGTAAGACGGCGTCCCCGGTGTCAGGTTGGGACCGGTCTCGAGCGTATGCTCGGCGCCGGCGCCATCGACCGCCTTCACCAGACCGAAGTCGAGCACCTTGACGAAGTCGTGGCGCAGCCCCAGCCGGCCGATATGAAGGTTGGCGGGCTTGATGTCGCGATGAACCAGGCCGCGTGCGTGCGCCTCTTCCAGTGAATCGCACACCTGGCGAAGGATGTGGATCACCCGGCTGGGCGGCTGCGCCCCGTGTCGGCGAACCAGCGTCTCGAGATCCAACCCGTCGAGTAACTCCATCACGAAGAAGAAGGTCTGGTTCTCCGTTACCCCGAAATCGTAGAGCTCCACCGTGTGGGGAGACCGCAGGCTGGCCGCCACCTCGGCTTCTCGCCGGAATCGCCGGAGCGCCAGCTCCGCGGCGCTGCCCGTTCCGATGGCTTCGGGCCGGATCAGTTTGATCGCCGCCGGTCGAGCCAGCATGCGGTGGGTCGCGCGATAGACCTCTCCCATCCCGCCTCGCCCGAGCAATTCGCCAAGGCGATAGCTCCCCATCTCGCGGGCCCGTGTCACATGATGGCCCAGCCGAGTGATCACCTGAGAGATCACCACTGAAACGCCGACCATGATGTAGTCGGGATAGTGCATCACGAGTGCGTTGGCCCAGGGACCGAAATCCCAGGCCCCGCGCGCCTTCGCGATCACCATGGCGAGCGGATTCATGGACGCCGCGATGAGCCCGGCGACGAAGGTCTTCCCCGGCGGGTTGGGGATGATCGCGGCGAAGATGAGGACCAGGCAGGCAGCCCAGCTGAACATCGGTTCCGCCATCAGCGTGTGGGAGCCGCTGTCCCAATGCCAGATGATGGCGATGTCCAATGCCGTCACGATCAGGTAGCCCAGTCCGAGATCGAGCAGGAACCGGGGAGACCTGGGGGAAACCCTGCTATAGGCGAAAAGCGCTGCCGAGGTGAGTATGCCAAGCCCTACGATCGCATCCGGTGCGTGCAGTTGGCGCCAGCGCGGATCGCCGGGGTTCAAGACTTTCATCGCCCAGTGATCGAGCGCCGCGCCGACGAACCACAGCACTACACCGAGCACCGCCGCGATGCCCAGCCGGTGAGCGGCTTCGCGCAGCAGGTCGTCGGGCATGTCACGCCTGCCGCTGTAAGTGCTCCCCAGACCGGGCGGAGTTGTGACGGGAGGTCGGTTGATCAGGCGAGTATGGGCCATCGGACTGCTCTGCTATGTGATGTCCGATTCGGGGGTGATCACCAGTCGGACGACTCTCGCTAGTGGCGGCGCACAGCCAGCCCTCTAGAAACGAAAACGACCCTTCGCGGGTTACGAGGGTCGTCTTACTTCACCATTCCGGGGCCTTAGAGCCCGCCGGCCGCCGGCTCCTTCGCCGCCTGACCCACGGGGACCATCGCCCAGACCGGGTGGTGATCGCTGGCGCCACGCACATCGTGTACCACCGCGGCCGAATCGGGTGAGGTGCCCAATCCGCGATAGAGGACATGATCCAGCCGAAGGCCGTGATGACTTGCCGCGACGCCACTGGTCGGCCATGAATATCCCCGGCTCAATGCTTCGCCCGCGACATCATAGCTGTTGAAGTCACCTGCGATGATCACCGGCAGGCCCACCGAATCCGCGTCATTGAGCAGCGCATCCAGCTGGTCCTTCTGTCCCCCGTAGCTTACCTCGAGTGAATTGGCGAGGTGAACGGCGTAGAGCTGCACCTTTTCTCCCCCGACGTTGACCCGTCCCGTTACGGCGACCCGCTGGGCGCGACGGGAGAGGCTCAGGTGCGGCAGGATCACCTTCCGATCATCCTCGATGGGCCAGCGGGCCAGCAAGGCGGGGCCGAAGTCCTTCTTGTCCACCGGGTGATGAACCGCGGGATAATAGACGTAGCTCATGCCGAGAGCCTTGGCGATGCGCTGGACCCCATCCTCGTCCATTTCCTGAAGCGCGATGACATCCGCATCGTGCAATTCCGGATCCTGCATCAGCACGACAATCGCGCTGTCAATCTCGCGGGCGTAACGGATGTTGAAGGTGACGACCTTCAGAATGCTGCGCTGGTCCGCCGGATGAGCCTGGACCGCGAATCGAGGTCCGCCGGGGTCCGTGTAGTTGACGACGTTGGCGCAGGCGGAACCGAAGACAGCGACGAAGGCCAGAAAGAGAGTCGATGGTCGATAGTCGATGGTCGATAGTCTCCCGCGCCCAGAGGCACCGAGAGACCATCGACCATTGACCATTGACCACCGACTACCGGCCGGCAACTTCAATCTTTAGACCTCAGTCTTCGACCAGAATCAGATACCGCGACCCGGCCCAGAACTGGTCAGGCGACATGATGTGCAACTGGCCGCCCTTGACCTTGCCGTCATCGAGGTCGGTCGAATCGGCGAAGGCCAGGTTCTGGCGGGAGATCACCTTGTACTCCTTGTCGCTGGCCGGCATGGGGATCACCAGCTCCTGGGTCTTATCCACCGCGGTGAAGTTCTCAGGTGTCAGGTCCCGCGCAGGCTGCAGCGACGTACCGCCGAAGAAGAGGAACTTGCTTCCTTCCTTCTTCACGACGCCCTTCTTTATCAGATCATCTTCCTTGCCGACCACGTAGTAAACCGTGTTGGTCGTGGTGGTGAGGCGAGCCACCGAGTCATTGAGCGCCACCCGCTCGGCCGACAACGACTGGGTCTGGGCGGTCAGGGTATCACGTTCCTCGCTCAGGCTCGCGATCTGGACCTTCTGGCTGTCGATCACGGCGCCCAGCTCGAAGGCCTGACGCTCTGCGCTCGCCCGCAGGGTATCGAGCTGTGCCTTGTAGTCATCGATCTGAGCCAGGAGGGTCTTGTTCCGGCCGGACAGGGTACGCGCCCGTGCCGAAGCCGCGTCGAGCTTGGTCTCGGCCTCGTTCAGGTGCGCGACCAGGTCCTGCACCTTCTTGAGCGCGGCGGCTCGGGCCGCGCGATCCGCCTCGGGACCGGGCACGCCGGGGTCTCCGGCAGTTGCCGCCGATCCGCCTACCGACTTGCTGCGGGCCAGTTCCTCATTGACCGACGTAACGAACTTCGAGGTCTCGAGGACCTCGCTGAGGAGGCTATCCTTCTCGGCGGCAAGCGTCTGCGCGTCCGCCAGCGCCTTCTCATAATCCTTCTTGCTCTGGCAGCCTAAAACCGCGATCAGCGGAATCAGCAGCAGAAAAGCACGTCGCATCGCAGCACCTCATGGAATCAGGACTAGAATCGGGGACCTCGTTGTCCCCGTTCGTCGCAAACGATAAACACTTGGCCCCGGTCGCACCACCCTCTCGGCGACTGGGGCCAGTGTTGTCCCGCAAGTTGTAATGCGCGTCACGCAATCCGAATGATTCTCGCCACCGAGGGCACGCCCGTCCCGTCCAGGATAAACACCATATAGTAGCCGGATGGCACCCGGGTCCTCGATGTCGGGATCGTCATCGTGATGGCACCCGACTGTTTCGTGAAGCTGAGCTGAATGTACCGCTGATTCATGTCAAAGGCGTGGGTGGTCGAGTTGAGACGCAGGAGGCTGACCTTGGCGATGTTCGCCGCGTCCGGAGTAGTCAGCGTGACACTCTGGCCGTACTTCCACTGTGCCGCAACCGTCGTGATCGTTGGCCGCGGTCCCTGGAACAGGTAGGGTGGCTCGAAGATCTCCGCGCTCTCCTCATTGGGCAGATTATTGCCATCCCCACTGCCGGCGAAGACCAAGCGCCCATCGGGCAACAGGACCGTCGTCGAGTGGTAAACCCGGGTAACCGCATTGCTCGACCAGGTGGTCCAGGTCCCATTCTGAGGATTCCATACCTCGGCTTCATGCACCCCACCTGCTAGGGTGCTGAACCCGCCGGAACCGGTCCCACCCATGGCGAGCACTTGCCCATCGGGCAGAATCGTCAGATTGAGCTGCCGGCGTGCGTGCGCCATCGAGGCGGTCGCCTGCCACTGCGGTGAAGGAACGTTGAGGTTGATGACTTCCGCGGTGCTGGTCGGAGGGTCGCCGCCGCCGGCGTAGAGAATCTTGCCGGGACGGTACATCACCGCCGCGCCATAGGAGCGGTCGGCCACTACCCGGTTCGCGACGAAGGTCCAGGAGCCGGTACCCGTCGTGTTGAGATAGTAGGTCTGTTGCAGCTCGCCGGCATAGAAGACGCTGCCGTTCGGAGCCAGGAAGTTGCGCGGGTAGTAGGGCAGCGACCGCGCCGCGCTGGTCAACTGGCGCCAGGTGCCGTTGTCCCTCCGCACTTCGGGAATCATCACCGTGGTGCCATTCTGGTCGCTTCCCGCGATGACGAGCATTTCACCATTGGCCAGCATCGTCGTCGTCGGGTACCAGCGACCCCATGCCATGTCGGGACCCGGCGTCCAGGCATTGGTGCGGAAATCGAACAAGTTCACATTCGGCAGGCCCAGTCCATTGGCGATGTGCCCGCCGGCGACGAACAGCCTTCCTGAGGGCAGGTAGGACATCCCGGCGCAGAAGAGCAGCGAGGGGCTGGGAATGCCCGTGAAGGATGCGTTGGATGGGTCCCAGACCTGCGGGGTTCCGCCGTTGAGGCGTCCAAAACTGAGTACCCGACCATCCGGGAGCAGACTCAGGTGTACCGCGACGTTCACCCAGGGAAAGCTGCTGGACCACTGGCCAACCGTCGCCGACATGGGTGACACGGCCTTCGAGGTGTGATCGGCAAAGGCGGGTGCTTCCTCTTCGCTCGATCCTCCCGGTGCCAGTGCATTGTCACCCGTGGAACACGACAGCAGCAGGGAAATCAGGACGGTAAGGACAGCTCGCGGTGGGTGGAAACGCTGCCTATCCTCTCGGCGGTAGGGCATAAGACACCTCCTCAGTCTCGGACCCTGGAACAGGGGTCACACCGTTCGTTGCGCTGCACCTTCCGCTCCGGTGTCATTGCAGACTGTGCCGGGAGGCGGGCGACTCAGCTAACCGTAGAATGAGGAAGGGGTTAGAAAACCAAAACGGGGCCTCTTGATGGCCCCGTTCTGCAACGAATTTCAGCGAGTGTTGCGGAGGAATTACAACACTTCCGCGTTCCGGAATTATGGCATAGTACCGAGGGCGTACTCGCTGATGAGAAGGTTCAGCTGATAGGAGTACCGTTTGGGTGGGTCGGACAGCCATTCCGAGGGGTCATCCCTGACTGAGGTGACTCGCTGCCGGAACGCCGTCGCCTCGGCTGAACTGTCCCGCGCTAACGCGATGACCCCTTGAATCAGCCGTCCGACGTCCGGATTGGCGAAGGCGAGCATACCCCACCCGCGGAGACCACCCCAGGTGAGACAGAGATTCAGCTGGTTCTGACCATCGCAGTACCGCGAGGGGGGATTGCCGAACCCGTCGCGGGATCGGTACCCTACGCGGTACCAACCGTCGCTGCCATCGAAATAGTTGGTGAGTTCCGGCCGCTGAAAGTTGCCGTTGAACACCCGGTACATCAGCTGATTGGTTGCTTGCACGATGTCGCTGGAATCCGGGTAGACGAGGCCGAGCGCGCGCAGCGTTTGCCGAGTGTCCCACAGCGAGCGTAGCACCACCGGAAGCCGTTGCAGATGATTAACGTCCCAGCTGACCGTGGGAGACGGCATGGGTGGTTTGCCCGCCGGATAGTCTGGGCCGGTGTATCCTGAGTAGGACTGGTCAGGGTGATCTGCCATTCCGCCTTCGAAATAGCCGTCCCTGCCCACCACCATCCCCTCGAAATTCTTGGCGTCGGGATAATGCCTCCGATTGGCCGCCAACAGTCTGGTCCCCGCCGTGAGGAGTCGGGCCAGCCGTGTCTTTTGGTCCGGTGGCAGATTCACCAGGCCGTGATCGAGCCGGTCGGCCTCCAGCAGCTCTGCCGCAGCACCGATCAGCCAAAGATCGCGATCCAGATAGCGATATTTGATCTCGCCTTTGGCGGCCCGTTCCCAGATCACAACCAGGTGGTCGTCGGGCGAGACTTTGACGTACTCCGGAAAGTGGGTATCGAAGCCGACTCGGATCAGGTGCTCTTTGCCGATCAGCGGTACATAGGCCTTCACATAAGCTTGCATAGATGGCGTGCGGCTCTGGGGCGGCAGTTCGGCGATCAGGTGAATCAGCCTGGCGGCGGGGTGAAAGAACTGCGCGTTACAGAGAATGCACTCCGCCGGCCAAGATACCGTGGAGCTCCGCACATCCTTCCATCGGAGGGTACGGGCGCTGGCGTCGCCCTGAGGGAGGGCGAGGCTCTTGGAACCTTCCCGCTTTGCTTCGGCGAGGAGATCACTCACCGTGATGAAACGGACCTCAAAGGCGTTGTAAAAACGAGCGGCCTCGTCGAGGCCGTGCAGGTCGTTGGTCGCCTCGGATAGCGCCAGCAGCCCGCGCATGAGCGGCTCGATGTCGTAGGCGGCCTGGCCCGCGTTGTCCGCGTTCTTGTAGATCGCCTGCGCGCTCCAACCTGAGCCCCCTGAATCCCAATCCAGCCCCGCCGTGGCGCCAACACTCTTCCGCCCGATCGCCGCCCAAGCTGCGCGGGCGTACGCAATCCAACTGGAATCCACGGCGGCCGTATCGGCCGGGGGTGCGCTGTGGTGCATCGCTGCGAGGAGCGCAAGTGTTGTCATCATGTGATCCTCATATCGGTGCACCGGCGCGCGCCTTGTCCTGCTAACCGGAAAGCAAACCGCAGCATGAGGTGGGCCAACCTTACCCGAAGAAAACTGAGGCGCTGAGGGGTGTGGGAAGTGTGGAATTGCTGATTAGAACGGCCAACCTGTCGCGGCGCGACAGAACGTCCCGGCCGCGGAGGAGTTGGGCGCCCGCGGCGCCAACACCTTATTCCAGTCGGTCTTATACTGACCAGTGTGATGCCGTACTGGTCGGCGTTGTCGATCGCCTCTGCCAGCGCGCTCAGCCGGCATTGCCGAAGGCCAGATTCGGACCGGCGACCAATGCAGGGCGATGTGTTGGCCGGCTTTACCTCACGATCATCGAATCTGTTCAACTCTGCCAGCTTCATGATGACGGTGCGATCGCAGTGGGCCTCAAACCGGAGCTTCACGCTGGGCCCGATCACCTGGTCCCGCAGGATGCCGTAAGCCTCCTCGGCAAAAGCCGGATGAAGTCAACGCCACCGCGAACGTCTTGAAACGCCGATCATGGGCCCTCCTGGATTCGAACCAGGGACCTACGGATTATGAGTCCGCTGCTCTAACCACCTGAGCTAAGGGCCCGCATTCCACAAGATTTCAGGGCTCAAGATAACCCGCCCCCGAGCGACCCTCCACCGCAACAAAGAGGGCGGCGGGAATGAGCCCCGCCGCCCTCGAATGCCGACCCAGCGTGGTCAGAACTTGATGACCAGCCCGCCGGTCACCTCGCCCTGCGACAGCGTAACGGACCCCTGGCTCACGCCGCAGCCATAGAAGTCGCACCAGTAGAAGTAATCGTCCGTGGGGACGAAGCTGAACCAACCACGGACTTGGCCCCGCAGGCCGAAGCGCTGCTCCTTGCCCAACATCGAAATGAAGCCGCCCCCGATTGAGAGGGAGAAGTTGGTCGAGGTCCCAATGCCCGATTCTTTGACGTCGAACACCGTGGCACCGAACGACCCCATGATAAACGGCTTGATCTTCGGATTGTGGCCGAACTCCTGCCTGCCTCCGAGGTGGATGTAGTTGGTGGCCCAGTCAGCCTCGAGCGGACCCGTTCCGGCCGCTCCGTTGGGATCGAACCGCAGCTTGCTGTCCTGCCTGACATAGATCAACTCGAGCGCCGTGCCGCGGGCGGCGAGGAAGTCCAGCTGGATCCCATAGCTGAACGAGTCGTCGACCTTCAGGTCGCCGGAAGGATGGGTGATACCTCCGGTAGCCGCGTCCAGATGGTACGAGCCACCCCAGACATAGCCAGCCAGCGGCACGATCTCGAACTTGGCGTACTTTCCACTCTGGGCTTGGAGGGTTGAGGCCCCCAAGACCATTGCTGCGATGAATGTCGACCAGCTGAAGCGCTTCATGAGCCCTCGTTCTCGTGGGTAGGTTGTCTGGATCTATCTCGGTCAGATTGCGCGAAGTGGGCCCTCTGGATTCGAACCAAGAACATACGGATGATGAGTCCGCTGCTGTAGCCACCTGTGCTAAGGGCCCGCCTAACTGCGTAATCTAACAGCGTGATTCCCCGCAAACGACGAGGGCGATGAGGGGATTCCCGCCGCCTTCGAAGCAATCCAGCAGAAAAACTCAGAACTTGATGACGAGACCTCCGGACACCTCTCCTTGCGATACGGTTTCGGAGCCCTGGGCCGCTCCGCAACCGTACCAGGTACACCAATAGAAATAATCGTCCGACGGGACGAAGCTGAACCAGCCCCGGATGTGGCCCCGGAGGCCGAAGCGCTGCTCCTTGCCGAACATCGACTCGAACCCGCCGCCGATGGCGAGGGAGAAGTCGGTCGAGGTCCCGATCCCCGATTCCTTGATATCGAACACGGTGAGGCCGAAGGAGCCGTCAATGAAGGGCCGGATCTTCGGGTTGTGTCCGAACTCCTGGCGCCCGCCTAGATGGATATAGTTCGTGGCGAAGTCGGCGGAAAGGTTGCCGGTTCCGCCTGGCCCGGTAGGATCGAACCGCAGTTTGGTATCCTGCCTGAGATAGGTCAGCTCGAGCGCAGTGCCCCGGGCGGCGAGGAAGTTCAGCATGATGCCATAGCCGAATGAGTCATCGACGTGGAGGTCGCCAAAGTCCATGTTATAGGAACCACCCCACACGTAGCCGGCCAGCGGCACGATCTCGAACCGGGCGTACTTTCCACTCTGGGCTTGGAGGGTTGAGGTCGCAAGGACCGCTGCTGCGATGAATAGCGACCAGCTGAAGCGCTTCATGAGTCCCCGCACCCGTGGATGGTTTGTTGAATTTATGTGGTCAGATTGTGCTGCCCGAGTCATCGGCGCCATTGGACTTTGGACCAACAGCGTGCTCCGTCTGCATTTTGCTCTCGTTCGACAGGCCAATACCAGAGAGCCAAGACGGAATCGCTCCCCTGTCGTCCCGAAGGGCCAAGTGCGTACCGATCAGATGCCGACAAATGACGGCCGCCACAAGGATCTTCAGTACGTACTCCGCGTTTCGAGTGGCAACCTCTTCCAAAATTTAGGTGCCGGAATCCCGCATTGGCGGGCTAGCCGATTACCGGAAGATCCGCAGTCGAGTAGGCGAGCACCCGCTCGTACAGTTCGATGTGCCGCTGGGCCATCAGTGCACGGGTGAAATACTTCTCGACCCGCCGCCTTCCCGCGTCACCCATTTGTTCCCGCTGGAACGGATCGTGCGCGAGAGTCTCCAGTGCCTCCGCCAGCGCCGCCACGTCCTGCAGTGGCACCTCGAGTCCGGTCTCGCCGGGCACATTGACCTCACGCACTCCGGTCGGAACGGCCGTCGTGATGATCGGGCGCCCCGCTGCCATCGCCTCGAGCAGCACGATGCCGAACCGCTCCTCGACCGTCACCGAGGGCAGCACCAGGAAGTCGGCTTCAGCCATGCGGCGCGGCAGGTCTTCGTCGGGATACTCGCCGAACCACTTCACCCGGTCGGTGAGCGCCAGGGCCTGAGTGAGGGTGCGAAGCCGTGGCCCTTCGGGACCGGCGCCCACGATATCCAACCTGAGGTCGGGCACCCGTTCGAGGGCCCGAAGCAGAACATCGAGTCCCTTGAATTTGACCAGCCGGCCAATGAAAATGGCGCGAGGCGGCGCGTCGATTCCGCGTCGGGGTAGATCGATCCATCGGGTCTCGTCGATGCCGAAAGGAATGATGTCGGTCTTGTTTTCGAAGCTTTCCAGCTCGCGCGACAGCGCCAGGTGAGCCCGGCTCGGCACCACGACGGCCGCGGCGCGGCGGATCACGGTGCGAGCCAGGAAGCGTGCGCTGGGCTGAATACTGTCGTTGTGTTGGGTGACGACGAGCGGTGTCTTCCTGCTCCGCAGCAGGCAGGCCATGTCGGCCAGGGGATGGGGATGGTGGAGGTGGAGAATGTCCGCCCGGCGGCGGGCCGCGGCCAGATAACCAGGTGCGATTTCTTCCGAGCCGAGTGCCCCGAAGGAAAAGACTCTCGTGACGGTGGACTGTTGCCCGCCGACCCTTCCCCCGACCCTGCTCTCCACCGCCACCACCGACACCTCGTGGCCCAGCGCCGCCGCCCCCTCGGCCAGGTCCTGGACGACCCGCTCCATGCCGCCAGAGCGCGGCCAGTAGTACTTCGCGAGATGAAGGATGCGCATGCGCTGCGCAACTTGTCCCACCCCGGTAGACCTGTCAACGGCGACCCCGCTATGGCATCTTTCTGTTAGTGGAACTCCACACATCCCATACCCTGGCACTCTGTTACGGCACCCGCCCGCAGACCATCAAGGCGAGCGCGCTTCGTCGCGCGCTGTCTCCGGCCTGGCGCGTCCTCGCGGTGGACACCGGCCAGCATTACGACTACGCCATGAATGCCCTGCTGTACGAGCAGCTGGGGGTGGAGGCGCCCGATATTTTCCTCGAGGTCGGCTCGGGGAGCCACGCGGAACAGACGGCCGCTATCCTGATCCGCGCCGAACCGGTGCTGCGGGAGCACCAGCCGCTCGCGGTACTGGTCATAGGGGACACCAACTCGACGCTCGGCGCGGCACTCGCCGCGGTGAAGCTCCGCATTCCGGTGGTTCACGTGGAGGCGGGGCTGCGTTCGGCCGACGGGCTCATGGCCGAAGAGATTAATCGGCGAGCGGTGGACGCGGTCGGCTCGCTCTTGTGTACTCCTTGTGCTGCCGCAACTCGACGGCTCCAGGCCGAACGCCCTGACGCTCGAATAGTCGAGACCGGAGACGTAGCGTACGATGTGTTGCAGGCCCAGGGGACGCGACTCCCCGCGCCGGGGAGTATCACCAAGGCCGCGACCAACGGCGGTTATCTCTTCGCAACCTTGCACCGCGCCGAGCTCACCGATCGTCCCGAGGTGCTTCGCGGCGTGCTGAACGCGCTCAGGATGCTGGCGCCGCCGGTGGTGCTCGCTGTCCATCCCCGGACCCGGTCGGTGTTGCAGGAGCTTGGCACCACCGATGGCGGTGCGCTTTCCCTGATTCCAGCGGTCGGCTATCTGGAAAGTCTGGCCCTTGCGGCAAGCGCTCAGGCCGTGATCACCGACTCCGGAGGGCTGCAACGCGAGGCGTACTGGTTTGGGACTCCCTGCATCACGGTGCGCGCCGAAACCGAATGGACGGAGACCGTGGACTGCGGCGCCAACGTTCTGGTCCCACCCGAGCTGGCGCCAGACCGCCTCGCGATGGCCCTCTCGGCCCAGCTGAGCCGCTGGGCGAGCGGCAAGACCTGGGATCGCACCAGCTATGGCGATGGTACTGCCGCGCAGCGGATCGCGAAGGCTGTACACGATCTCATTGAACGGCGTTAGGAGGCCTGCCCAGTGCGTGCGGTGATCGTCTCCCACTCGTACCTCGATCCCGCCGCTCGTGGGAAGCTCAGGGCTCTCAATACCTTGGGCTGGAACGTGAGTGTCGCCGTCCCGGAGCAGTGGACCGGGCCGGGACCGGGCCGGGTCAAGGCGAGCTGGGGCAGCGACGGCGGCGTCCGCATCGTGCCGATCCCCGTGTCGGGTACCCATTGGAGCCGGCGTGCTCTGCGGAGCCTGTTCACCGACTTCCGGCCCGACATCATCCAGATCGAGGAAGAGCCATGGACCCCGGTCGCGAACACCGCGACCGGTCAGGCGTCGGCACTACGGCTTCCGGTTTCGCTGTTCACACTCGAGAGCCTGGCCCGCAACTATTCCCTGATGGAAGGGCTGCGGCGCAAACGCACCCTGCGCCGGGTTCGTGCCTTGATCGGCGGGAACCGGTTGGCCGCCGGTATGGTCTCAAAGATCCGGCCCGAAGTGCCGGTAGCCGTGATCCCCCAGACCGGACTGACCCCTCCGGTCGAACCGCAGCGTGAGGAACGCAGCGGACTCGCTCTCGGATTTGTCGGGAGGCTGGTTCCCGAGAAGGGACTCGACACGCTGTTCCGTGCCTGCGTGAAGCTGCTGGGGCGCTGGTCACTAACCGTGGTCGGCACCGGACCGGCCCAGGAAGAGCTGGAGACCCTCGCTGAGCGGCTGGGCATCGCCGCGCGGGTTACCTGGGCCGGGCCGATTCCCCCGCAGGAGGTGACTCGTCTCTGGCCCGAGATCGACTGCCTCGTCGTCCCCTCCCGGACCACGCCGCGCTGGGTCGAGACTTTCCATCCCTCCTTGATTGAGGCGATGGGACATGGTGTCACAGTGGTCGGAACCGATTCGGGAGTGATTCCCGAATTGATCGACACCGCGGGACTGGTCGTCCCGGAGGACGACGTCGGCGCCCTGACAGCCGCCCTTCAGCATCTCACCGACGCTCCGCGCGAGCGCGCGAGGCTGGGACGCGAAGCCCGATTTCGCGTCATGAGCGAATACGTGGATGAGGCGGTCGCTCGCCGCACTGTGGAGTTCTGGGAGACAGTACTCGGACGCGCTTGACCCCTTTTCGGGGGCGGCGCATCTTCTCTGCACATGCGAACATCGCCCCGCCGTCTTTGCAGGGTTTTCCCGCTCATTCTCCTGTTGCTCGGCTCCGCAGCGCTTCCCGCGGTAGCGCAGGTGCCTACGCAGCAGCCTCTGCCGAGCCCCACGCAGGTTCAGCTGATGCTCCAGCAGCAGCCCGAGCTGGCCCGGAGGTTACGGGAAAAGATCGGGGCGTCGGGCCTCAGCGACCAGCAGATCCGCGCCCGGCTCCGGGCCGCGGGTTATCCCGAGAACTTGCTCGATCAGTACCTCCCCAGTGTTACCGACACCAGCAACATCGCTAATCCCAGCGGCAACATGCTCTTCGCAGTCCGCCAGCTGGGCATCGTGGGCGGAGTGGAGGCCGAATCGTTGCTCGTACTCAGCGACTCGGCACGGCAACTGGCGGATTCGCTGCGTGCGGACTCCCTTGCTACGGCGGACACCGGACTCCAGGTGTTCGGAATGGACATCTTCAAGCGCGCCACCAACCTGTTTCAGCCCGCCTTGAGTGGGCCGGTCGATCCCAATTACCGCCTCGGTGCGGGCGACGAGCTGGTGCTCATCCTGACCGGCGACGTCGAGCTGGCCCACGACCTGGTCGTTTCGCGGGAAGGATTCATCGCGATTCCGCAGGTCGGGCAGCTCAACGTCGCCAATCTCACCATGGCCCAGCTCGAGGACGTCTTGTATGCCCGACTCGGCAAGGTGTACTCGGGGGTAAGGCGCAGTCCCAATGCCTCCACCCGATTCACGGTAACGGTAGCGAGGCTTCGCACCAACGAGGTATTCGTGACCGGAGATGTGCACTGGCCAGGGTCCTATCAAGTGTCCGCGGCGGGCACCGTACTGAATGCACTCTACGAGGCCGGAGGCCCGACCATCAACGGCACTTTCCGCCGGGTCGAGGTACACCGGATGGGCAAACTGGTGGACTCGCTCGATATCTACGACTACCTCCTCAAGGGAGACGCGAGCCACGACATTCGGCTGGAGACGGGCGATGTGGTCTTCGTCCCGGTGCGAAAGACGCCGGTGAAAATGACCGGCCGCGTGGTCCGGCCGGCCATATACGAACTAGTCCCTGGTGAGACCCTGCGGGACCTGATTCAAGCGGCGGGCGGGTTCGACGCCACAGCCCAGCGCCGTCGGGTGCAGGTCGACCGCATCCTACCTCCGTCGCAGCGAACCACCGACGGCAAGGACCGCGTCGTCCTGGACATTCCGGCCAGCGAGTTCGAGGGAGACGAGGCACCGGCCTTCCGGATGGAGCCGGGCGACTCCGTAATGGTTTTCCCGGTGAGTGAACTGCGCCGTAACCTGGTGGAGGTCAGGGGCGCAGTCTGGGTGGAGGGACTCGTTGGGTTTACGCCGGGTATGAAGCTGAGCGACGCGATTCGCCTCTCAGGTGGGCTCAAACCGGATTTCTTGGCCGGCCAGATTCTGATCTCCAGGTTGCAGCACGATTCGACGCGGATTCAACTGCGCACCACTTTCCAGGACTCGACTGGTGCCCTCACCGATGACATGCCGCTGCTGGAGTACGACCAGATACTGATCTTCAGCCGCACCAGTTTCCGTCCCGAACGCTATATCGCCATCACCGGAGCAGTAAGGAGGCCTGGGCAGATGCCCTTCCGCGAAGGCATGACGCTGCGCGACGCGATCCTGCAAGCCGACGGTCTGACCGAGGACGCTTCGATTGCGGATGCGGAGGTGGCCCGATTGCCGAGCGGCGAAGACCGCAGCACGGGCCGGGTGGCATCGGCCCTGAGAGTTCCCCTCGATTCGACCTATCTCTTCGAGCGGACACCGCAAGGCAAATACCTCGGCCCGCCGGGTAAGCCCGCACCCGCGAGTGGATCGCCCGAGATCGAGTTGTTCCCCTACGACAACATCCTGATCTTCCGTCAACCCGACTGGGAATTGCAGCGCACCGTGGACATCACCGGGGCGGTGGTGTACCCCGGAAGGTACTCCCTTCAAACCCGGACCGATCGGCTGACCGACCTGATTGCGCGGGCGGGCGGTCTGACCAAGGCCGCCTATCCCCAGGGAGTGACCTTCGTTCGACAAATCGATCGCGGAGGGCGGATCGGGGTGGACCTGCCGGCTGCTCTCAAAGACCCCAAGGATCTAGACAACCTGATCCTCGCCGGGGGTGATTCCATCCACATCCCGGAATACAACCCTGTGGTGTATGTCCGGGGCGCCGTCAACGCGCCGATCTCGGTGGCCTTTGTGCCGGGGGAGAATATGGACTTCTATGTCGGCGCGGCCGGAGGATTCGCCCAAAAGGCCGATGGCGGCCGATCCTACGTCACCCAGCCGAATGGCAAGGTAGAAAGCGTGAAACGCCGGTTCCTGTTGGCGGACGGGAAGCCCACGCCCAAAGCGGGCGCCGTTGTCTTCGTACCGGAGAAAATACCGACTCCGCCTAGGGAGACAGCCGCCACGTTGGGAGCCTTGGCAGCGATTCTCGCGAGTCTGACTACCGTGATCGTCGTGCTCAGGAAGTAGACTGTGTCAAACTGCTCGCCGCGGAAGACGCTGAACACGCAGAGGGGTGGCGAGGTGGGGAACCGCGAAATTGTTGATGGTTTCCGCGTGCTCCGCGGTAAAGTTTGACTGGCTCAGGGTGGGACCTCGGCTGCAGCCAGCCTGCCCTACGCTGGTGGCTTACCTTCTTTCCCCAGCACCTCGCGGCCTTCCACTCGAACCGGCGCTCCAGCCAGAGTCGGCTCGAAATCGGGGACCAGCCGCCGCAGGAATTCTCGAAGGTCGTCGTCGGCCCACCGCTCCAGCGCCGCAACAATAAGATCGTTTGTCAGCGGGCCCACGCCGGGGGGCAGAACGGCGTTCTTGGCCCGCAGGATCTTCGCGTGGCCGGTCGGCTCAGCGCTCTCCGCGCTGAAGAACAGCTCTTCGTACAGCTTCTCGCCAGGACGGGCACCGCTGAAACGAATCTCGATGTCCCGCCCCACCTCGAAGCCCGAGAGCCGGATCAGGTCGGTAGCCAGGTCCAAAACCTTGACTGGCTCGCCCATGTCGAGCACGAAGACCTCGCCGCCTTTGCCGATGGCTCCCGCCTGTAGCACCAGTTGCACCGCTTCCGGAATGGTCATGAAGTAGCGGCGCATCTCCGGGTGAGTCACCGTGACCGGTCCCCCGGCCGCGATCTGGCGCAGGAAGATCGGCACCGCACTGCCCCGGCTTCCGAGCACATTCCCGAACCGCACCGAGACGAAGTTCCGGCCCGTCGTCTCAGCGGTGTCCTGCACGATCTGCTCGGCGACTCGTTTGGTCGCACCCATGATGCTGGTGGGATGGACCGCCTTGTCGGTGGAAATCAGGACCAGGTACTCGACCTCCGCCGCCGCGGCCAGTTCGACAACGTTCTTGGTGCCGAGGACATTATTGGTCACCGCTTCGGCGATGTTGGCCTCCATGAGCGGCACATGCTTGTGCGCCGCCGCATGGAACACCGAGTACGGGTCGTAGCGGTCGAACACGCGTTCCATCCCCTCACGATCCCGCACGTCCATGATGACGGACTCGAGCGGGACCTCCGGGAAGAGTTCGATCAGCTCCTGGCGGATCTCGAAGATCGAATTCTCACCATGGCCCAGCAGGACCAGCTGGGCCGGCTTGAGCCGCGCTACCTGGCGACAGAGCTCGCTGCCGATCGAACCACCGGCGCCCGTCACCAGGACCCGTTTCCCCGTGGCGAGACCCCGCACCTCGTCCAAGTTGGTCTGGAACGGTTCCCGCCGCAGCAGGTCCTGAATCTCGACTTGGCGCAACGCAGTCGCCTGCACCCGCCCCGAGATCAGGTCGAAGATGCTGGGCATGGTTCTAGTTTTGATGTCGGCCTCTGACGCGGCTCGAACGACTTGCCGTACCACGGTGCCGGACGCCGATGGCATCGCGATGACGACTTCGCCGATCCTTTCCCGGCGGACTATTTCTTTGATCTGTGACAAGGCACCCATCACTGGAAGACCGTGCATCCGGTGCCCGTGCTTGGTCCGATCGTCGTCGACGAAGCCAACCGGAACGATTCCGTACCTGGGGTTCTGCATCAGCTCCCGGGCAATCGACCCACCGGCCGATCCCGCCCCGGCAATCAGCACCCGCCGGGCTTCGGCCGATTCGTGATTGCCCCGGCGGCGCCGCGACATGCGAAGCAGGAGTCGAGGCAGGGCCACAAATGCTGCAGTGAGCAGCCAGTCGATGATGAGGATCGAGAGGGGGACCCGTCCCGGCGTCAGGCCGGTGAATGGCAACAGGACCGCCCCGAGGAAGAACGCCGCGAGCCCCGAGAGTCCGGTGGCAATAAGGATGCTCTCGAGCTCCAGCACGCTGGCGTATTGCCAGAGCCGGCGATAGAGGCCGGCGCGGTAGAAAATGAAAAGTTTGAGCGGTATCGCGACGGCGAGGAAGGTGACGAAGACCTCGCGCTGGTGGGCGGGCCAATCGAACCCTTCGAAACGGAGCAGATAGGCCAGCAGAATCGACACCACGAGCAACTGGGTGTCGAGCACGAAGAAGTATCGATTTCGCGGGCGGCTTAGCATGCAGATCAGGAGAGAGTGTCGGACTTACGCGGGCCAATCCATTGAAGCGGCGAATCCTCCCGGGCAGCCGGAGATTACCGTGACGCTTTTCGTCCTGCTGTAACTCCTAGAATGCTTAGGTTAACCCTCACGCCAGCAATACGCTAGGTGCCAAATCGTCCACCGCGTCGGCTCACATGGGGCGCACGATCTCCACGAGCAGGTAGGCCCCGCCGCACACCGCCAGTGCCATCCCCAACTCGGGGACAGGGCCGATTCCGGGAGAGAGGACCAGCAGGATCAGGAGCAGGTTGAGCCCGAGCACCGACCCAGTGACCACGGCGTGGGATTTCCCCGCCTGTACCAAACGCTGGTAGGCGTGGCTGCGGTGCGGTTCCGCGAGTGCCTCGTGTCGGAGCGCTCGACGGATGAGAGTCACCGTGGCGTCGAATACGAATACCATGGCTAGAATACCCCAGAGAATTACTGGCGGGCCGTGCGTGTTCTCCGACCAGATCGCGAGCACTGCGAAGGAGAATCCCAGGAATCCGCTGCCCGCATCTCCCATGAAAATCCGGGCAGGCGCCCAGTTCCAGAACAGGAAGCCCAGCGCCGCGGCGGCAATCGCCAGAGAAGCCGAAGCTCCTCCCGCCTGACCGGAGGCCCAGAGGAGAAGGGCCCCGCCGGTTCCCACGGTCACGGCTTCCACTCCGGCGATCCCGTCGATCCCGTCCATGAAGTTGAAAAGATTCACTGCCCAGACGATCCCGATCATCGCGAGAAGCGATCCAGCGGGGCCCAGCGAGACCACAAAGTCGCCCAGACGCAGAGTCGGATAGCCGCCGAGCCAATACAGTGCCCAGACAGCTGCTACGGCATGCCCGACAGCGCGGACCCGCGGGCGAAGTCCGGTGTGGTCGTCCCACCATCCCACCCAGGCAACCAGCAAGCCGCCACCACCCAGTGCCACGGCGAGTCGCCAGTCCATCACTTTCAGCGCGACACCGACCACGAGGACCAGGAGGACGGCGATGACGATCGCTATGCCGCCGCCCCGAGGAGTAGGAGTGCTGTGGGAACTGCGGACGTTGGGGAGATCGAGGAGCTGCCGCGCGAACGCATAGGCACGCACTCGACCGGTGAGCCAGGCGCTCGTCGTCACGGCGATCAGGGCCAGGATCAGCGAGGCGATCGGCTCTGATACCATTGCGCGGTGACCTGGAATCCCTGGTCGGGAGTGAACGGAGGGCGGTATCCTGCGGCCTCAGAAATCTTGCTGATGTCCACCGCGAGCGAGTCCACCAGCCGAGACACGGCCCCGGTGGAAAAGACCGGTGGAATGAAGCCACCCGCGAGATCGGCCGCGCGGCCCAGCACGCCCAGGAGAATCGGCGGCACGGAGACAAGGCGTGCGGGGCGTCCCAATGCCCGGGCAATGGTCCGGATCAGATCAGGAGTCGAAAGGTCCGAGCCATCGCTCACGAAATAGGTCTCTCCCCAACAACCGGGACATGCTAGCAGGGCCTCCACCGCGGCAACAAGGTTACCACTGTAAACCAGACTTCGCTGGTTGTGGATCGCTCCGAGTGGCAAGGGGAATCCGCTTTGCACCGCCCGAAACAACTGCAGCATGTTGCCCTTGGTACCCGGCCCATAGGCGAGCGGTATCCGCAGAACCGCAGTCTTAAGCCTTCCTTTCCCTCCCGCCGCGAGAACAACCCGCTCGCCCTCCAGTTTGCTCAGACCGTAGGCGTCCTGTGGTCGAGGAGGAGTCGATTCATTCCATGGGGAGGCATTACTCTCACCCACCGCTTTGACGGAGCTCACGAAGATGAACTCCGAGACGCCGACCCTGCCGCTCGCCTCCAACAAGGCGCGGGTCCATTCGACGTTGGCTCGGCGAAATTCATCGAGCCGCTGCATGCCAGAGGCTCGCGCGACGTGCACCATCGCTGCGAGGTGAAGCACGGTCGTGGCGCCGGTCATGGCACCGGCGAGCTCGGCTGGATCGAAGGCGTCTCGCACCCTGACCGATTCGATCCCGGCCGGCGGCTGACCACTGGTTTCGCGAGCGAGCGCCTGGAGCTTCCAGCCGGCCGCCGTCCACTGCCGGCAGAACTCGCTCCCCAGAAATCCGGAAGCCCCTGTGATCAGGACAGTGCGTCCCCCCGAGACCGATGGTTCAGTCATTCCGCCGATCGCCGCGGACTCCGCTGTGCCACCAGCGTGAGCAGTTCCAGGAAGCGATCAGCCCCGGCCGCGCGACTGAATCGGGCGATCACCGCCTCCCGGCCTCGCCGTCCCATCTCGGCTCGCTCGGTTTCAGAGATCGCCTGCATGCCTTGAATTGCGGAAGCGAGAGCCGGCGCATCGCCCGGCGGGACGACCATGCCTGCCTTGGCGCCCTCGATCAGGGCGGCGCTCTCCCCTTCGACGCTGGCAATCACCGGGCGCTCACAGGCCAGGCTTTCGAACAGCTTGGTGGGCAACGCTCCCGCGAGGGATTTGAGAGGGGCCAAGGGGACCAGGCAAACATCGCAGGCGTTATAGAACGCCCGGGTGCGGTCCTTGGCCACTGGGAGATGAATCGTGAGGTTGTTCACCCCGAGAGAGGCAGCGAGGCGGCGAATCGTTTGCCCCTCGGTGCCGTCGCCGGCCATGACCAAACGCACCTGCGGATTCTGTCGTTGCAGTAACTCCGCCGCGCGAACGACGACCTCGAGTGCCTGTCCCGCCCCGAAGTTCCCCAGATAGCCCACGGTGAATTTGGAGCGATCGGAACGGAGATCAGGCAGCGGCGCGGGTTCGTCCGACTTGTAATAGAGCGAGGGATCGACCCCATTTGGGATGACCGTGATCTTCTCGGCTGGAAGCTCCTTCTCCAGAAGTCTTTTCTTCAGCGCCTCGGTTACCGTGACGACGTGGTCGGCCCGATGCAGCAGGTTCCGCTCGAGGCCGAACACCATTCGGCGGGCAGACGCATTTCCGAGATGACCCATGTCCGCCAGGTAATCGGGCCAGAGGTCGCGGACTTCGAGTACCAGAGGGACCCGCCTGAAGGCGGCGATTAGCGTGCCGCTGATGTGAGGAAAAAACGGCGGGGAGCTGGCAATCAGCACGTCGAGACGACCGGCGTTGCGCGCTACATCAAACGCGCTGGTCGTCATGAACGAGAGGTTGTTCAGCAGGGTCCGCCCCATCCCATGCTTGGGACTGGCATACAGCCAGGACCTGCGGACCGTGATTCCGTGCCACACTTCCTTGAAGAAGAGCCTGCCGCGATACGCCTGATGAATCCTGCCTTCAGGGCGATTCGGCATCCCGGTGAAAATCGTGACCGCGGTGCCCTTGTCCTGCCAACGCTCGGCCATTTCCCCCACGCGAGCGGCGCCGGCGCCCAGCTCCGGAGGGAATTGCTGAACCAGATAGCCGACTCGGAGCGGGCGAGCAGCCTCTCCGTCGCCGCTCAGACTGGTTCCCACGCGATTTCGGTCGTGATGGCGAAGGGAAGCTGACCGCTGCGCCGCGCCATGAGCACTCGAGCGGGCAGCTTCATTCCGTATCTTGGAGCAACCCAGCCGTCCGTCACCTCGAGCGGCTCACTGCAGTGGAGTCGGAGAGCCCCGCCCGGGCGGCTCAGTTGGACAGCGTTCGGTGCCACCACCTTCACATGAACCTCCGGATGCAGGTGGAGACGAAGGACCGTGAGATGAGTTCCGGTCCCCGAGAGACGGTCTACGATTCGCCACCGGCGTTCCGCGACCTGATGTCGAACCTCACGGCGGTGAATCACCCTACCCTCGAGACGGGCGTATCCGAAGTGCTCCGCCTCCCACCACTCCTCTGCCCCGCCTGTTTCCCAGCGAGTGACGCGGGGACGGGTGCCGTCCCCGCGAAGCTTCCAGAGCGAGGCGAACTCGGCCATCTCGGCGCCGTCCACCTCGATCGTGTTATGGGCGGCGGTGCTCGCAAAGGCACGGTGCTGCGCCTGGTCCGAGGTGTAGCAGTACGTGCCGGAGTCCGAAATAAACACTCCGCCAGGCGCCGACAGCTCGAAACTCAGCGTGTCGTTGTGCCCGTGGCCGGCATCGCCATCGAAGCCGATCGGACCCGCGTCCAGAAACATGTGAGTCCCAGGGCCGCGGAGCACATAGTAGCCGCCCTGCGGAAAGCCCGAGGACCGCTCCCGCGGATGGCTCTCCTGCGTCGGCCAGTCGGCTGCGGCATCAGGCCCGAGCAGCCAGCAAACCTCCGGCGGGCACCGGCCGGCAGCCGCTTTGAGATCGTTGCGATCCAGCGCTGCCCCCCCAAGCGCCAGCGTGTCACGATGATCGGTGGCGGATCGCACCGGATCCAGGCGGAAGAGCCGGCCGTCATCCGCATCGCTCACCAGCGGCGTGCTCCCGTCATCCCTGGTGTAGGCGAGCATGAAGTCGAGCATCCCAGTCAGCCGTTCGCGATAGCCGCTGGAGAAATCCGCTCCATTCCGTCGGGCGAAGATGAAGGCGACGAGAAACAGTTCGGTGACAAGCCGGTGATAGCTCACCGACTTCTCGTAGTCCACGCCGTCCTCGTGAACCTGCCAGCGGATCTGCTGCTCCAGGATTCCGCGGCCGGTTCGCAACCACTCGCGGCCCTCCTGGGAGTCACCGAAGAAGAGTCCGAGAAGTACGAGACCCAGCCCATTGGAGACGTAATGGTTATTCGGCCGGCGTCCGACCTCCAGATTCCCGCGAATGACTCTTCCATGCCAGAAAAGGGTCTCGAGGTATCGCAGCCAAAGCGACTCGCTCAACTCGGGTACGCCCTGGAAAAATCCGAAGGCGAGGATCCAGTTGGCGGCGCGGATCGATACCTCCATCGGGTTGGCCCAATGAATCCCGCGACCCGGAGGATTGGCATCAAGCCATCCTTGGACGAGGACGCGGAACCCCGCCGCATACCGCCCATCACTATCCCGGCCGGCGCAGGCTAGCCACGCGGCCCAATGGAATCGGGCTACTTCCCAGGGAATCTTGACGTCGGAAGAGGAGTCGAGGTTGGTGTAGTTGATCGTCCAGCTGAGCGCCGGTTCCCAGCGATGCCCGCTCTTCCAATCTCGATGCCAGTCGATCGCCTGGCCAAGGTGCATCGGCCCGCTTCCCAGAACATCGAACTCATGCCGCAGGACCCGGTCGGCAGCTTCACTCGTAGCGGCCGGGCAATGCGAAGCGGAATCGTTCCCCAGCGATACCCCGAAGCGCTCGGGATACTGGGCCGCGAGATGCTCTACTGCGGAGCCCCGAATGCCCAGCCGTGGGCC
>Ga0068864_100000820_pt1 | contig 26153 bp, 19 predicted proteins | sample KBSSwiS72_FD_66586 | JGI IMG/M metagenome (GOLD analysis project Ga0068864, IMG submission 66586) | Switchgrass rhizosphere microbial communities from Kellogg Biological Station, Michigan, USA - KBS Switchgrass S7-2 | ecosystem: Host-associated > Plants > Roots > Rhizosphere > Soil ...
CCGATCCAACCTTGCGGCCCGAATACGGTCGCGAGCGCGATGCCCGACACGGCAGTCGGGAGCGCGAACGGGAGATCGATTATCGCGTCGACGATACGCCGGCCCGGGAATCGGTAGCGAACCAGCGTCCAGGCGACGACGAAGCCGAACACGGCGTTGATGGTCGCCGCGACGAGCGATGCGCTGAAGGTGAGCCGGTACGACGCGAGTGCTCGCGGCTCGGTGGCGATTCGCCAGAACTCCGGCAGCGGCAGGCTCGCGCCCTTCATCACGAGCGCAGCCATCGGCACCAGGACGATTGCCGCGAGGAACATGCCGGCGAAGCCGAGCGTCAACCCGAAGCCCGGCAATACGCTGGGGCTCACCCAACCTCTAGCCGCTGCCATGGTTCAACCCCTAGCAGCGTGCGCGGTGCACGAGCCGATCATCGCGAGGAACCCGACGCCTCGGCCGAGAAGATCCGATCGTAGACGCCGCCGTCGTTGAAATGATGCGTCTGCGCTTCGCGCCAGCCGCCGAACGCGTCATCGATCGTGAACATCCGGACCTTCGGGAACCGGTCCGCGTACTTCGCCGCGACGCTCTGATCGCGCGGCCGGAAGTTGTTGCGCGCGATGATGTCCTGCCCTTCCGGCGAGTACAGGAACTCGAGGTACGCCTCTGCAACTCCACGCGTGCCGCGTCGATCGACGACCGCGTCGACGAGCGCGACGGGCGGTTCGGCGAGAATGCTGACGGATGGCGTGACGATCTCGACCTTGTCGCGACCGAGCTGCTCGATCGAGAGCAGCGCCTCGTTCTCCCAGGCCAGTAGCACGTCGCCGATGCCGCGCTGCACGAACGTGTTCGTCGCAGCTCGCGCGCCCGTGTCCTGCACCGGAACGTGCCGATACACATCGCGCACGAATGCCTCGGCCTCTGCCTGCGCCTTATCGATTTCGGCCTTTGGCGCGTCGACGAGCTTGCCGAGATCGCCGCCAAGCGCACGCTCGAGAGCGAAGCCCCAGGCCGCGAGGTAATTCCAGCGCGCGCCGCCCGAGGTCTTCGGGTTCGGCGTGATGACCTCAACGCCTTGCTTGAGCAAATCGGGCCAGTCGTGGATCTGCTTCGGGTTGCCCTTGCGGACCAGGAACACGATCGTCGAGGTATAGGGCGAGCTGTTATCCGGCAACCGCGACTGCCAGTTCGCGGGCAAGCGGTGGCTGTTCAGCTGAATGTTGTCGATGTCCCACGCGAGCGCGAGCGTCACGACGTCGGCATCGAGCCCATCGATCACCGCGCGCGCCTGGCTACCCGAGCCGCTGTGCGACATCCGCACGCTGACGGCTTGTCCCGTCGTCGCCTGCCATTTCGCGGCGAACTTGTCGTTGACGTCTTTATAGAGCTCGCGAGTCGGGTCGTACGACACGTTCAGGAGCTGGATCTCTTTCCCCGCCGACGCGCCGTCACCGCTACCGCCGCAGCCCGACACCACGAGTAGCACTGAGAACAGGAACGCTGTGGCGAGTTTGCGCAGCACGGAGGGAGGAATGCTCAGAGCGCCCAGGCCGCCGCGAACGCGGGCGGCGTGACGACATTCTGAACGTTTTGCTCGTCGCGGCCGCTCACGAACAGCACGGCGGCCGGCGGCGTCGTGCGCAGGAGCTCGCGCAGATCGTCGACGAGGTCGCTGCAGCGCTCGGGCGAAGTGAGGCCGATCACGAGCAGCGTCGGCTCGTCGGAGGATGCGAGCCGGTCGCGGATCACGTCGCTGATGGAGCCACGGAAAGTCTCGGTGCGAATGTCGAGACCGTGCAGGCGCAGCGAGGCATTGCGCAGATCGAGCAGGTCTCGATAGCAGCCGCCGCTCTCCGACTTCTCCTCGTCACGAACGAGCATCGCGACGTCGATCGTCAGATGGCGCGCGAAGCTCGCGGCCGCTGCGAGCGCCGCGTCGCGGCCGGACGAAGACGGCTCGACATAGATCAGCATCCGCTCGACTTGTAATTGGCCGTCGCCGATCGCGAGCACCTGGCGTGCACCGCGCTCGAGCAGGCCGAGAGGTGCCGACAAGTCCGCCCCGCGATCGAGCGCGACGACCGGCAGGCCGCGTATCTCCTCCCGCCGTCCGTCCGATGCGTCGTAGAACAACGGCTCGATGTGCATGCGCTCGGAGAGCTCGCGTACGATCGGCGTGATCGCGAGCTGTTGCGGCGTGCGTGCAGGTCCGCCAACGATACGCAGACTGCTGATCGGCGTCGGCAGCGTGTGCATTCGCTTGAAACCGACGAATACTTGCTGGCCAACGTTGAGCGGCAGGAGCTCGACATCCGGCGCGGTGCGCGACGCTTCGATGGACAGCGTCGGTGCGCCCGGCCGCTGTGCGCTCACGAGAGTCGGGCTCGCCGCGACCTCGATCCGCAGCCGCTCGATCGCGCCGACGAACTGCAGCTCGACCACCGTCCCGCTGCCGACGATCGGCACCATGAGCTCGTCGCGGTGCTCGGCGAGCACGACGTCCTCCGGACGCACGACGACGGCCGCTTCGTCGCCGCTGCGCAGCGATCTCGACCAGCGATCCACTTCGAAGTACGACTCGCCGAGCTGAACGTCGCGATGGCCGTAAGGCCCGAGCATCAAATTGGCGGCGCCGAGGAACGTTGCGACGAACCGTGTGCCGGGTCGCTGGTACAGCGCGCGCGGCTCTCCGACCTCCTGGAGGCGACCGCGGTCCATCACACCGATCCGGTCGGCCATGCTGAACGCTTCTTCCTGATCGTGCGTGACGAGGATGGTCGTGATCCCGACCGCGCGCTGGATCTCACGAATCGCGCGCCGCAGTTCCTCGCGAATCTTCGCGTCGAGCGCGCCGAATGGCTCGTCGAGCAACAGCACGCGGGGCTGATGCGCGAGAGCGCGGGCGAGCGCGACGCGCTGCTGTTGGCCGCCCGAGAGCTCGCTCGGCAAGCGTTGGTCGTAGCCGTCGAGCGAGACGAGCTTCAGCAGCTCGGCGCGCCGCTTACGACGCTCCGCGCCACGGACTCTACGTGCACGCAGCGCGAACTCGATGTTGTCCGCCACGGTCATGTGGCGGAACAGCGCGTAGTTCTGAAAGACGAAACCGACCTCGCGCGCCTTCGCACCGAGGCTCGTCACGTCGCGCCCGTGCAGCACGATACGGCCGTGATCGATGGTAGTGAGGCCCGCGATCGCACGGAGCAGCGTGCTCTTGCCGCTGCCCGAGGGTCCGAGCAGCACGAATAGCTCACCGTCTGCGATGTTGACGGTGACGTCGTTGACCGCCGGCGCGTCGCCGTACTCCTTGGAAACTTGCTCGAGCAGAATCGACATGAGCCGCGCAACTGGTGGGGCGTTGGCGGCATGGTAAAGAGCGCGGCCGCTATTGTCGGTCTCCGCCCGGTTACGTGCAGGTGACATTTCGGTCTGCGTGATTCGCGCGCGACCTCGGGTTGTCGATGTAACTATTTGATCCAACTAGAGTCGTTGAACGCGGAAAACCGCGGCGCCGTCCGTGGGGCTGCGGCCTTCCTCACGATTATTCGAACGAGTAGCGCACGGTGACACCGTACGTTTTCGGGTCGCCGAGCACGGCCGCGTACTGGCCCGCGTTGCCGCCCGCGACCAGCAACTGCTCGACGTAATCGGTGTCCGTCAAGTTGCGGGCCCAGAGGTAGCCCGACCACTTCGACGCACGGAACCCGACGCGCGCGTTGACGATGGAATAACCGTCGATCCATAGGTACTTCGACGGAGTCGGGCTCGAGGAGAACTCGGAGCGATGATAGTAGTCCAGGCCGCCGAAGATCTCGCCACCACCGAAGGCGTGCAACGGCCACGTGAGCTCACTGCCGACGGACGCGCCCCACTTCGAGATTCCCGGCAACGGCTGACCCGAAATGTCAACCGACGTCGCGGCGCCGCCGGTCGCCTCGAGCGGCACAGGTGCATCGGGGAACGACACGTACTTGCCGTCCGTGTAAGCGAGCGCGCCGCGCACCAAGAAATGTGTGCCGATGGCCACGTTGCCGTCGAACTCGGCACCGCGCACGCGGACCTTTTCGGCGTTCGCGAGGTAGCCACGATTCACGCCTAGCTGGCCGTTCTGAACCTGCGTTTGATAGTCCTCGACCTCCGTATCGAAGACCGCGAAGTTGGCGGTCGAGCGCGAGGTCGGCGTCGTCTTCAGGCCGAGCTCGACGTTTTGAACACCTTCAGGCTTCACCACCGCCGACGCGAGAATCGGATTGTTATTTGCGTCGGTCGGCAATCCACCGACGTTCATTCCCACCGGCTTGAACCCGGTGGCGTAGGTCGCGTAGGCGTTGATCTTCTGGCTAGCCCTGAACTGGAACGTAAGCTGCCCGGACGTGTTGGTGTCGTCGACGTCGGCTATGAACGCCTGCGGCGTATACACCTGAGCCTTGAGCGCGAGCAGCGCCGGATCGGTCGTCTGCAAACCCCCGTAGGTTACTCGGCTGTAGTCGACGCTCTTCTTGTCATAGTTGACCCGCAAACCCGGCACGAGACTGAAGCGGTCCGTTACGCGCCACTCGACCTGGCCGTACAGCGCCTCACTCGTGTTGTCGGTCGCAACCGTCGTCGCGATGCCGTAGCCGTCGAGGAGCCCCGGAGTCTTCCACAGCGCAGATGTCGTGGACTGCGAGAAGCGCCATTGCGCGGAGCCAGCCTGCTCGATCTGCACCGGATCGCTCTGGATCGTCTGGCCGAACGCGAATAGGCCGAACGTGCCGCTCAAACGCGACCCGAAGTCGCCCGACCAGCGTAGTTCCTGCGACCACTGATCCTGCTTCGAGGTCGCTTGCGACAGCGTGGTCACCGGCAAGCCGATGAAATCACGGTCGCTCGAGGGCGCCCAAGTCCAGTAGCGCCACGCCGTCGTCGAGGAGAGCTTGCCCTTGCCGAGATCGACGTCGATGTTCACGGAAGCTCCGCCGAGGTCGTTCTTCGCCCTCCACGGCGTGTCGGTGTCGGCCAATCGATCATAGGGATTCAGGCTCACCGGCGTGTAGCCGAGATCGGCGACGATCGCGTCGAACTGCCGGTATCCGGCGCGCAGCGTCGGAGCGACGCCCGCGAGAACTTGCGCGCAGCAGTCCGGATCCTGCTTCGTATAGTCGATAGACGCCGTGACGTTGATCTTGTCGGATGGCGTAAACAGCAGTTGTGCGCGGATACCCTGGTTGTCCAGCGTGTTGATCCACTCGTTCGTGCGTACGTTGTAGACGTTGCCGTCGCGCTGCGTGCTCGAGAACGAGATTCGGCCGGCGAGCTTCTCGCCAAGCGGCCCAGAGAACGAGCCCTTGGCCTGCACGAAGTCTTCGTTACCGTAACCGAGCTCGAAGGTAGCATCGGGCGTGAACGACGGCTTGCGAGTCGTCACGACGATCGCGCCGGCCGTGGTGTTCTTGCCGAACAACGTGCCCTGCGGGCCGCGGAGCACCTCGAGCCGATCGACGTCGATGAAGTCGAGTGCTTGTGCGGCGGGCCGCGCGTAGTAGACGCCGTCGACGTAGAAGCCGACGCCGCCTTCGATTCCGTCGTTGGTCAGCCCGAAGGTCGTGCCGAGACCGCGGATGTTGAGCGCCGTGTTGCGGGGGTTGGACGAATAGAGCTGCACCGTCGGAACGAGCTCCTTGATGCGATTCACGGTGAACGCGCCGACTTCGGAAATGACCTGCCCGCTCACGACCGACACCGGGATCGGCACGTCCTGCGCCGCCTCCTCCCGCCGCCTCGCGCTGACGGTGATCTCCTCGATCGCACCCGACGCGGTATTCCCGTCCTCCTGCGCAACGGCCGGCGCCTGGATCTCGGCGGCGCCGACGCCGATCGCGGTCAGCGCCGCGACGCTCAGCATTTTCGTCAACACCGGCGCCTTCACCGCCGTCGTTCCCTTCGCGATCGAGCTCACAACCTTCTCCCTACTGACATGCGGTCCGACGCGTGCAGCGCCGCGCGTTCTTCGTGACCGAAGCAGCGCATCGTATTGACGGCGGGTATCGGAGTCGGTCTTTTCGGAGTCACGCGACGGTCTATTCGAGGTGACAACGCGGTAACAACCCGCGCGTAACTCACTTGGAACCTTGATGCGACTGACACTGCAACCGGCACACGCCTAGCCTGCGATCTTTCACGCTGGAGGCGGACACATGGGAATGCAGAGCTTTCGTGGCGCGGGCGGCGGCGGGGCTTTTCGCACGCCGATGGCGACACTCGATTCGGATCCGTTCGGCGAGTACGAGCTCGTGCCGCTCGCACAGGACGTGCTCACCGAGAAAGACCAGCGCGTCGAGCGCGTGCTCGTCGGCGTCGCGGCCGCCGTTTGGATCGGGATCGGCGCTCTTCTCGTCGCCTGGATCGTCTAGCCGAGGGGCCGGCCTCGGCGGCCCAGAAGACGGCGCGGACGCAGCACGCTGAGCGAGGCCGTTGCGGCGGCGCGGCTAGCGGATCTTGCCGATCAGCACGAGCCACTTCTCGCGCCAACTCAGGCGGTCGTCGGAGAGCGCGTCGAGGAAGTCGGCGAGGCGCTTCGAGCGGGCGATCGTGAATACCGTGACGAGGCCGGTCGCCGCAAGCGTGACCAAGAAGAGAATGACGCGCCACAACAATGGCTTGTCGGCCTCGGCTATCACGTTCATCCCGAGGAAGCCGGTCGCGATCGTGCCGATCATCGCCATGATCGTGACGACCGTGAGCCGCAAGATCGTGTTGGACTGCCGGCGCAGTGCGTCGGAATCGAGGTAGCCGTTCATGTCCATCATTTCCTGCCGCATTTCGTCGTACAGCACCTCGATGCCGAGGTGATGACGGAGCTTCTCGAACACGCTGCGCGCGAAGTCCTGGTTCGAGACCTCGTGGTACCAGTAGCGATGCGTGAAGCGCAGGAAGATCTCCATCGCTTGGCGAATCGCACGCTTGAACGACTTCACCGATTCGGTGTCGCCGATCTCGAGGCGGTTCATCGCGACTGCGAGCTGGTCCGACATCGACAGGAGCGCCGCACGATGGAAATGCGCGATCAGGAACAGCAATAGATATTGATGCCGGAATTGCCCCAGCACGCCCGTCTCGGGGCCGTTGAAGAATGGATCGCCGTGCCGCCCGACCATCCCGAGCACGCGGCCCGAGACCACGAACCGCGTGTCGGCTCGCGGCCGATTCCAGTAGCGATCCTCGCAGTAGTCCTTCTCGAACGTCGCGAGCGATTGCTCCGAGTACGGAGGGACATCGCGCTCACCGGGCTGCGTCGCGAGCGCGAGACGCACGAAGTCGGCGCGCGACAGCGACTTCGGGTCGTCGACCGCGAGGTAGGCCAAGAACGGCATCCGGTAGTACTCGAGCGGCCGGAAGCGCAGCGACCCGATCTCGAGCGAGTCCGCCGGCAGCAGCGGCTCGAGCAAGTATTCCCAGTGCGCCGCCAACCGCGCGGTCCGATGACGTGCGACGTGCTCGAGATAGCGGCGGCGCTCACCATAGTCCGAAACCGCGCGCACCGCTCCCTGCCCGTCGAGCCATTCGACGCGTCGCGGGCAGTTCGCGCCCTCGCCCGTATCGTCCCAGAAGCCGGGATACGCGCGGCCGAAGCGGAACATCGTGTCCTGGGCGCGCTCGAGCGGGATGTCGTCGATGAAGATCTCGAACGCGAGCAGCATGATGTCCGCATCGAGGAAGAAATAGAGATCGACGATGCCCACGTTGAACGTGAGCGACGAGCCGTCGCTGTACGTGATCACGACCTTGCGGATGTCGCCGCGCCGATAGATCCGAAGGCTCGGCTCGCCTTCGCGCCTCGCGGGGTCGATGCCGACCTTCGAGCCGTACAAGAACCGCTGCACGAACGGCAGGAACGTCACGAACTCGCGGTACGAGCGCTCGCGGAAGTCCTGAGGGTCACACTGGAACTCCTCGATGAGCTCGCGCCACGCGTTATCGCGCTCGATCGATCCGAGCGCCTCCCAGTGCCTCTGAAGCTTGCTGGTCTCCTTTTGGGGAACGAGCAGCAACGGCCAGAGCACGGTCTGACGGAAATGGCGGACGAGCACTGGGTTCGTTTCCACGTCGCGCAACGAGGCGAGTTCTTCTTGATCGGCCGGGTCGATTGCGCGCGTAGCCTAGCCGTTTTCGTGCTGGACTGCGACGCGCCCCGCACAGGGTCGCGCCACACCGAACCGGCTCGTCTTTGCCAACGGCGCGAGCGCCCCGCTATCCTGCTCGGAACATTCGACGAGGCGAAGAATACGGGGCCAACATGACGGACTATGTAACACACGGCGGTATCCAGGTCGCGAAGGAGATCGACGATCTCGTGCGCGACGAGATCGCGCCCGGGACCGGCGTCGATCCCGCGAAAGTCTGGTCGCTGCTCGACGGAATCGTCCGCGAGCTCGGTCCGCGCAACCGAGCGCTGCTCGAGAAGCGCGACGCATTTCAGGCGCGCATCGACGGCTGGCTCGGCGAGCGTCGCGGCAAGCCGATCGATCCGCGCGAGTCGCGCGCCTTCCTCGCCGAGATCGGCTATCTCGTCCCCGTCGGCACCGCGTTCAAAGTGACCACGGCGAACGTAGACCCTGAGATCGGCGCGCTCGCCGGCCCGCAGCTCGTGGTGCCGGTCGACAATCCGCGCTACGCGCTCAACGCCGCGAATGCCCGCTGGGGCAGCCTCTACGACGCACTCTATGGCACCAACGTGATCGCCGAGGACGGCGGCGCCGAGAAGGGCAAGACCTACAACCCGGTGCGCGGCGAACGCGTGATCGAGTACGCGAGCCGGTTCCTCGATGATGCGGTGCCGCTCGCGACGGGCTCGTGGGTCGACCTCACGAGCCTCGCGCTCGAAAACGGCGCGCTCGTCGTGACACGCGAGGGTGATCTCACGACCGAGCTGCGCGACCCGACTCAGTTCGTGGGGTATCGCATGCAAGGCGCACGCCCGTCGAGCGTGCTGCTGCGCCACAACGGCCTGCACATCGATATCTTGATCGACGCGAACGACCCGATCGGCAAGCGCCATCCCGCAGGCATTAAGGACGTCGTGCTCGAGAGCGCGGTCTCCACGATCATGGACTGCGAAGACTCGGTCGCGGCCGTCGATGCCGCGGACAAAGCCGTCGTCTACCGAAATTGGGCCGGCATCATGCGCGGCACGCTGACCGCGTCGTTCCGCAAAGGTGGGTCGACGCTGAATCGGCATCTGAACCCGGACCGCGAATACACGGGGCCGGACGGCAAACGGTTTGCGCTGCCTGGCCGCAGCCTGTTGCTCGTCCGGCACGTCGGCGCGCACATGCTCACGGACGCGGTCACCGACGCGGCGGGCAAACCGATTGCGGAGACCTTCCTCGACTGCGTGATCACGGCGCTCGGCGCGCTGCACGACCTGAAGGGCAACGGCAAGCTGCGCAACAGCCGCACGGGCAGCCTCTATATCGTGAAGCCGAAGCAACACGGTCCCGAGGAGGTTGCGCTGTCGGTCGATCTCTTCGCGGCGGTCGAGCGCGGGCTCGGCCTGCCCGCGAACACGCTGAAAATCGGGATCATGGACGAGGAGCGCCGCACGACCGTGAATCTGAAAGAAAGCATCCGCGCGGCCCGCGAGCGGATCATCTTCATCAACACGGGCTTCCTCGACCGCACCGGTGACGAGCTGCACACGCACATGCAAGCGGGTCCCGTGATCCCGAAGCCCGAAATCAAAGGCGCGCGGTGGATCGCCGCATACGAGGATTGGAACGTGCAAGTCGGACTCGCGCTCGGCTTGCCCGGACACGCGCAGATCGGCAAGGGCATGTGGGCGATGCCGGACGAGATGCGTGCGATGCTCGACTCGAAGGCTGCGCACCCAAAAGCGGGAGCGAGCTGCGCGTGGGTGCCTTCGCCCACGGCCGCGACGCTGCACGCGATCCACTATCACCAGGTCGACGTCGCGGCTCGGCAACGCGAGATCGGGGGCCGCGGCGCAACCGACGAGTTGCTGATCGGCATCCTCACTCCGCCGATGCTGAACCGCGAGCTGAAGCGAGACGAGATCCAGCGCGAGCTCGACAACAATGCGCAAGGGATCCTCGGCTACGTCGTGCGCTGGGTCGAGCACGGCGTCGGTTGCTCGAAAGTGCCCGACATCCACGACGTAGGTTTAATGGAGGACCGAGCGACGCTGCGTATCTCATCGCAGCACATCGCGAACTGGCTGCATCACGGCATCGTCGATCGAGCGCAAGTCGTCGAAACGCTGCAAAGAATGGCGCAAGTCGTCGACCGGCAGAACGCCGGTGATCCCGCGTATCGCAATATGGCACCGAATTTCGACGGCAGCGTCGCGTTCCAGGCGGCGCTCGACCTAGTCTTCAATGGGCTCGAGGAGCCGAACGGCTACACCGAGCACACGCTCACGCGCCGACGGCGCGAGTTCAAGGCGAAGCGTCGGTGAGCGACGCGGTCGACTGAGGCTCCGGCGCAGACTCGGCGGCCGGCTGAGACTTCGGTTCCGCCTGCGACGTGACCTCCGCCGGCTGTTGCTCCGGCGGCGGCGAAGCTGGAGGCTCTTGCTGCACCGGCGGCGGCGGCGCCGTTTGCGATTGAGGTTGCGGCGTCTTGCGCGCCGGGCGAGGCGCCGTGCCTTGCACCCGCCACACCGAGTTGCCGACGTCGTCCGCCACGAGCAACGCGCCCGTGCGGTCGATCGCGACGCCGACGGGGCGTCCCTGTGCATCGCCCTGGTCGTTCACGAAGGTCGTCAGCACGTCCTCGGCGGGGCCGGACGGCTTGCCCTTCGAGAACGGCACGAAAATCACCTTGTAGCCGCTGAGCGGCTTGCGGTTCCACGAGCCGTGCTGGCCAATGAACGCGCCATTCATGTAGTGATCGGGCAACGCGCCGTCGCGAGACTTGTAGAAAGCGAGCCCGAGCGACGCCGTATGCGCCCCTAGTGCGTAGTCCGGAACGATCGCTCTCGCGACGAGATCCGGGCGCTGCGGCTTCACGCGCTCGTCGACGTGCGGCCCGAAGTAGCTGTAGGGCCAACCATAGAAGCCGCCGTCGCGGACCGAGGTCAGGAAATCGGGCACGAGATCGTTGCCGAGCAAGTCGCGCTCGTTGACCACGGTCCAGAGCTCGCCCGTCTCTGGGTTCCACGCGAGGCCGTTCGGATTGCGGAGGCCCGTCGCAAAGACGCGCATCTGGTGAGTCCGCGGATCGACTTCGAGAATCGCCGCGCGATAGAGCTCCTTGTCCAGCCCGTTCTCTCCGACGTTGCTGTTCGAGCCGACGGTTACATAAAGATGCGAGCCGTCGGGGCTCGCAAGCAGATTCTTCGTCCAGTGGTGATTGATCGCGCCCGCCGGTAGCTCGAAGACGGTCTCACCCGGCTCGATCAGCTGAGTCGATCCGGTCGCGTACTGAAAGTGAAGCACCGCGTCGGTGTTCGCGACGTACAAATCGCGACCGACGAGCACCATCCCGAACGGCGAACGCAGATGGTCGATGAACGGCATCTTGGTCTCGGCGACGCCGTCGCCGTCGGCGTCCCGCAGCAGCGTGATGCGGTCGGCGCTTGGAACCTTGCCACCCGCCCGCTTCTGCACGAAGCCCGCGACCAGGCCCGAAACGCCGCGCCCGTCCTCCGGCCGATCCGGGCCGTTCGTCTCGGCGACGAGCACGTCGCCGTTCGGGAGGACGTACAGCCAGCGCGGATGGGAGAGACCCGTCGCGAACGCATGGACGCTGAGGCCTTCGGCCGGCGTCGGCGTGACGGCGTCGGGCCAGCCGACTGCCGGTGCGACACGCACAGTGGGTATCACGGTCGGCGACGGCTCGGGCAGCGCCGGGCTCGGGCCGGTCGCAGTTCCACCGGGGACGGCCGCGTCGCCGACGCACCCGGCCGTTGTGACGAACGCAGCCAACGCAGGAAGCCAAGCGATCCTTCGCACGGCAGCAGACCCCTCCTGTAGACGACGAAGCCTCACGACTTGAGCGACGCGTCTAAACTGATCGACAAACCGGGGCGCAGAAGGTTCGACACCGGGCACTTTTTTTCGGCTTCGGTCGCGTACTGCTTGAACGCAGCGTCGGTCATGCCCGGAACCTGCCCCTCCGTCTCGAGGTGCATCTTGCCGATCACGCCGTTCTCGAGCGAGATCGTGGCGCGCGTCGAGATCTGCAGCGGGCGATGGCCCTGTGTGCTCAAGTAGTTGGCGAACGCCATGCTGAAACAGGCGGCGTGCGCAGCGGCAATCAGCTCCTCGGGATTCGTGCCCCGTGCGTTCTCGAAACGGGTCGCATAGCTGAACGGAGTATCGCGCAGGACGCCGCTCGTCGCGGTGATCGCGCCGCTACCGGTTTTGAGCTCGCCGCGCCAAACGGCCGAGGCTAGGCGCTGAATCGCCGCCATGCCGAGTTCCTCTACTTTTGCGCAAGACTATGGGGCGAGCGTGCTCTTGTGCGCTCGAAAAGAAAAGCCGCCAAAGCGCTCATTCGACACACCGAATTCACTTGATCGATGAGCTAATGAAGGCAAGGCCTTGTACGCGCGGAAAGGTCGGCAGAAACAGGCCCCGACGCCAGAAATAGAAAGCCCGGCACGGAGGCCGGGCTTAAGAGTTTGGGACATCTCGAAGGGGTGAGAAATCACCAAACGCCTAGCATCCTGCCTCAGTCCGCCCGACGTGACGAGGCAAGCAGAAATGATGGTGGCGGAGGCAACAGCGTGTCCGGAGACGAGCTTCACCGCGCCTCGCATTCTCTTCGAGCGCCCCCTACACTGCCCCGCCTCTGAGACGACCGTCGCGATGCAACGAAGCGAAGAACGGATTCTAACGACGCACGTCGGCAGCTTGATCAGACCGCCCGAGCTCGGCGCCGAGAATGCCAAGCGGCCGGATCGCGGCCTCGCGGACGCATGCCTGCGCGAGGCGGTGACGGAAGTCGTCGCCCACCAAGCGCGAATCGGGCTCGACATCGTCAACGACGGCGAGTACGGCAAGTCGAGCTGGGCGAACTACATCTTGGAGCGCGTCGACGGCTTCGAAATCCGCTCCAATCAACTGCAACCCGTCGAATGGCTCGGCCGGGATCGAGATCGGTTCGCGGACTTCTTCGCCGAGGAAATGCCCTACGCGCTCACGGGCATGCCGGCCCAGGTGTGCGTCGGCCCGATCGCGTATCGCGACGACGACGCGCTCGCACGTGCAATCGCGAATCTCGAGCACGCCCTCGCAGCTACCGGCTCGAAGGAGGCGTTCATGACCGTCGTCGCGCCCGCGAGCGCGGCGTACAACGGCGTGAACGAGTACTACGCCTCGGACCACGACTACGTGTTCGCGCTCGCCGACGCGCTGCGCGCGGAGTACCGGGCCGTTCACGACGCGGGGCTCGTGCTGCAGGTCGACGATGCGGTGCTCGCGAACATGTACGACTCGCTCGTGCAGCAGAGTCCCGAACGCTATCGCGAGTGGGCGCAGCTTCGCGTCGACGCGCTGAATCACGCGCTGCGAGGCATTCCGCCGGAGCGCGTGCGCTACCACGTTTGCTTCGGCAGCTGGCACGTGCCGCACGTCGCGGACGCACCGCTCGAGGAGATCGTCGACCTCGTTCTTCAGGTCAACGCGCAGGCGTACTCGATCGAGGCGGCGAACGTGCGCCACGAGCACGAGTGGCGCGTCTGGGAGACGGTGAAGCTACCGCCGGGGAAGATCCTAATTCCGGGCGTCGTGACGCATCACACGGTGTCCGTGGAGCATCCGCGGCTCGTCGCCGATCGCATCGTGCGCTTCGCGCGGCTCGTCGGCCGCGAAAACGTGATCGCCGGAACGGACTGCGGGTTCTCGCAAACGAACAACATCGAGCGCGTCCATCCGTCCGTGATGTGGGCGAAGCTCGAGGCGCTCGTCGCGGGAGCCCGGCTCGCGAGCGCGGAGCTGTTCTAACGTCAGTTCGTCTTCTTCGTGAGGCGCGGCTTGCTCACGGGCTCGGCCTCGTCTCGCAGGTCGCGCACCTTCGCGATGGCCTGCTCGTTGTACGGAACGAAAATCAGCACACGCAGCGTCGGAAAGCCTTCCGGCACGTACGACGAATGCTCGAACGTGATGCCGCCGAGCGCCGGGTGGTTCGCGACGGCCTCGGAGCGCCCGAGCACTTCCGGGTTGTTCCACAGCTTGCGGAAGATCGGGCAGTGCTCGTCGAGCTCTTCGATCAGTTGCTCGAACGAAGGATCGTCGGGCGTCTGGCTGTAATCGACGCGGAACTTCGATAGCACGCGCCGCGCCATTGCCTCGTAAGCGGCAGGGTCGCTCTGATAGCCCTTATCGTCGATCAGCAGGATCCGGAGCAGGTTGCGTTGATCGGCCGGCAATTGCTCGTAGTGACGAAACACCTGCGTCGCGAGTCGATTCCACGCGATCACATCCCAGCGCGCCGTCAACACGAGCGCGGGCACTCCGAGCGCCTCGATCATGCGCGAGAGCGTCGGGCTCACCTCCGTCATGCGCGACGGCGTGGGCGGCGCCGGCCGATGCTGCACGAGCGCGAACAAGTATTCGCGCTCGTCGGGGGTCATGCGCAGCGTCGAGCAGACGCGCTCGAGCACGTCGGCCGAGACCTGAATCTTCCGGCCCTGCTCGAGCCACGTGTACCAGGTCACGCTGACGCCGGCGAGCGCGGCGACGTCCTCGCGGCGTAGGCCCGGAGTGCGGCGCCGGTTGGTGTCGGGCAGACCGACTTGCGACGGCGAAAGGCGTGCGCGGCAGCCTTTGAGGAAGTCGATGAGCTGTCGACGTTGCGTTTCCATAGCGAGTGAGCGTCCCAAATGTGTCTGGCCTAGACGAAGCGTGCGCATTCTTGGGTGCGCCGCGCCGTTTGACCATAGTTTTGCGGTTGATAGTACACCACCTGCTGCGACGGCCACGCGTCGAACCGAACGGTTTGGTATACTGCGAAAACTGCGACGCACTTTCGGTCTGCGCTTGCAAGAGCCCCCGGCCCTTTCGGCCACGGCATCAACCCCGACCCGATCGCCCACTGACCGTTGCCGGAGCAAAGCTCCGAGCCGGGCTGATCGCTGGAGCATTCAATCCATGTCCTTCGATTCTCTCGGCCTTTCGGCCGCGTTGCTGCGCGGCGTCGCGGAGCAAGGTTATTCAGAGCCCACACCGATCCAAGCGCGCGTGATCCCGGTCGTCTTGGCGGGCCGCGACGTGCTCGCCGGCGCGCAGACGGGCACCGGCAAAACGGCTGGCTTCACGCTGCCGCTGCTGCAGCGTCTATCCGCCTCGACGCCGACCCAGGGCCGGCAGCGCATCCGCGCATTGATCCTCACGCCGACGCGCGAGCTCGCGGCGCAGGTGGAGGACAGCGTACGACGTTACGGCAAATACGCGCCGCTGCGCTCCGCCGTCGTGTTCGGCGGCGTGAGCATCAACCCGCAGATCTCTATGTTGCGCCGCGGCGTCGATGTGCTCGTCGCGACGCCGGGTCGACTCCTCGATCATGCGTCGCAACGCAACGTCGATCTCGGCGGCGTCGAGATCTTCGTGCTCGACGAGGCCGACCGAATGCTCGACATGGGATTCCTACCCGACATCCGCCGCGTGATCGCGTTGCTGCCGGCGAAGCGCCAGAACCTACTCTTCTCCGCAACGTTCCCCGACGACATCCGCAGGCTCGCGGGCAAGATGCTCGACGATCCGGCGAGCATCGAGGTCGCTGCGCCGAACGCGACTGCGGATCGCATCGAGCAGCTCGTGCATCACGTCGAGAAGAGGGACAAGCGGTCGCTCCTCTCGCACCTGATCAGCCACGGGGACTGGCGCCAAGTGCTCGTGTTCACACGCACGAAGCACGGTGCGAACCGGCTCGCGCAGCAACTCGAGGATGACGGCTTGACCTGTGCCGCAATCCACGGAAACAAGAGCCAAGGCGCGCGCACGCGCGCGCTCGCGGACTTCAAGGCCGGCAAGGTGCGCGTGCTCGTCGCAACGGACATCGCGGCGCGCGGCCTAGACATCGACCAGTTGCCCCACGTCGTGAACTTCGAGCTGCCCGAGGTGCCGGAGTACTACGTGCATCGGATCGGCCGCACGGGACGCGCGGGCCGCGAAGGCGTGGCGGTGTCCCTCGTGAGCGGTGACGAACGGCCGCTGCTGAACGCCATCGAGCGCGCGGTCGGCCAGAGGATCGCGGTCGGTCCTACACCGGAATTCACGCCGCGGCGCGACGCGGCGCCGCGGGACTCGCGGCCGCGGGACGCTGCACCGCGGCAGGACGGCGGGCACAGCAACCACGGCCGCAGACACGACACGAGGCGTGACGCCCGCGCGCCGCAGCGGGACGCCGGACGCCGAGACTATGTCAACAACGTGCAGGGTGGCTCGCACGCCGAACGCAGCCACGACGATCGTCGTCGAGACGGCGCTCGGCCAGCACGATCAGGTCAAGCTGAACGGTCGAGCCAGAATCACCGGCCCGGGCACCCGGGCAACCTGCACCGCGGCCAGCACTCGGGCGCGCCGTCGGCGCAACAGCATGGCCGGCCACAAGGCAAGTCCCGGGCGGCTCGGCGACGTGCCGCTCGCGCAGCGCGTCAGCCTTGATCCGCCTGCCGAACTCAGCGAGCGTGGGTCGCTCTCAAGGGCGACATCATGTGAGGGCTGACGTATATTAATGGGCCGTTTGCGGGGGCGTCGAAGCCATCCCGAGGAGAAGCGAAATGCCGTTGGTCAACCTGAAACCCGTTCTGCGCGAAGCGAAAGCCAAGGGCTACGCCGTGGCGGCATTCAACCCCGTCGACTACGCGTCGATGAAGGCGATGGTGAAAGCTGCCGAGGAGCTCAACGCGCCGGTCATCATTCAAAGCTCCGCGAAGACCATCAAGTACTACGGCCACAAGGCCATCATCGGCTGGATGCGCGAGATCGCCGGCGAGTCGCCGGTGCCCGTCGTGCTGCACCTCGACCACGGCAAAGACGTCGAGATGATCAAGAAGTGCGTCGAGATGGGCTGGACCTCGGTCATGATCGACTGGTCCGACAAACCGTTCGACGTGAATCTCGACCAGACGCGCAAAGTCGTCGACATTGCGACCAAGGCCGGGATCGGCGTCGAAGCGGAGATCGGCGAGATCCACGGCGTCGAGGACGACATGGTCGTCGACGCGGTGCACTACACCGATCCCGCTGAAGCCGAGAAGTTCTGCCGCGAGCTCGACCTCGCCGCGTTCGCTGCCGCGATAGGCACCGCGCACGGCTATTACAAGGGCGAGCCCGACGTGAAGTTCGACTTGATCGGCGAGATCAACCGTCGCACCAATACGCCGATGGCGCTGCACGGCGGCACCGGCCTGTCCGACGAGATCATTCAGAAGTGCATCAAGCTCGGCTGCGCGAAGATCAACATCTCGACGAACTTGAAGCACGTGTTCATCGACAGCTTCATCGACTATCACAAGAAGAACGACAAGTACGAGCCATTGAACGTGCTCGGCGCCCAATACGAAGCGCTGAAGCAGTTGTTCAAGGAGAAGATCAGTCAGTTCGGCGGCGCGAACCGCGCCAAAGAGCTGATTTCGAAGGTCGCCTGAGAGCGCTCGATTCGTTAGTTAAATGAAGGCGCTGATCTTCGACTGCGACGGTGTGCTCGTCGACACCGAGAGAGACGGCCATCGCGTCGCGTTCAACCGCGCGTTCGAGGCGGCCGGCATCGACGCCGAATGGGACGTCGATCTCTACGGCGAGCTGCTCAAGATCGCGGGCGGCAAGGAACGCATGACCCACTACTTCAACGAGGCGGGCTGGCCCGAAGGCCAAACGGCCGCGACGTTGATTCCCGATCTACACAAGCGCAAGACGGCGATCTTCACCGACCTCATCGCGAAAGGCAGCCTGCCGCTGCGGCCGGGCGTGAGCCGGATCGTCGACGAGGCGCACGCTGCCGGCATCCGGCTCGGCGTCTGCACGACGTCGGACCCGAAAGCGATCGACGGCGTGCTCGACCTCTTCGGTGCCAAGCGCAAAGCGTGGTTCGAGATCGTGCTCGCGGGCGACGTCGTGAAGAAAAAGAAGCCCGACCCGGAGATTTACAATCTCGCGAAGCAGCGCCTCGGGCTCCAGGGCTCGGAGTGCGTCGTGATCGAGGACAGCCGTAACGGCCTGCTCGCGTCGCTCGGCGCCGGCATGCCGACGCTGATCACGACGAGCACTTACACGCAGGACGAGGACTTCGAGGGCGCGGCGAAGGTCGTGCCCGAGCTCGGCGATCCGCCGAAGGTGCTCGTCACGCTCAAGGATCTGAAAGCGATCTCGGCACAGCGCGCGGCCTAGTCGGCCCCGAGAGCAAATCAGCCGCGGCGAGGAGAAGAAATGAAAGAAATCAAACAGGCGGACATCGAGACGGCGATTCGATCGGTCGCGGCCACGGCGCTCAAGAACGAGCAATACTTCTGCGAGCTCGACTCCTTCGCGGGAGATGCCGACTTCGGCGTGTCGCTCGCGACGGGCTTCCGGGTCGTCGAGCAGGATTGGAAGGATCTCGACCGGAGCTCGATCGGCGCGTTCCTGCTGAAGATCAGCATGATCATCACGAAGAACGTCGGCGGCTGCTCCGGGCCGATCTGGGGCACGGGCTTCATGCGCGCGGGCGCTCTCTCCAAGGACCGCACGAGCATCACGCTCGAGGATCTCGACAAGATGCTCACGGCGGCCATCGAAGGCATTCAGAAACGCGGCGGCGCGCAGCTCGGCGACAAGACGCTGCTCGACTCGGTGATTCCGATTCGCGACATCGTGCGCGAGGGCGCGGCCAAGGACAGCGATCCGCGCGAAGTGCTCCGCCAAGCGACGCAAACCGCCAACGACGCGATTGAACGTACGAAGCCGTGGGTCGCCAAGCGCGGCCGCCAGCAGTTCACGGGCGACCGCAGCGCGAACACGCCGGATCCGGGCATAGTCGCGATCGCGACTATGCTGAACGACATCTGCGCCCAGTTCGGCGTGCAGGCATCGAACAAGGCACATTGATCTAATAACTCCAACCGGGGGACTCACATGAAGAAGTTCGTCAACGATCCCGCGAAATTCGTTCCGGAGATGCTCGAGGGCATCGCGCTCGCGAATCCCGGCAAGCTCAAGTACGAGCCGAAGTACAACATCATTTATCGCGCCGACCGGCCGAAGAAGGACCGCGTGTCGGTGATCCAGGGCTCGGGCAGCGGCCACGAGCCCGCGCACGTGATGGCGGTCGGTCCCGGCATGCTCGACGCGGCCTCGCCCGGCAACGTGTTCGCGGCTCCGCCGATGGAGTATTGCCTCGAGTGCATCAAGCTCATGAACTCGCCGAAGGGCGTCCTCGTGTTGATCAACAACTACCAGGGCGACCGGATGAACTGGGACATGGCGATCGAGATGGCCCAGGCCGAAGGCATCGACGTGAAGCCGTTCATCATCGACGACGACGTGGCGGTGCAGAACAGCTCGTATACGGTCGGCCGCCGCGGCGTGGCCGGCAACTTCTTCGTGATCAAGGCGTGCGGCGCTGCCGCCGAGAAAGGCGCGAGCCTCGATGATCTGCTCAAGCTCGCCGCGAAGGTCAACGCGAACGTGCGCTCGATGGGCGTCGCGCTCACGTCGTGCACGCCTCCAGCCAAGGGCAAACCGATCTTCGAGATCGGCGACGACGAGATGGAAGTCGGCGTCGGCATTCACGGCGAGCCGGGCCGCCGCCGCGACAAGATGAAGCCCGCCGATGCAATTCTCGACGAGATCTTCGACGCGGTGTCGAAGGACTTGCCGTTCAAGAAGGGCGACCGTGTCGCGCTGATGATCAACGGCCTCGGCGGCACGCCGCCGAGCGAGCTCTACGTGCTGTATCGCAAAGCGGCTCTACGCAGCAAAGCGCTCGGGCTCGAGATCGTGCGCAACTATGTCGGCAACTATTGCACGTCCCTCGAGATGGCCGGCGCATCGCTTACGCTGCTGAAGCTCGATAAGGAAATCGAGGATCTGCTGGCCGCTCCGGCGGAGATCGCAGTCCGGGTGTTTTGAGCGGGGTTAGAACGAAGCTGCTCGCGCTCGACCTCGACGGCACGCTCGTCGACTCGGCTCCCGATATCGCGCACTGCCTCGGCGCGGCGCTCGAAGCCGTCGGCTTCGACGCGCCCGGCGAGGCCCGCACGCGCGCTTGGATCGGCGACGGGATCGAAACGGTCATCGCGCGCGCGCTCGCAGCGGCCGACGCGGAGCACGCGGGCCGCGGCGCGCCGCGCGACGCGCGCGCAGCCTCCGATCGGCAGGCGGCCGTGCTTGCGGCGTTCACGGCATGCTATCGAAACAATCTGTTCGAGCGCACCGTGATCTACCCCGGGGTGGAAGCCACCCTCGACTCGTTGCGCGCACGCGGCATTCGGCTCTGCTGCATCACGAACAAGCGACACGCGTTTTCCGAAGCGCTGCTCCGGGAGGCCGCGCTGCGGGACCGTTTCGAGCTCGTGCTCGGCGGCGACAGCTTGCCGGAAAAGAAACCGAGCCCGCTGCCGCTCACAACAGCGGCGGACGAGCTCGGTGTCGAGCCGGCGTCGGCAACGCTCGTCGGGGATTCGCCGCAAGACCTGCGAGCTGCACGCGCCGCCGGCTTCGGCTTCGTCTTCGCCGACTATGGCTACGGCAAGGTGGACTCCGCGGAGCTCGGCTCGTCGCCGCGGATCGCGCGCTTCGCCGAAATCGAGTCGCTGATCGACTGAGCGGCGCAGCCCTGCGGGCGCCCTATTCGCCGCCCGATTCCGGACGACGCGGTGCCGGCGGAGACTGCCCCGGCGGCTGCGTGGCGGCGGCGCGCTCCTGCGCCCGCGCGGCGCTCAACATGTTCGCGAGGCCATAGTTGCCTTCGTGGCACGCGTACTCGTAGATCTCGTAGCCCGGCTTCGTATCGAGGTTCAGCCGCACGGTCCACGGCCGCGTGTAAATCACGGGATCATTGACCGTGAGCTCGTAGCGAATCGTCTTCGCGTCGACTCGAGTGAGCCGCTCGACGAGCTTCGCCTGCGCGCTCTGGAGCGCGCCGTTGCCGAAACCGCCGACGCCGGTGCGCTGATTCAAGTTGGTCGTCTCGATGACGAGCGTCTCGCCCTCGAAGTGGCCGCGCGAGTCGCCCATCCACTCGCGCACGCCCGCGCCGACGTGCGGCTGACCGCTGAGTGGAATCACGCGCGCCTCGTGGATCATCTCGTTTTGGATGACCACGTAGCCCGGCGCTTGCTCGATCTTCGTGCCGTTGCCGTAGATCGCGGGCAGAACCGATCCCGCGACGCCGCGGCTGATGCAGCGATCGTAGTTGCTGAAGTCTTTGTACGACGCCGGCAAGCCGCGATTGCCACGCTGTGCCCGCCGCTCGGCCGCGAGCTTCTCGCCGTCGGACGTCAGCGCCGGGATTCGGCCGTCCGGCGGGTCGATGACGAGCGACGTCGCGCGCGAGGGATTCGCGGGCCGCTCGAGCCAGTGGCGCGGAGCGTTGTTGGCCGCGGAATCCTCGGCGAACTCGCTCTCCGGCAGCTGGTTCTGGTCCTTCGCGACTTGGACGTCGTTCGCGGACACACGCGCGGCGTATTCCTCGTCCGTGAGCTCGGCACGAGTGCCGAACTGCGTCGGGCGCTCGAGCGGCACGCCGATCGAGTTGTCGGTCGTGTACGTGCCTTGAAGGTCCGGGTCGCCCCAAGGCGTGCGCTTGCCGGCGCCGAACGCGCTGACGGCATTGAGCGCGAGCGCGCAGACGACGATCGAGCCGATCTTGTATTGCATCGCGACCTCCTTCGAGACGAGCGTTGTCAGCATAGGCCGCGTATCCGTGCTCGACTAGCGTCCTCGACAAACCTTCGCATGCCCGCGTTTTTCCGCCCTGGTAGTATCGTCGCCCATCATTCGCAGGCTCGGCGGGGGGAATCATGCTCGGGATCACGACCATCGCGCGCGGTGGCGCATCGCTTCGATCGGGGGCTCTCGCGCCGCTCGCTTTCGCCGCCTGCGTGCTCGCGGGCTGCGCCCCAGCCACCCCGCCGCAGTCAGCCGCGAAGGCGACGCCCGGCCAGTTCGACTTCGAGGGCTGGGATCAAAACGGCGGCGGCGTCGACTCCTCGCAGTACTCGTCGCTCAAGGAGATCGACAAGACGAACGTCGGCCGTCTCACGGTCGCGTGGAGATACCCCTCGGACGAGGCGTATTCCTTCAATCCGCTGATCGTCAACGGGACGATGTACGTGCTCGCGAAGAAGCGCTCGATCGTCGCGCTCGACGCGGTCACGGGCAAAGAGAAGTGGGTCCACCAAAACGAGGGCGCGGTCGGCGCCCGCGGTATGAGCTACTGGAAGAGCTCCGATGGGTCCGAGGAGCGGCTTCTGTACGTCAACGCCGGCTTCCTCACCGCAATCGACGCGAAGACCGGCAACACGATCGAGACCTTCGGAGACAAGGGACGCGTGGACTTGCGCGTCGGGCTCGACATGGATCTCGACAACGTACGTCTGCAGCCCACGAGCAATCCGGGCCGAGTGTTCCAGGATCTCATCATCATGTCGCTGCCCGCGGGCGGCGCGGGCTACGCGTCCTCTCCGGCCGATATCCACGCTTACAACGTTCGGACGGGCGCCCTCACGTGGGTGTTTCACACCGTGCCGCATACCGGCGAGCCGGGCGCGGAGACGTGGCCCGCCGCCGGGCTCGGCAAGTATGGCGGCGTGCACAATTGGAGCGAGTCGACGATCGACCTCGAGACGGGAACGATCTACATTCCGACGGGCACCGCGCGCTACGACTTCTACGGCGCGAACCGCGAGGGCGCGAATCTCTACGGCAATAGCCTGCTCGCGCTCGACGCACGCAGCGGCAAGCTGCTCTGGCACTTCCAGGCGATCCATCACGATCTCTGGGACTACGACTTTCCGACCGCGCCGAAGCTGCTCACGGTCCAACACGACGGCGCGACGGTGCCGATCGTGGCTCAGCCGAGCAAGCAAGGCTTCGTCTACGTGTTCAACCGGATCACGGGCGCCCCGCTCTGGCCGATCGAAGAGCGCCCCGTGCCTCAGAGCGACGTGCCGGGCGAGAAGAGCTGGCCGACGCAGCCGTTCCCGACCGCACCGCCGCCGTTCGCGCGCCAGTCGTTCACGGAAAAGGACATCAACCCGTATATCTCCGAGGAGGATCAGGCGAAGGTCCGCGAGCTGCTCAAGAGCTCACGCAACGAAGGCTTGTACACGCCGCCGAGCCTGCAAGGAACGATTCAAATGCCGGGCCACAACGGCGGCGCCAACTGGGGCAGCTCCGCGGTCGACCCGCGCAATGGACGCCTCTTCGTCGTCTCGAAGGAGCTGCCGGTCTACGACAAGCTGCGCGCGCCCGAGTCCGCGACGGGGCCCGGCGGCGGAGCGGGCGGCGGCAATCGGCCGCCTCCCCTGCCTCCGCCGAACGCGGGCGAGGGCTTCGTTCCGTACGTCGCGCCCGTCGACTTCATGATCCAGCCGAGCACCGGTTTGTCCGCGATCGGACCGCCGTGGTCGCAGATCACGGCGTACGACCTCAACAAAGGCACGATCCTGTGGCAAATACCGGACGGCGAGGTCAGCAAGCTCGCGCCCGTGACGGGCACAGGCAGCCACGCGCCACGCGGCGGCCCCGTTGCGACAGGCGGCGGGCTGCTCTTCGTCGGCACGTCGTCCGATCGCATGTTCCGCGCCTACGATTCCGACACGGGCAAGGTGCTCTGGTCGCATGAGCTGCCGGCCGCGCAAGAGGGCGTGCCGGCGGTCTATTCGGCCGGCGGCCGCGAGTACGTCGCGATTGCCGTGGGGGGCAACGGGCTCTTTACCCAATTCCTCAAGCAGCCCGAGCCCGGCCCGGGGCAATACATCGTGTTTGCGCTCGGCGAGACGCCGAAGTAACGACGAACGGTCGTTCGGCGGCGACGAGCGGCGTTGACCCGATCGACGGTAGCTCGGAGCCGACGACCGACCTTCGTTAGCCGCGCGGCAACGCGTACGCTTTTTCGCACGTTGGCGATGGAGCATCGCGATGGAACGGTACACGGCGAACGAAGCGCATAGCGGAGGCTCGCGGAACGCCTCGAATCTGCGCTTTCGCGAGCAAGCTCGGGACGAGGCGGATCAGGAACGAGACGACACGACGGTCGAGTTCGAGGGCCGCATTCGCCTGTCGTACGACGACGAGCTCAAGTGCGATCCGTACAACCGTACCGGACGCCTCACGCGCGGGAAGCGCTGATCGGTCCGACCCGCCGGCGGACGCGCGCTCAGGGTAGCGCGTGCCCCTGCTTCACCCAGATCTTGTCGATGAACGCGAGCCGCTCCGGCGTGGGCAGCTTTTCCGACGCGGGATCGGCATCGAGGATGATCCCATCCTGACCGTTGCCGACGGCGTGCGCTTTCCACTTCGGTAGACCCGGCCCGTTCGGGTCGCCGGTCTTCGCGAAGTTCGTCCAATACGAAGACATTTCGTCCGCGACTTTCTTGTCCGGCGCCGACTTGGCCGAGAGCTCGGCGACGCTGCTGTCCGGGAACAGGTGCGCCTGGCCGAGATTGTTGAAGACGTATGCCACCTCGGCCGCATGCGCCGCCGGGAACGGCGGCTTGCCTTCGGGAGCCGGCGGATTCTGCGCGAAGAAGTAGAGATACGCCTTGTTGCCCTTCTTCACCTGATAGTCGGCGTAGAGCCGCATGTGCCAGTAGGTGCCGTCCGCCGTGCTCATGATGTTCGAGCGCGCGGCCTCTTCGTCCGTCGCGTGCGGGTAAAGCTTCAGGAACTCGCCTGCGAGATCGCCATAGCGTTGCGCCCCGGCCTCGAACTGCTGCGCAGTCGCGCCGCGGCCGAACGAAAGCTCTTCCTTGTTCGAGCCGACGAGCACGTCGACCGCGTTCTGTCGGTTGGCCGCGAATGTCACCGACGGATCCTCGGGAATCACCCAGCCGTCGACGATCATGCAGCCGGGACAGCCGCCGCTGCGGAGCTTCGCCGTCACGTCCGCCGCCGACATCGCGCGCAGCTCGGTCGCGGTGCTCACGCCGGCGTCGGTCGCCGCTTTGACGCCCCGCTCCTCGGCTTGCGCGCGCGTGGTCATGCCCGGCGCCATGCCGAGTCCCATCCATGCGCCGCTCTCGGAAATCGCGCGATTGAACAAACCCTTCGACTCGGGCGACGCGACGAGCGACGCAATCGCCATCGCGCCCGCCGACTGGCCGAACACGGTCACGTTGTTCGGATCGCCGCCGAACGCCGCGATGTTGTTCTTCACCCAGCGCGCCGACGCGAGCATGTCCATGAGACCGTAGTTGCCGGAGGCCTTGTGCGACGACTCGGCCGTGAGTGCCGGGTGAGTGAAGAAGCCGAACGCGCCGAGCCGGTAATTCATCGTGACGACGACGACGCCCTTCTTCGCGAGTGCGGTGCCGTCGTAGAGCGGCACGGCGCCGCCGCCTTCCGTGAACGCGCCGCCGAACCACCAGATCATCACGGGCCGCTTTTCCGTCGCCGACGCCGCGCCGGTCCAGACGTTCAGATAGAGACAGTCCTCGCTCGTCGGCGGGGAACCTTCCATGTTCGCGATGTTGAGTCTGCCTTGGCCTGGCGGCTGTATGCAGACGTTTCCGTACTTGCTTGCGTCGCGTACGCCGGTCCACTTCGCGACGGGCTGCGGAGCGGTCCAACGCAACGCGCCGACGGGTGGCGCCGCGAACGGGATGCCCTTGAACGCGCGAATGCCCGGTGCGGATTCGACGCTGCCGCCGATCTCGCCCGAATCGAGCTTGAGTGGCTCTTTGAGCGCCGCATTCGCGGACAGCGAGAAAGCGGCGCCGAATGCGGCCGCGACAGTTAGACTCAATCCGGCGCGGCCGGCAGTCTGCTTGCGACTCATTTCTTCTTCCCGGTAGCGTTCGTCTTCTTCTCGGCGTTCGCGGCCTGCGCGCGCTCGTAGCGCGAGGTCGTGATGTAGTTGCGCACTGCGGTGTTGTCCTCGTTGCACGCGTACTCGAAGAACTTGTAGCTCGAATCGCGCTCCATCGGATAACCGGCGGTCCACGCGGACGTGAGCACCTCGGGATCCTCGACGTGCATCGTGTACTCCATCGTGTCCTCACCGGTGCGCGTGAA
>Ga0068864_100000821_pt1 | contig 26145 bp, 22 predicted proteins | sample KBSSwiS72_FD_66586 | JGI IMG/M metagenome (GOLD analysis project Ga0068864, IMG submission 66586) | Switchgrass rhizosphere microbial communities from Kellogg Biological Station, Michigan, USA - KBS Switchgrass S7-2 | ecosystem: Host-associated > Plants > Roots > Rhizosphere > Soil ...
GACTGATTGGTCCAAACTGCATGGGTATTGCCAACACCAACCCTGCAGTCCTGCTTGATGCGACCTTTGCGCCCGGAGTCCCACCACGTGGCCGCGTTGGTTTTTCGTCGCAGAGTGGTGCATTAGGGTTGGCGATCATTGAATTTTCAAATTCGCTTGGGCTGGGAATCTCAACTTTTATTTCCGTGGGGAACAAAGCTGACATTTCCGGTAACGATTTGCTGAGGTACTGGGAAGCGGACGACGATACGGATGTGATTTTGCTTTACCTGGAATCCTTCGGAAACCCAAAGAAGTTTTCGCAAATCGCACGGCGAGTAGGACACAAGAAACCCATCGTCGTAGTCAAGAGTGGTCGCTCCACTGCCGGAGCGCGGGCGACTTCCTCACATACCGGCGCACTTCTGGCAGCTTCAGATGTCACGGTTGACGCGTTGTTTCGACAGGCAGGCGTAATTCGCACAGATACACTAGCCGAGCTCTTCGACGTAGCATCGTTGCTCGCAAACCAGCCACTTCCTAAGGGGCAACGAGTTGGAATCATCACCAATGCAGGGGGCCCTGCAATCTTATGCGCTGATGCCTGTGAGGCACGCGACCTTGAGGTGCCTGTTCTTTCCGAAGAGACGCAGAGGAAATTACTCGCGTTTCTTCCTTCGGGAGCGAGCGTCGGTAACCCAGTAGACATGATTGCGTCAGCTCCTGCGGCTCACTATCGTCAAGCAATCGAAATCGTCGTTGCTGATCCCAACGTGGATGCCTTAATAATAATTTTTACGCCCCCGTTAGTGACTCGATCGGAAGATGTTGCTGATGCAATCGTTGAAGCGGGGAACTGCGTCGACAAGAGTAAACCTTTGTTAAGTGTGTTTCTTTCAGCGCAACAACCGCCCAAACAGTTGCGAAAGAAAGGTAGATATATTCCGTTCTATTCGTTTCCGGAAACTGCCGCCATTGCTTTGGCACGCTCTGCCAGGTATGGAGCATGGCGCTCGCGGCCCGAGCCAGTTGCGGCTCAATTTGACAATATCAACAGTGATGAGGCGGCAACGATCGTAGCTGCAGCTCTCGTTCGGGGAGAAGGTTGGCTGACACCTGACGAGATTGCGAAACTTTGTACCTGTTACGGACTTCCGTTAGTGGAACAAAGAATCGTTGCAAGTGCTGAGGAAGCCGGAAAAGCAGCCGAGTTACTTGGTGGAGAAGTCGCTCTAAAAGGCATCGCCACCGGACTGCTTCACAAAACTGAAGCAGGTGGTGTGAAGCTTCACCTTCGCGGAGCGGCCGAAGTTAGGGTTGCTGCTCTTGAGATGATTGAAAAGTTGAAATCACTTGATCGAATTCCGAGAGGATTCGTAGTCCAGCGGATGGCAGATCCCGGCGTCGAGATGTTAATAGGCGTCGTGCACGATCCACAGTTTGGTCCGGTTCTGGCATGCGGCGCCGGCGGGGTACAAGTCGAGTTATTGCGGGATGTAGCCATACGGCTCACTCCGGTGGGAAAAGAAGATGCTTTTGAAATGATCCACGAGCTAAAAACTTATCCTTTGCTTACAGGATTTCGCGGCATGCCCGTTTGTGATGTTGCGGCCTTGCAGGATGGATTGCTTCGCGTGAGTGCAATGGTTGAAGATCTGCCGCAGATTGCTGAACTGGATCTTAATCCGTTTGTTGTCCACGAAAGAGGAGCTTCGATTCTTGATGCGCGAATCAAAGTAAGAACAGTGGAACCTCGTCCGTTACCTGGAGTAAGGTGACATTTCTCGCTCTCCTCACGGGTTCATTCTTCCATAGAGAAGCCAACCAGCGATTCCGCCGCTGAGAACGAGCCAGGCAGAGTTCAATCTAAAGCCAAAGAGTAAGACTCCACTAATTACCGCGAGCGCTATGGTAGGTAGGTCAATGATCGCGGCGCGGCCAAGTTGGTATGTGACGACAACCATCAACGACATTGCAGCAGCGTTAACGCCATCGAGAAACGACCCAGCCGTGGGAGACCGGCGAATGCGCGGGACGAGAGGTCCGCTCGCGGCCACGAAAACAAAAGCCGGTAAGAATATTCCAACCGTAGCAACTGCAGCGCCCTTTGTGCCCCCCAGTACGTAGCCGATGAAAGTTGCCGTGGTAAAGACTGGACCAGGAGTGACCTGCCCGAACGCAACGGCGTCGAGCAATTGCGATTCCGTTAACCAATGCCATCGATTGACCAAATCTGCTCGGATGAAAGCGAGGAGAACATAACCGCTTCCATACAGCACGGCCCCCACTTTGAGGAAAAAGAAAAACAAGAGCATCAGGCTGAACGAAGCTGCGGCCACATTGGTTCCACCCGATTGTAAGAAGAGAACCAAAGGCGATGCTGAGATCAGTAATAGAAAGCTTTTTTGGCCCTTGATTGATCGCATCGTTAACCGCGTGGCAGCAACCGCCAAACCAGCGCCCAGGAGAACGAGAAGTTCGTGGAGACCTATGAAGGTGAGTATGATTCCGGTTATCCCTATGACTGCGAGGAGCCTGGTTTTTATGGCCGCACGCCCAAGCGACCACAGCGCTTGCACGATGATCGCAATGATGACCGGCTTTACTCCATACAGCACACCTTTCACTTCGGGAATAGATCCGTAGCGAACATAAGCCCACGCAAACGTCGTTACAATAAGCACCGCCGGAACGATAAAACTGGCGCCCGCCACCAACAGTCCTTTCCAGCCCGCACGCCGGTGGCCGATATGGATTGCCATCTCTGTAGAATTCGGACCAGGTATGAGATTGGTAGCGCCGAGCAGGTCTAGGAATTCGTCGTGCGTTAACCACCGACGGCGGCGCACCACCTCGTCCTCCATCATAGCTATGTGAGCTGCGGGACCGCCGAACGCGATGGTGCCGAGCTTGAGAAACAACCCCGCCAACTCTCGCAACGGCGTCGCACGCTCCCCACTTTTACGGTATAGGGTTTCGATAACGAAAACGATAGAGCTAGCGCAAAAACGTAGTCAAGAGCAGTACAAAATTTGCGATATTATTTTCGATAGCCAACCCTAATGCGACTTAAAGATTCTCTAATGGTGGCTCGACAATTAGTTGGCGGAGACAGTTTGTTATCGTTAGGTCATTTGTCGTTCTTTTTACCCTTTCATTGCCCATGAGAACATGGTGCGCTTTTTACTTAGTCTCATGGGTGTTGCGATAGGAGGTTAGATGAATCAAAAAATGTCGTCCGAAGCATCATCCGAAGCTGACTCAAACAAAAAGGGAGGGCAAAGTGTTGTCGTGGGTCTTTGGGGTGTTCGATATCAAGTGAAGGACGTGAGCCGCTCAATTGACTTCTATACAAATCAACTCGGTCTCAAACTGGATATGAAAAACCTTCCTGCTTTCGGTCAGGTCTCTGGTGGCAATTTCAAACTTATCCTCAGTGGTCCTGGCGCCTCTGGTTCCCGTCCGATGCCTGATGGTCGCCAGCAAGAGCCGGGCGGATGGAATCGGATAATCCTGCAAGTCAAAGACTTACCCTCTCGAATTGAAGCGCTGAAAAAGGTTGGTCTACATTTTCGGAATGAGATGGAGGTAGGGCCAGGCGGCAAGCAAATCCAATTAGAAGATCCTGATGGTAACCCGATTGAGCTGTTCGAGCCAGCTGGTTAGTTGGACTGCGAGTGCGAATTAGCTGAGGATTCTGCGCTGCAATGGCGTTCACTTTATCCGCCATGATCCCTTTAGCCCGGAGTGTATTGCCTCCGACGAACAGTCAATTTCGTGATTTCGACAATACCAACCGACAGCAGAGTGCAGGCAGAAATGACTGCCCAATCCACTGCGAACGGTTTGATCGTGCCTAGCAATTTAGCAAGCGGTGAAAAGTAAGCAGCGAGCAGTTGCAGCAAAATAACGATGAACGTAGCGATCCAAATGAACGGATTTCTGAACAATCCATTAAACGCCGAACGACTTCGCGAGCGACAATTGAACGTGTGGCCAAGTTCTACGCCGACCAAAGTAAACAGCGCCACTGTGCGCGAATGAGCACCTGGTCCATACCGTTGGAGCGCCCACACGTACGCTCCGAGTCCCAGCGCTCCCAGCATTACAGCTTGCCAGGCAATCAAAACCAGGAATGGTTTGGAGAGCAGAGTTGAGCGTGAGCTGCGAGGTGGCTGGTTCATTATTTCCGGCGACGCCGGTTCAACTGCTAAGCCCAAAGCCGGAAATACATCGGTGACGAGATTCATCCAGAGGATTTGCAGCGGTAAGAGGGGCAATGGCCAGCCGGCAGCAATGGCTGTGAAGATCATCAGTACCTCACCGAGATTGTGCGAAAACATCATGTGTACAAACTTGATGATGTTCGCGTAGATCGTTCGGCCACCTTCTACGGCGCTCAATATCGTTTCAAAGTTATCGTCGGCGAGCACAACATCAGCAGCTTCTTTTGCCACTTCGGTTCCCCGCTGGCCCATAGCAACACCGATGTTCGCTTTCTTCAATGCCGGCGCATCATTAACGCCATCGCCGGTAACCGCGACAACCTCGCCAGCTCGTTGCAGCGCATCGACAATTCGTAGTTTCTCTTCAGGAGAGACGCGCGCAAAGACGTCTGTGCTGCGAGCGAGATCAGCCAGGCGACTGTGATTGGCAGCAATGAGCTCACGCGCATGAAGCGCTCGAGGGGCGCCCGCACCGAGACCGAGTTCACGGGCGATAGCAAGGCCGGTATTCAGTTGATCACCAGTAAGCATGACGGTTCGAATGCCTGCTACCCGTGCGTGACGAATGGCTTCCGCTACACCCGGCCGAGGCGGATCGATCATTCCCACGAAGCCGAGGAATGTGTAGCCTCTTTCCAGAGATTCATCGGATGAATGCTCGGTTCCATCATCAAAGTGCTTAACGGCGAGAGCCAGAACGCGTAAGGCGCGATCCGCCATTTGTTCGTTAGCGTTTGTGAACCGAGCAATCGCTTGATCATCCAGTGCCACGTTGTTGCCATTGAGGTCCTGGTAATCCGAACAAGCAGCGAGCACCACCGCCGGCGCACCCTTGAGGGCGGCGAAGTGCTGACCATCAGACTTGCGGTGCAGCGTTGTCATTCTTTTGGTTAATGACTGGAAAGGTTGTTCTGCAACTTTTGGATGGATTGAGCGCTCGTGTGAAATATCGAGAACTAATGCGTCAGCTACGACAAGGAGAGCTGTTTCTGTCGGGTCTCCGATTGTTCGGTTTTCATCGGTTGCGTCGGCGCGGAACGACGCTTCGTTACAAAGCACTCCCACTCGGACTGCTTGGTTCAGCAGCTCATCGCCCTCGAGTGGCACATGGCATTCTCCAATACCAATCTTTCGGCCGTCCGATAGGAAATATTCACGAACCGTCATTCGATTTTCTGTCAGAGTGCCGGTCTTATCGGCACATATGACTGTTGTGCTTCCGAGTGTTTCAACTGCCGGAAGCCGGCGAATGATGGCGTGCTTACGTGCCATCCGTAACACTCCGAGGGCGAGAATCAGCGTGGTCACTGCGGGCAATCCTTCTGGTACGGCCGCGACTGCAAGACTGATCCCAACTTCCATCATGATCCACAGACCATCACCTCGCAGCCAACCCGTCACCATCACAACCGCCGCGATAATCAGAACCAAATAAACCAGTTGGCGTCCAAGCTTAATGAGCTGCTTTTGGAGCGGCGACTGATCTTTGGTGGAGATCGATACGAGCCTGCCGATCCGACCCAGTTCTGTCGCTGTGCCCGTGCTGACTACCACAGCAATGGCTCGGCCCGCTGCTATCGCAGTTCCGAGATAGAGCATGCACCGGCGTTCGGCCAGCGAAGTCTCGAGTGGCACTGGGTCTAGAGTCTTTTCCACCGTAGTGCTCTCACCCGTAAGCGCTGACTCTTCGGATTCAAGGCGAACTGCTTCAAGCAAACGGCAATCGGCAGGTACTCGGTCGCCCGAGTTCAAGACCACGATGTCTCCAGGTACAAGCTGTTCCGCGTCGATCGTTGTTTCAAACCCGTCGCGCCGCACGCGTGACGTGGTCCGGGTTTGACGACGAAGTGCATCGAGTGCACGGCCTGCCTGCCACTCGGTAAAGAATCCAACCGCTGCGTTGATGATTAAGACGATCAGAATCGCGATCGCTTCAGCATGATCTCCGGTCAACCAGGAAATCACTGCGGCTACCGCCAAAAGCGCAATAACAACGCTTGTGAACTGATCGATTAAGAGGTGCCACGCGGAACGAGGCCGAACTTCCTGCATAGCATTGCGACCGTAACGAAGTTGCCGCGCATTTACTTGGGATTTTGGTAGGCCGAATTTTGGATCTACGCCCAGCGAGCGGGTAATGACACGCGACTCCAGGGCGTGCCAGTCTTCTCGTTTTGGTGGCGCGCTTGATGCCGAGCCTCTTGGGACTTGAGGGTTGGCTGGTTCGCAGAAAGTCCTAGCGACACACATCACTTTGCCAGGTGCAAGGTATGTGCCGACCACCCTCAGTAGTTTAGTTTCGAAATCGGGGCACTTACTGGTCTCTTGTGCGAGAACTTTCCCACTTCAGTGCGAGGAATCCCATGGGATTTCACAGTTGCAAAACCGCCAGTGGACATAAGGTCACCCTCTGAGCACCTTTGTTGCAGGTCATTGCAACAGCCTCCGCATTAGCTGACGCTTCACAATTTCCACGAGAAGCAAATATGTACCGGTGGCGATTGCGATGAATAAGAGGAAGGCAAACGGCATTGGTGTGAAACCTATTAACGCACCCAGGGAGGTATAAGGCAGTACGGTGCCAAAGAGCACGACTGATATAGTCGTCAACGTCAACGCGAGACTCGGCCTGCTACGGAGCGGATTGCGGGCGGTGCGAATTATAAATATGACGAGCGTCTGTGTCGCCAATGACTCAACAAACCAGCCACTATGGAAAAATTGTTCCGAAGCGTGGAAGATCTTCAGCAACGCGAAGAACGTCAGGAAATCGTAGATCGAGCTGAGGGGACCAATGTAAATCATAAAGTCGCGAATCATCTTTACGTTCCAGCGCTGTGGGTTATGAATGAACGTCTCGTCGACTTTGTCGGTTGGTATCGTGACCTGGGCTAGATCGTAGAGAAAATTGTTCAGCAGAATCTGTGTTGGCAGCATCGGCAGAAATGGCAGAAACGTCGCCGCCACGGCCATGCTGAACATGTTGCCGAAGTTGGAACTCGTTCCCATCAACAAATACTTCATTACATTTCCGAAGGACTTACGCCCCTCAATGATGCCGTCATGCAAAACGCTGAGACTGCGTTCAAGTAAGATAAAATCGGCGGCATCCTTAGCCACATCAACCGCGGTAGAGACCGAAATGCCGACATCGGCAGCGTGCAGAGAAGGCGCGTCGTTGATGCCATCACCTAGATAACCCACCACGTGGCTGCGAGTCTTGAGTGCCAGAATTATTCTGTTCTTTTGTGCAGGCGACACGCGCGCGAAGACAGAGGCTTGCTCGACTACGTGTGCTAGCGCCGGATCGGTCATTCTTTCAAGTTCGTTACCAAGAATAATTCGTCCGCTGTCGAGTCCCACTTGCGAACATATATGTTGCGTGACTAATTCATTGTCGCCAGTAAGGATCTTAACTTCGACACCATCCCGTCGCAGGCTGCCCAAGGCGACCTTCGCGCTTTCCAGCGGCGGATCGGAAAAGGTCAGGTAGCCGGCGAGGACCAGGTCCCGTTCATCCTCGGCACGATAGACATCTTTCGCTGAGACACTCGCATAGGCCACCGCAAGCATGCGAAATCCTTGCGCGCAGAACGCGCGATAAATCTGTTCTGAACGTGACCGAGTATCGTCGTCCAACTGATTCTGTTGTCCGTTCAGCTCGTAAACACTGCATACCGGTAACACGCTTTCGGGCGCGCCCTTGGTGATAAGCAACCTTTCATTAGCATGCCCCACGAGAATGGAAACCCGACGTCTTTCAAAGTCGAACGGAATCTCATCGATCTTCTGGTAGTCCTGGATGTCCGGGTGATCGTGTTTGAGCACTGCCGTATCCAGTGGGTTATTGCTGTGACGCTCTTTAATGGCTTCGTCCAGCGGGTTGCTGACACCTGTTTCGTGCAGGCTGTTCAGATAAGCCAGCAGAAAAACTCGTTCAGACGGATTGCCAAGCGGATCGACGTGTTGGTCAAGCGACATCTCCCCGCTTGTTAGCGTGCCAGTCTTGTCGCTGCAGAGAACGTCGATACTGCCAAAGTTTTGCATCGCTTCGAGGTGCTTGACGATCACTTTCTTGCGAGCCATGTGTACGGCACCCTGGCCCAAAGTAACCGTCGTGATCATCGGCAGAAACTCCGGGGTCAGCCCAACCGCCAGGGCGACTGCAAATAACAACGACTCCATGAAATTGTGATGCAGTACGACGCTTACCAGTAGAACGAAGAGCACCAGCAGAATAGTGGTCTTCATGATCAGTAGACCAAACTGTTTGGTGCCTCGTTCAAACTCGGTTTGAGGTGCTCTGGTGGCGAGCCGAGTAGCGATGTCCCCAAAGGTAGTGTTCTTTCCGGTGGCAGTAACGACTGCGGTTCCGGTGCCGCTGACGATAGACGTCCCCAAGAACACTTTGTGTTGCTCACTGTCTTCCGGCTGGCGTGGTTGAGGACCAAAAGCAAATTTTTCAACGGGCAGCGACTCACCCGTAAGGGCGGCTTGTTGCACATGTAAATCGCGCGCCTTAACCAAGTCGGCATCTGCCGGCACGAGGTCACCGGCTGCGAGCTTGATGACATCGTCGGGAACAACCTCTCGTCTCGGAATCTCAACCCACTTACCATCACGCAGAACTGTCGCAGCAGGAGCAACTTCTTTGCGAATGCGATCTACCGCCCGTTGCGACCGATAGGTCTGGATGAAGTTCAGCAACACGCTCAACAGAACCATCGTGACTATGATTGAGGCATTTATGACTTCGCCTAGAGCTGCGGAAATGGCACTGGCTATTAAAAGGATGATTGCGAGTGGATTAGCGAAGAGGGTGAGTACCTGAACAAGGTTCGCAGAGCGACGAGCGGTCGCAGGTTCGTTTGGACCAATCTTTGCCAATCGAAGCTTCGCTTCATCTGTAGTGAGGCCAACCGGTTGTTGGATTGCGTTAACTGCGGGTGAGCTATTCGTGGCGGGTTCGTTGAGTATCTTCATTCCGGTTTGTTGAGATGCGAAACTTTCATTTTATTATCCCAACTGGCCCAACCATTGATAATCCGCCTGACTTGAGCAGGATGAGAAGCAATGGAGTCATTAACATCTCCCGGCTAAAAAACTGCGCACGATGACTTCTAATTCATGGTAAGTACACCTGCTCCGCGGATAGAGTCGTTTTTCAGCGCTATCAATGCTTCGTTCGCTTGTTCGAAAGAGAAACTTTGCGTGTGGGCGTGCACAGGAATGTGTGCGGCTTCCAGCAGAAATTCTCGACCGTCTTCTCTTGTGTTGTTGGCGACGCTTCGCACCACGCGTTCACCGTAGATCAATGAGTAGTCGAATGAGGGGATAGGACTCATGTGGATGCCACCGAGCACAACAGTTCCACCTTTACGAATCGCTTTCAAGGCAATAGGAGCAAGTTCACCCGCCGGCGCGAAGATGATCGAAGCATCTAGTTTTACCGGCGGTTCGTCGAACGCATCACCAACCCACGTCGCTCCGAGTTCATGGGCCAAAGCCTGATGCCGTTCTCGATCACGAGTGCAAACGTAAACTTCGGCGCCACGAGCGCGCGCCAGTTGAATTGCGATGTGGCCAGCGGCGCCGAATCCGTAAAGCCCAAGACGGGCACCCTGCCAATCTTTTTCACTCAAATTGGTTAGACGCAAACAGCGATAACCGATGATGCCGGCACAGAGCAATGGTGCTGCCTGGAGATCTTCAAAGTTGTCAGGCAAGTGGTAAGTAAATGCAGCTGGTGCGATCGCGAACTCTGCGTAACCACCGTTCACGGTCCAGCCTGTGAACATCGCTCGGTCGCACAAGTTCTCACGATCTGCAAGGCAGAACTCGCATTCACCACAAGTCCGATTCAACCAGGCGACGCCCACGCGATCCCCCACCGAAAAACCTTCAACGGATGGTCCCAGCGAAGTCACACTCCCCACAATCTGATGGCCAGGAATCAAGGGAGAATGCCGGACGGGAAGCTCGCCTTCTACAACATGGAGATCTGTCCGGCAAACGCCACAGGCATGAACTCGTAACAAGATCTCATCCAGACCTGCTGGAGGGATGGGTATCTGAGCAAGCGACAGTGGATGCTCCTCAGCAGGCGCAGGTTGATTCAGAAGCCAGGCTTTCATGTTCAACGTGATCGCGGATTAACAATTGATGCTATTTCTTGTGGCGACTAAATGCTACTCGTACTGCGCGCTCAATACGGGCGAGACCTCGCGCTCCCGGTTACAGTATCGACCCTAGTCTAAGCATGTCTTTCAAAGATGCAACGTACATGCCCCATTGAAGTGGCCCATTTCCTAATGTCGATATAGGTCGAACTGCGTCAACCGCGAATTTCCCCATAGCAATCGAGCAAGTTTCCGCACCAAAACACACACCCCGCACCTGATCTTCGTGAATGACACAGACAATCAAACGGCACATTCGTTGCACTGATTATCGAGGTTAAGGATGACGGAGGGTGCTTTATCAAATGTGCCGTCGCGTCTGACTACGTTTGAGTTCAAAGAGAGAGAGGGTCTATGAGAGTAAAAGAAATCATGACTCCAGATCCCAAAGCCATTTGGCTTACGGAGAGTTTGGCTGATGCAGCGCAGTTGATGTGGGAAAACGACTGCGGTGTTTTGCCGGTAATCAAAGATGGCAGAAAGGTAGTTGGTTTAATTACCGATCGCGACATCTGCATGGCAACGGCGGTAAGGCAGGCGAACCCCACTGGGATTTCTGTCGAGGAAGTGATGACGGGTGAGGTCTACTCGGTGAATTCCGAAGAGGACGTAGCCCAGGCATTGCAGACGATGCAGGAACACAAGATACGACGCTTGCCGGTTCTCAATTCCACAGGTGAGCTGGAAGGCATTTTGTCGATGAACGACATCGTGCTTAAAGCCAGTGAAGCCAATGGCAAGGCAGCGCAAATCGGCTTCGGCGACATCGTCAGGACTTACCAGGCGATTTGTAAACATCCCTTGCCAGCTGCATCGGCGATGTCAGTCGCAGGTTACGACGATCGACCGAGTGGAGTGCTTCCAAAACGCTAAAGGATTGATAGCAGATCCAGGAGAGGAAAGTTATGTTGGAAACCATAAACAATACACAGCTCGCGCAACGAATAATGAGCGAATTGAAATGGGACTCACGCATTAACACGGCTAACCTTTCAGTAGAGGTAAATGAAGGAGTCGCAACGTTAACAGGCGCAGTTCCCACTTACATACAAAAATTAGAAGCACAAGATGCGGCTCATCGCGTCTGCGGAATTCTTGATGTTGCGAATGATATTGAAGTTAAAACAGTTGACCGATTTGCTCGCACAGACACGGAAATCGCAAGCGCAGTACGCAACGCCTTGGAGTGGGACGCATTAGTGTCAAATGAAATGATTCAGTCAACGGTTTCTGATGGGTGGGTCACGCTTGACGGCGAGGTCGACTACTGGCGTGAACGTGTCGATGCTGAAGAGGCAATTCTAAGACTAACAGGTGTAGTTGGGGTTACCAACAGAATCACAATCCATAAACGCCCAGTCAGTGCAGATGAGCTTCGCAGTGAGATAGAACAAGCGCTGGAGCGGCGAGCGGACCGCGAAGCGGAACGATTACGAGTGGAAGTCAATGACGGTGCGGTAGACCTGTTCGGCCGAGTCCATTCATGGCAAGAAAAACGCGCGGTGATCGGATCCGTAAGCCATGCACCGGGCGTGGTCCAAGTTAGGGATCACCTGCGGGTTGATCCCTATTTCTAGTATTAGCAATCAACGGATTGAGAAAGGAAAAGACAATGAGCGAAAAGAAAGACATGCAAGAACCTTAAATCGTGTGACAGCCGCACCAACCTGAGGATGAAGTAAACAACCGCCGCCTTCAAAATGATCGTTGAATGGGATCGTTCAGAGACTGCGTAATGAGTCTGCCCCTAATCGTCAGAATTCGCGTGATGTCCAGTAATCTTATCGATGCGTATACGAAAGAATATGGGAGTCAACGAATGCGGTTGGTCTCTATGCTCTTGAGCGATATACGCCGGCTCCCACCAAACGGCTCGTTTCTGAAGGCACGCATGAGCCCGAGTCCGTGCTTCTTCATACGCTCGTTCGTCGGGAAGTTCCTCATATCGACCCGACGCAACAATACTTATCCATTGGTTCTGATTGGTAACTTCGTCTATTTCGAAACAAACCATGGGATTGGAGCGCATCCACTCGACCTTTTTTCCCAGGGTCGTAAAGCCGTAAAGGTAGCAGCCATCGAAAGCGAAGTTCATCGGTACGACATAAGGTTGGTTGTCTTTTGCGCAGGCCAGTCGTCCAATGTTTGTGCGCGCCAACACCTCATCGCATTCAGCGCTAGACATTTCATGGATGAACATGATCAATGCTCCCTGTTTCATTACTGCGAGACCTAACCCTAGGACAGTCGCAATAACCGTTCCCTCTAGTGCTGAGTAACTTGAACTGGATCCTCGACAATTTCCTCTCAGTCTCTTGTTCTACCTGCGAGAAGCTACACAGAGATGCGCGAAATGCCGCTGAGGTTTGAACACTCAGATAGTCGACCGCAGGCAAGCCAAGTCAGATCGCAACGATTTACACAGCGTTTTCCCTCATCGGTCCTGGGCACATTCGTTGCTATTTAAGATCACCGTAGACAACTAAGAAAAAGGAACACGGACAATATGCAAACCAAAGAAATTCAACAGAGCGACTGGCGAGAGTTTTTCGACAATTTCAGTCGAACGCATCAGGGAAGCGCGGTAGGGATCGAAATTCTTGGGCTAGAGATCGGCGCCCAGACAGAAGAGACCGGGTTAGCTCTCGAGGGAATTACTGCTGAGAGTGATGAAAAGTCGGATGACACGATCGTGATTATGGTGGGCGCTAACGCTGACGATCACATTACGCATTCAGTGCGGCGTCCGACACAAGTGAGCCTCGAACAAACGGATGAAGGCCTCGATCTCGCATTAGCGATCAAAGGTGCTGACGGATGCACCGTATTATTGCGTTTTCAATCGTCCGTTTTGACGGAGCAATTCGATGCTGTTGCCGGCTGAACACATCGGGAATCTTCAACACTGGCCGGCAACGACAAGGGAATTCCGCGCAGTTGCCATTCTTCGCTTGATCATTGCGTTTGTTCTAATACTTTTGATTGGTGCCATGAGTTGCTCCGTAGCACTGGCCCGCAAAACAAACGATTCGCGTCAACAGCAGTTGGGTCTCCAGGAGCGACTTGAAGCAGAGCAACGTCTTTGGGATCTCGGATATTGGGCTGGAACTATCGATGGTAACTTTGATTCTGCGTCACGCCACGCATTACTGGCCTTTCAGAAAGTCGAGGGACGGCCGCGAACTGGAAGTCTCAACGCAATCGAGTTAGCAGCACTCCGTAATGCCAATCGGCCCATCGCCCGGCACGGAAGATATGCTCATGTTGAAATCGACTTGGAACGCCAGGTTTTGTTTCTAATCGATGAGAACGGAATGGTAGCTCGGATTTTGCCAGTCTGTTCGGGGAATGGAGAACTATACAGAGATCATGGTGAACTGCATCGCGCACGCACTCCGACTGGCACTTTCAGCGTTCTGAGGAAGATAAACGGCTGGCGATTAAGTTCTCTCGGTCTTCTTTATTACCCGAGTTATATCGTCAATGGAATTGCTATTCATGGCAGTCCGCTGATTGCCCCCTACCCGGCGAGTCACGGCTGCATTCGAGTTCCGATGTTCGCTGCAAAGGCACTTAGCAAGCTTTTGCCTGTAGGAATTAAAGTTGAGATCTATGACGACAGAGATCACTTAGCTGGAACCTTGCTCAAAGGTTCAACAAACCCACCTGAGATGTCCAACTGATATGACGTTTCTCATTGTCTGGCCCTCGGCATATAATCAAAGGCCTACAAACTATGGTTTAGCGAGGCCCCATGCCCCCTTGGAATAAAAACGAGCGGATACTTGTAGTCGATGACGATCAGGCAATTCGCTGGTGTCTGAAGGAAGCCTTACAAAGTTGGGGCTTCGTCGCAAACGAAGCCGACTCGGTCGCGGACGCTCTCACCAAGTTCAATTCAGATTTACCAGCGGCTGTTTTGTTAGACATCGACCTTCCTGATGGATCTGGTCTCGATGTTTTGCGTGAGATTAAGCGTGAACATCCGGAGGCCATCGTGATCATGATCACGGGTAACGTTCAGGTCGACAACACTATCTCGGCGTTGCGTGGTGGAGCTTACGATTTCATCGGCAAGCCAATTAACCTTGAAGAACTCCACGTTACTATTCGCAACGCTATAGAAGCACGTCACTTGCGGCGTGAAGTTGAGCAGGTGAGGAAAGAACGTGCGCGCGAGTTTAATTTCCGCCAAATAGTGGGCGAATCTCCAGCGATGAAGAAGATGTTAGGGCTCGCTGCAAAAGTCGCTGAGAGTGAAGTTTCGTCCGTCTTACTCCAGGGAGAGTCGGGGACGGGTAAGGACCTGGTTGCGAAAGCGATCCATTACGGTTCGCAACGTGCCGATCGTCCTTTTGTAGCAGTGAACTGTGCGGCGCTTCCGGCGACCCTAATTGAATCCGAACTCTTCGGTTATGAAAAGGGAGCTTTCACCGATGCCAAAGCGCGTAAGGAAGGATTATTTGAGCAAGCGGAAGGTGGAACGCTTTTACTCGACGAAATTGGCGAATTAGAGCTTTCCCTGCAAGCGAAGCTTTTGCGCGTTTTGGAAGAAGGGGCGTTCCGACGCGTTGGAGGGTTGAAGGACATTCCCCTCGATGTACGAGTGTTGGCCGCGTCCAACCGGGATTTAAAGACCGAGAGTGAAGCTGGACGTTTTAGACTCGATCTTTACTACCGCCTATCAATTATTCAAATCGACATCCCTCCGCTTCGGGAAAGAGGCGACGACGTGTTGCTCTTATCGCAATACTATATTGATACCATCGGCACCAGAATTAGACGAAACACAAAGATTACCAGCTTGTCACCAGAAGCATCAGGGGTATTTCGAAATTATAGTTGGCCAGGGAATGTTCGCGAACTTCGCAACGTGATCGAACGCGCCTTGATTCTGGAGGATTCAGATCGAATTACGACGGAATTCTTACCGCCAGGATTGTTGGGCAATTCGCAGCTTGAACGTCCTGGTTTTGGCGTCGACGAAGCGTCAGCGCGCTTCGTCTTACCGGATGAAGGTCTCTCCCTGAATCAAGCGGAACTATCTTTCGTACGCCAGGCGATAAACCGATCAGGTGGGAACCAAACACGAGCTGCTGCTCTTCTCGGCATTTCCCGTGATCAGCTTAGATATCGCCTCAAAAAGCTTGAGGAATTCGGCCTGACTCCCACCGAAGCTGAGAATTAACGTGCCAATGGATATGAGCGTCGTCAGTACAACACTCCCGGATACCCAGGATAAGTTGGATCGTTCTCAGAAGGATCTTGCAGATATCAAATTTGCCCTCGATGAATCTGCGATCGTAGCTATAACTGATCAACGAGGCATCATTAACTACGTCAACGATAAATTCTGCGAAATCTCAAAATACTCTCGAGCGGAATTACTCGGTCAGGACCATCGCATTATCAACTCGACCTACCATCCGAAAGAATTCATTAGAAATTTATGGACAACGATCGCGAGCGGCAAGGTTTGGCGCGGTGAGATTAAGAATCGCGCGAAGGACGGTAGCTTTTATTGGGTAGATACCACGATAGTTCCTTTTCTTAACAGTGAGGGAAAACCCTACCAGTACGTTGCTATTCGGAGTGACATCACCGAACGAAAGCGTGCGGAAGAGCAAGTTCGGGAGCAAGCCGCATTGTTGGACCAGGCGCAGGATGCCATTCTCGTGCGAGACCTGGACCAGGTCATTCTCTTTTGGAATAAAGGAGCTGAGCGTCTCTACGGTTGGACCTCAGAAGAAACGGTGGGTAAGAACGCTGAGGGGTTATTGTACAGGGAGACATCAGCACAGTTTGATGCGGCCAGGCAGTCGGTCATTAAGAATGGCGAATGGAAGGGTGAGATTCATCAAACGCGTCGGGATGGCGCCGAGATTATTGTTGAAAGCCGGTGGACCCTGGTACGCGACGAAAGAGGGACACCAACCTCGATTCTTGTAATCAATACCGACGTTACCGAGAAGAAACGGATGGAGGCGCAGTTTCTGCGTGCTCAAAGGATGGAGTCCATAGGAACTCTTGCTGGAGGCATCGCTCACGATCTCAATAATGTGTTGTCGCCGATCTTAATGGCGATCGACATGCTGCAATTGAAAGCGACTGATGAAGCCAGCAAGAAGTGGTTTGAAGTCCTTCGCGCAAATGCGCAACGCGGTGGCGATATGGTGCGTCAGGTTTTGTCATTTGCTCGGGGTGTCGAAGGTGAGCATGTTGCGTTGCATCCCAAGCATTTAATCAAAGAGATCGTTAAGATTCTGCGTGAGACCCTTCCGAAGTCAATCGAGATCAATTTCAAAATACCCGACGATCTCTGGATTATTTCCGCTGATGCAACTCAAATGCATCAGGTCTTAATGAACCTATGTGTCAATGCTCGGGATGCAATGCCGGAAGGCGGTTCCATCTCCATTAACGCCGAGAATATTGTTGTAGACGAGAACTATGCGCGCATGCACCTTGAGGCCAAGCCCGGACGTTTCGTCGTCATAAGCGTGACTGACACCGGACCCGGAATGGCACCGGAAATTCAAAGCCGGATCTTTGAACCCTTCTTCACTACAAAAGAGATGAGCAAGGGTACTGGTCTCGGACTATCCACGGCGTTGACGATCGTTAAGAGTCATGGAGGCTTTATCAACGTATACAGTGAATTGCACAAAGGCACTCAGTTTTCCCTTTACCTTCCCGCCCTTGATATCCCTGGCGCCCCTGACTTTGCCGCAGCACAAACTGATCTTCCATTGGGGCAGGGGGAATTAATTCTGGTGGTTGACGACGAAGAGTCGATCCGAGAAATAACTCGCGGCACACTTGAGACATTCGGATACTCGGTTCTAACTGCAAGCGATGGTACCGAAGCCCTGGCGATCTATGCGGACAGGAAAAATGAAATTGCGGTTGTGTTGACTGACATGGTTATGCCTTTTATGGATGGCCCAGTGACGATCCGTGCGTTGCAGAGAATGAATCCCGATGTTCGAATTATTGCTGCAAGCGGCCTGGGTACAGGACAGCGAGCGGGCGAGGGAACTCTGGAAGGCGTTGCAGTATTTCTTAATAAACCCTACACCGCTGAGAAACTATTGAAGACCCTTTCACAAGTGTTGAAGAAGTGATACTTCAGCTGCTAAAGGCGGTTGCATGCAGAATCGTTTCTTCCGGACGACGCCGCTTGTCCCATGGGTCCGTGAAGTAGGGATCATTCAAGTGGTCGTGACGATCAAGGGCAACTAGTTCCTTGATAGCCGGCAGTTCGCTCTCTTTAAACTCCTCGGCAGTGCCAGTGAAAACTAATTTCCCCTCATCGAGAACGATCACCCTCGTTTTCGGCAACTTGTCGAGTGGAGCCTCCATGGTAATTACCTTGCCATCCGCCCTGGTCATAGCAGAGAAGTTAGCGAGATAGGGAATCTCGTAGATTTTCTTGGTTACGTAGAGTGATGAAATCTGCTTTACGTCGCGAGCGCGGATAATAAGATCAAGTACCTTTATGGCAACTAATGGGTCAAGACTCATGGTTGGCTCATCGAATAACATGATTCGCGGCCATCCGATCAAAGCACGCGCTATTTCGAGACGCCGCTTCATCCCACCGGAGAGCTCTTCCGGTAGCTTGTTCTCTTCGCCGTCTAAGCCGACAAACCTCAACACCTCGCTTACCGACGTTTCAATTTCTTGCTCAGACCAACCATGTTCTTCCAAGCGATATGCGGCATTATCGTAAACCGATAACCCGGTAAAGAGTGAATCTTCCTGAAAAACCATCCCCATCAACCCGCCGCGGATAGTTAACAGCTCAGATTCTTTCAGACTCTCAATATGTTGACCCTCAATCAAGATTTTTCCAGAGTCAGGCTTCAGAAGTCCCATCGCCAAACGCAGTAGCACAGACTTACCTGAGCCCGAGACACCTGTTACGAACAGCATCTCGCCATGCGCAAGGCTGAAGTTTATGTCGGTGAGGACTGGTTGGTCTCCGAAACTTATGCATACGTTACGGAATTCGATTGCCGGCATGTCTTTGTTGTCCTTTAGTTTCATGGTGTGCCGAGTCGCTTGCTTCATACCTCATACAAGCTTTTGTTCCGCAATGCTTGTGCCGCCTACAAAGCCAGCCTCCAAGTGGACATTCCTTATTCCTGGTCAAGCACTCGGTCGCGAGGTTGGGAGAAAATCCAATGGAGTGCGGAATACCTCGCATTCTTACATCGGCTAACCCCAGCTTTATAAGTCGAAAAGTGAGGCATTCGCCGAACGGCAAATGGTACGCGTCGTGCACACCTCAGGGTTAGTCGCGATAACCAGCCCCAATCAAATCCTTCGCGACTAGCTAGGAGCAACCCTTATGAAAATTCTATTAGCCATTGACGGTTCGCCTTGCAGCGATGCAGCGGTCGAAGAAGTCGGCCGCCGGCCCTGGCCTGAGGGATCTTCAGTGAAAGTCTTGAATGCCTTTGAACTCCCACTACCAGCCACGCCCGAAGGCTGGGCGTTACCACAGAACTATTTTGAGGAGATGGATCAGGCAATCAAAAAACAAGCGCGGTCGATCGTCGAACGCGCTTTAAAACAACTTCTGAAAAAGCAGAATAAGACACTTACTATCGATGGGCAGTTTATTCCGGGTCCACCTCGCTCGGTGATCTTAGACGAGGCTGAAAGTTGGGGCGCCGACTTAATCGTTGTTGGCTCGCACGGTTACAGCAGGTGGGAGCGCTTTCTCCTTGGGTCAGTTTCGCAAGGTGTTGTGTCACACGCGAAGTGCTCAGTCGAAGTAGTTCGTTGTTCACATGCAAGTGAAACCGTTAAAGAAACAGTTCCCTCGAAAGAGAAGAAATAAAGAGTCATGGCCAAAGTACTAATTCTGGGTGGTGGGTTCGGTGGTGTAATAGCCGCGAAGCGTCTTGCCGAACAACTGGGTGACGAACACCAGATTACGCTGGTGTCGCGTAGTCGTTATTTTGTTTTTTATCCCGCGTTGGTGAGACTGGCTTTTGGCAAGTGCCAGCGGGACGACGTTTCATTCGACCTGCGCCATGCGATGTTAGATCGGCGAATTAACTTCATCGAAGCTGAAGTTGCGCGAATCGATCCTGATCAGCGCAAAGTAACGATCGCTCACGGCGAAGTTGAGGGAAACCTTCCCTACGACTATCTCATATTTGCATTGGGCCGCCGGCTCGCAACCGAGCGAATCCCGGGTTTTTACGAACATGCTCATCATCTTCTGAACGTCGACAAGGCAATGAAGTTTGGTAAAGCAATCTCCAACTTCCACGAGGGACGAGCTGTCATTGGTCAGTGTGCTGGCGCCAGATTGCCAATTCCGGTTTACGAAACAGCATTTGCATTAGCGCGACGTCTTGAAGAAAACAACGAACGTGAACGAGTTCGCATAACAATTGTCAGTCCGGAGTCGATCGCCTCTGAATTTGTAGATCCTGGCGTGGCTCTGAGGCTGCAGAGAGCACTCGATCGGCACCAAATAGAATTCTTACCTGGCGTTTCAATAGAAAAGCTTACCGATCGTGCTGCAATCACTAGTGATGGTGCGGCAATAAATTCCGACCTTTTGATGTTGCTGCCCCCTTTTCAGGGCGCACCGGCTGCTCTGTATCACGGGATAACAAACGAGGCTTACATCAATGTTGATTGGTCCATGCGAGTCATTGGAGTTAAGGGAATGTACGCAGTGGGTGATTGCGTGAACTTTAGTGGGCCAAAGATGGGCCACATGGCCGTTCGTCAAGCCGAGGTTGCGGCAACAAACCTGGCGGCAGAGATTGAAGGGCGCGAGCCTCTTACACATTACGATCACGAAATGAGACTGGTGATTGATGCGGGAGACAGCGACAGCCTCTATTTGCATAAAGATATGTGGACTAACGAACCGGGCACAATCCGACAGGGTCGATTTTGGAATTGGGCGAAACGAGCCCAGGAAAAGTATTGGGAGACCAGTACTTTCAATATGCGGAAGTTTTAGACCTTCTGCACTGCAGCGAGGTGACTGCCATGAATACAAATTCGAAAATTCACTTAATCGAAATTCCGATTGGAGGGTGGGAAGGGTTCATATGGAACCGCTTGCACTCTGAACGAGAAGATATTTGCGAGGCAATGCTTAAGGAACCGCTATCAATATCAGGAGTAGATGTGGAAGCCGACAGCGCTCGCACAGTGTCTACAAAAGACTCGCATCGCGAATTACAAGAGCGCCTTAGAAGGATTGACGATGCGCTCGATCGGTTAATGTCGGGCTCTTACGGTAATTGCAGTAAATGTAGCCAGTGGATTGGTGAAACTGAGCTGGATCTCGACCCAGCATTAGCTCTTTGTGTCGATTGTTCGGAACACCAAAGTGCTAATTCAAGCGAATCCAACGACCTCCTTGACCTTAGCGAAGGCTCCTCGTCGTCGGAGGTGGAACTGACTCTGGAGACGTTGCGCCCGTTCGATACGATATTGGTTCGCACACTTAAAAGTGTCTATCGCATTTTGTTGCTGGATCCTAAAACGGGACGTGCATTGGTTGAAGGAGGTCAATATTTGATTGAACCCAGGGAAGCCTACCTAAGTGGTTCCCATCTTCATGATGCTCTTTTCCTCCCGGGTTCGATTGTCGTCGGGTGTCGTTTGGAAATGTGGATTGGAGAAAAGTTCATAAGCACGTCGCGCGTTCAATCGCTGGACGTCAAACACCATGACTCTGCTGAATCAATAGAGTCTATTACTGAAGCGGTCCACTGAATGTGAACGAGACTCAGATTAGTTGGTCGGTGGAAAAGGAGTGTCGACAATGAAAGCAAACGTTTTCCGTGGGAAGAACGACATCCGAATCGAAGAGGTAGAAAAACCTCGCGCGGGAGTTGGCGAGGCGGTCATCCGCGTCACACTGACTACGATCTGCGGTACCGACCTTCACATAGTGAGGGGCGAGTATCCCGTAACGCCCGGGCTGGTCATAGGCCATGAACCGGTTGGCGTCATTGAGGAACTCGGCCCAGGCGTCACTGGTTACCAAACTGGCGATCGAGTGTTAGTAGGAGCAATTACTCCATGCGGTCAATGCCGGGCTTGTTTATCCGGCCATGCATCGCAATGTGGTCATGGGGAAGGATACGAGGCTCTCGGTGGTTGGCGCTTTGGAAACACAATCAATGGCGCTCAGGCTGAGTATCTACAAGTTCCATACGCCCAAGCTAACCTTGCAAAGATCCCAGACGAACTGACGGATGAACAAGTAGTCCTGCTTGCGGACATCGCTTCAACTGGCTTTGGAGGTGCAGAGGCCGCCAACATCCGAATCGGAGACTCAGTTGTTGTCTTCGCACAAGGACCAATCGGTTTGTCTGCTACGGCAGGAGCCAAACTACTTGGCGCCTCGCTAGTCATTGGCGTTGATGGAGACAATCACCGACTGGCAATGTCGAAACGAATGGGTGCTGACGTGACCTTGGACTATCGTGAGGTCGATGTACTGAATGAAATCAAACGTTTGACGGGTGGCGGTGCCGACGTCGCAATCGAGGCGCTGGGTACGCAACAGACGTTCGAGAACGCATTGCGCAGTCTTAGACCAGCTGGAACGTTGTCGAGCCTTGGGGTCTATTCTGGCAAACTCGAAATTCCTTATGACGCTTTCGCGGCCGGCATCGGAGACCATAAAGTGGTGACGACGCTTTGCCCAGGTGGAAAAGAGCGCATGCGTCGACTTATGGAAGTTGTTCGAAACGGTCGTGTCGATTTTACTCCCCTTCTTACTCACTCATTCAGCCTGGATAAAATCGGCGATGCGTACAGTCTTTTTGGTGAGCGGCGAGATGGAGTAATGAAGGTAGCCATTCGGCCTTAAGCACCAGGTGAGTAAAGATGGATAAGAAATTTAAAATTCTTATCGCTTATGACGGCTCAGAGGCTGCAGACCATGCGATTAAGAGTCTCCGCAGCGCCGGCTTGCCGCAAGTTGCCGAAGTATTAGTGATGTCCGTTGCCGACGTTTTTTTACCGCCTGCGATCAGTGAAGAGGACATGTTTCCGCCGCACGAACCGGAAGTGGTTCGCCGCGCTCACGAATGTGCAGAGCAAAAACTACGAGATGCTGAAGAAATGGCGAAGTGCGCGGCGGAACGAATTAACCAGATCTTTCCCGATTGGCAGGTAAGGCATGAAGGAGTTGCAACCTCGCCAGCCTGGGCACTCATAAGAAAGGCTGACGAATGGAAGCCCGACCTCGTTGTGATTGGAGCTCGTGGTCACTCGGTCTTTGGGGGAAGATTGATACTTGGAAGTGTTTCGCAAAGGGTCCTTTATGAGGCTAAGTGTTCTGTTCGGATTGCACGCGAGACTACCCAATACGCTGATTCCCAAATTCGAGTGCTTATCGGCATAGATCATTCTAAAGACTCAAACGCTGCCGTAGAGGCAGTGTGCAATAGAAATTGGCCCAAAGGAACTCAAGTCCGTCTACTCGCGGTAGTCGATACAGTTATGTCGATTTCGCCTGATCCGACTCGGCCCTCAATCATGAAATGGATCGAAGTGTCTGACGAAAAAAACTGGGATGAGGTACGTCAGATCTTTGAACCATTGGCAGAGAAACTTCGGACTGTGGGATTGGATGCAGCGGTAATGATCAGGAGAGGAAAACCGGCAGACGAGATTGTCGATGAAGCTGAGACGTGGGGTGCTGACTGCGTCTTCGTTGGAGCGAAAGGGACAAGAGGCATCGAGCGTCTATTGCTGGGAAGCGTTTCCTCGGCAGTGTCCGGCCGCGCAATTTGTTCTGTTGAAGTTGTAAGAACTGTTTAGAGATGAGCGAGAGGTCATTAAATATCATGAGCGTAAAGCACTACTTCACACTATAGGAGTCTGGGGTTCAAATCCCCACGCCGACCAATATTTCCAATAACCTAGCCCTCCAATACTCTTTCGACCCGCTCAAAACGCTCCAATTGACGAACCCGCCTATGCTTCGATCAGGATGCGTCGGAAAAAAGCGTAAGTCTCATCCACAATGGTGCCGAAAATCGTTATTAGATAGTCAAAGCTTGCCATCATTGTACGACCTTGGTTGAATTGTTGATTGAATGACACCAGCTCTTCGAACCGAAATCCCGTCTGCCTCAACAATAGCTGACCGAGCTGATACAACAAACTTGCCCTTGGCAAGAAGAGTTCGGTCGGCCCTTAACTGGTTCGCGCACTGCGGGAAGGTGAGTTTCTTCGCTTGCATAATTGCTGAAAAGTAACGCGCGTTGCGGTGCTGCGGCTAACGGCTTGCGACGAGATCTGAAGCGGGCCAGGTCAACGAAATTAAGCACTACTTGGATGCGCGTTTCGGGAACTGCGTGTTCCAGAAGCAAATCGCGGCAAACGTAGTCTACTGCAACGTACCGGAGTATCCGCGGAAAGTGAACAGGCTTTTCATGCCAGCTGCGCGAGTTATGGACGAACTGAATTGCCGGCACCTGGGAAAAGTGCAAGAGAGCAGTCATCAACTCCATGTGTTGCTGACCATGAATGAGATCAGGGACTACAGCAAGTTTGGATAAGTCATCCACTACGGGAACATTTGCTTTTTCCAGTTCGGGCGCAACCTCTCCCAGTATTGTGCTGTAGGCAATCGGAGAGTGACCACGCTTCAGGAGCTCCAAAGCAGTGTCGCGCACGTAGAGCTCAGTGCCAGCGCGTCCCGCAAGCGTGTTGTTGGTGATAAGAACTCTTAGTCCGTTCATCAGATGTGCCTTGTCCGAATTCCATCAGGCAGAGACATTGCTGCGACCAAGTATTTTTCTACGTGGGCTGGAGGCCCTGCCAGCTTCGTACGGCATCATGGATTGACGACGATGAGTGGTCGCGTGACTTGCTTGATCTCTATAGTAAGGACACAGAGATTTTCCTCGTGGGCCTCATCGCGAGAGATCCTGTCGCCGTCGCTGCTCGCTCTCCTTTATCACTTCGCTTATATCCGCAACCGGCCGTATCTCAACCGGTCCAAGTCCATACTTAAAGCCTGGAAGCTGTGAGACAAGCTGAACGGCATGATTGAGGTCTCGCGCCTCAATGATCTGAATGCCGCCGAGCTGTTCCTTGGTTTCCGCATAGGGGCCGTCAGTCGTCGCGACTTTGCCGTTTTTCCAGTACAGGGTCAACGCGGTCTCCGGGGGCTGAAGAGGTACTTCGGCGACAAGATGTCCGTTAGCGCGCAGATGGTCGTTGTAATCAAAGCATTCGTCAAACGTTGCGTGTCGCTCGTCGTCGGTCATCCCTTCGAATTTTCCTGGCTCGATGTATCCCAGACAGATGTATTTCATTGTTCTTCTCCTCTCGGTGGGAGCCAGCAACCCAACTGTCGCAGATTTTTCCGTCACTGTTTCAAGTAACGAAGCGCAACACATCCTGATTTAAAAATCTTTGACTCAACAAGCTTTAGTTGCAATCTATCCGGCAGGCTAACGCCTTCCAACAAGCGTCTCCCTTCTCCTGCAACGATTGGCGTAACGACAAAACGATATTCATCGACCAGACCAAGCTCGATAAGTTGTGAGGGAATACTTACGCCACCGACTAAGATATTTTTGCCCTCTTCTTGTTTCAACTTAAGTATTTCGTCGTGAAGGTTCGTACGAACAATTCTCGTATTTTTATCTTCGGCGTTGTCTAGTGATCGTGAGAAAACAATTTTGTTGATTGAGTCAAACGTTGAAGCAAATTCGTTCGATGCTTTTGTCATCGATTGGCTTTTTGCGACTTCAGGCCAAAAAGGGACCATCAATTGGTAGGTGATACGTCCAAAGACGAGCAGGTCAACCTCACGAAGGAGGTCCGTAAAATATTCATGTGTCTCGTCATCAGCAACTTGCTTGGTGTGGTCGACGCAGCCATCCAGGGTAGTGTTGATTGCGAAGATCATGTTCTTCATTTAAGTGTCCTGCCCACACGAAAAACTTATTTCATCAGGTCGCTTTTTCATTCTGAGACTCAAACTCATATCGCATTGCGGCTTCAAGTATTTCAAGGTTTATATTTTTTAGAGCTTTGAATCTAATGCAATAACCGGTCACGCTCGCCTTGCCGAGTCCCTTTCCATAGGTTTCCGCTAAGTATTTCTTATCTTCAATACCAAGGATGTAGACAGAGATTCCGGTTTTGTTTGCGCTCAAACCAGTGCTGTCGTGCAACACTTGCAAGTCGCTACGTTTAGGCTCAGGTTCGCCGGTAATATACTCTTGGATTTGTTCTTGTACGTTCATGGAAAACTAACCGACACCATTTCGCAAGTGGACTCCTTAAGCGCCAATCGTACCTGTTTTAACTTCGCCGTCGCGCTCGTAACGCGCGAGGATTACGCCAGTAGTGCCGACAGTGGTTTCCGTCACCTTGAACGCCGCCGGGATCGTTCCCTCCGCAAACAACTTTTTCCCCTGGCCCAAGGTGATCGGATAGATCATCAGCCAGAAGGTATCGATAAGATCATGCTTCATTAGCGTCTGGAGTAGATTACCGCTTCCCCAAATGTGCAGATCGGGTCCTGCCCCTTGCTTGAGCTCGGCGATTTTTTTCGCAACATCACCGTTCAAAAACACCGATGGTTGCCATTCGGAAGAAGTAATATTGTTCGAAGCGACGTATTTAGTTGCCGTGTTGACGTTGGGCCAAATGTCGCCATGTTGCGGCCAAAACGCCTTCCAAATATCAAAAGTCTTGCGCCCTAATAACAGGTCGATCGGCATATCCAACATCTTTTTAAC
>Ga0068864_100000825_pt1 | contig 26108 bp, 18 predicted proteins | sample KBSSwiS72_FD_66586 | JGI IMG/M metagenome (GOLD analysis project Ga0068864, IMG submission 66586) | Switchgrass rhizosphere microbial communities from Kellogg Biological Station, Michigan, USA - KBS Switchgrass S7-2 | ecosystem: Host-associated > Plants > Roots > Rhizosphere > Soil ...
TACGCCATCGCCGTCTATTACATCATCGCAACTGCCGAAGCCTCGTCGAACCTCGCGCGTTTCGACGGCGTGCGTTACGGATTTCGAGCGGAAGAGGCGCACGAGTTGCGCCAGATGTATAGCAAAACGCGCGAAGAAGGTTTTGGACCGGAAGTCAAACGTCGCATCATGCTCGGCACGTACGTACTGTCAGCAGGTTATTACGACGCTTACTATCGCAAAGCACAGCAGGTACGAACGCTGATCAAAAACAACTTTCTCGAGGCGTTCAAACGTTGCGACGCGATCATCACGCCGACTTCACCAACTCCTGCTTTCGCGATTGGCGAAAAAGTGGACGATCCGCTCGCGATGTATTTAAACGATATCTACACGGTGACGGCAAACCTGGCGGGTATTCCGGGAATCAGCGTGCCGTGCGGTCTCTCGTCAGAACGTCTTCCGATCGGGTTTCAGTTGCTTGGTCCATACTGGTCTGAACCGCAGCTTCTCAAACTCGCCCATGCATATGAGCAGGCTCGACCCTTCTTAGAGCGACCGCCCATCAGCGCTTCCTAACCACTAAGCCACTAAGACACAAATTAATTTTTTGTGTTTTCGTGTCTTTGTGGTTGAAACTTTTTCCCGTTTCGTTCGGATTTGTCAGGAATTAGATCGCCCGTGAAGAGTTCGAGTACGCCTTTGGCGGTACCCACCACCGGCGTCACGTCCAGGCCAACATGAACCACGCCCGGCAGCAGGCCTTTCCTCTTGATCTCATAGCCCGCCAGCCCAACAGCAAAAACCGTCCCGACGATTGGAATCGGTTTAATCAGCCGTTTGGCTACGCTCCAGCCACCAGCCCGAATGATTCTGCGTTTGAGAGTGGTCATCGTTGTTCCCTAAACGTGATAGCATGCCTTTGATGCGGCTAAAGCTCTTTTTGATAGTACTAATCATTGCATTCACATTGCTACTTTCGTGCCGTCCGGGCTCCGGCAACAGGAGCCGTCTCCTGATCTACACGCCCCACGGCCAGGACCTCCTGAAAGATTTCGTCACTCGCTACAAGCAGCGTTATCCCGACGCGGACATACAGTGGCTCGACATGGGCTCGCGAGAGATTCTCGAACGCGTGCGCGTGGAACGAAACCGCCCGCAAGCGGACCTCTGGTGGGGCGCTTCACACACGACTTTCCAAACTGCCGCTGATGAAAACTTACTACTCGAGTTTCGACCAACCTGGGCTGACAAGATCCCTGCCACTTCACGCGATGCGAACGATCGCTGGTACGGCACTTACGAAACGCCGCAGGTGATCGCATACAACAACGAAGCCGTCAGCGCAGCGGAGGCGCCGCACGACTGGGACGACGTACTCGATCCGAAGTGGCACGACAAAGTGCTGATTCGCAATCCGAATCCTTCTGACACGATGCGCGCGATCTTCGGCGCGATGATCTGGCGTTTTTACAAAGACACCGGCTCTCCGGATCAAGGTTACGAATGGCTCCGCAAGCTCGACGCAAATGTTAAAGAGTACACCGCGGACGGAACGCTCCTGATGCAAAAACTCGCGCGCCGCGAAGGGCTGGTAACGCTTTGGGACATGCCGGATGTTCGTCTTTTCAAAGAGCAGAAGAGTTTTCCGGTGGATTACTCCGTACCGCGCAGCGGCACGCCGGTAATCATCGACGGCATCGCGATCGTTCGTGGTGGGCCAAACCAGGAAGAAGCAAAACGTTTCTACGAGTTTGTCACGACGCCGGAGAGTTTGACCTACGCGGCGCAAAAGTATTACCGCATTCCTGTGCGCACAGACCTGGATCGTTCGCAACTGCCGGGCTGGATGAACGAGCCTTTTACGCGCCTGCCTTTAGACTGGGACCTCTTGCGCAAGAACGGCAACGATTGGTTAAGATACTGGGATACTGAGATCCGCGGTCGACGTTAGAACAGCTTTTGTTCAGAGTTGTAGGGGTGGCCCTCCGTGGCCACCCCAGCGTTGAAAGCGCAACCTGGGGTGGCCACGGAGGGCCACCCCTACAACCGATGTTTCTGTCACTAAAGAACGTTTCCCGAACTTTTGGAACAACGCGAGCAGTTGCCGATGTGTCTCTGGACGTCAATCAAGGCGAGTTCTTCGGGCTGCTTGGACCATCGGGCTGTGGCAAGACAACTACGCTGCGCATGATCGCGGGTCTCGAGCGACCCGACTCCGGCGCGATCGAGTTTCAGGGCGCTGATATCACCTACCTGCCACCGGAACGACGTGGCTTCGGCATGGTCTTTCAGAACTACGCACTCTTCCCTCACCTGAACGTGTTTGAAAATGTCGCTTTCGGGCTTCGCGCCCGTAGTCACACGAAGGCGGAGATCAGCGAGCGCGTAAATAGCGCGCTCGAGCTGGTCCAACTTCCCGGCTACAGCAAGCGTGCCGTCGACGAGCTCTCCGGCGGTCAGCAGCAAAGAGTCGCCATCGCGCGCGCAATCGCGATCGAGCCTGCGCTGCTGTTGTTTGATGAGCCACTCTCGAATCTCGACGTGTCGCTTCGTGAAGCAACTCGCGGCGAATTGCGCGAGCTCGTCACACGTCTCGGTCTGACCGCGGTTTACGTCACACACGATCAGGAAGAGGCATTCGCGCTCTGCGATCGGATCAGCGTGATGGTCGGTGGAGAGCTCAAGCAGACAGGCCGTCCACGCGAACTTTACGATCAGCCCGCGGAAATCTCAGTCGCTAGTTTTCTCGGACGAAACAACTTGATCAAAGCAATGCGTTTGAGCTCCAGCAAAACCAGCATGGGCGAGTTCAAGACGTTGGAAGGTGGGCACACGCTGCACCTGCCGATCAACCACGAAGATCTGGCGCCGCTTAACAAACCTGTCTATCTCGCCATTCGTCCCGAGCATGTTCAGATCAACAACAACAGCGCCGAGAATTCGCTGCGTGCGAGCGTTCGCGAGATCGTTTTTGCGGGCGCGACTTCAACCGTGCGCGTGGATGCGGGAGGGTTGTTGCTCGAAGCACTGGTGTTGCGTACTGACGGGCTGTCAGTGAATGAAGAGTGCAATGTGATTCTTCCACCAGAACATCTGAAGCAACTAAAAACGGCCACGGATTAACACGGATGAAGACGGATAGAAGATCTGTGGCGCTGCTTCTAGTGACCGCTGTTGTTCTGCTTTACGGGGTCGTTTATCCAAATCTCTCCCTCGTAATCAGCTCGTTTCAACGTGCGGGGAGTTGGACGCTCGCCAACTATCGCGAAATTCTCTCGCAAGGAATCGTGATCGAAGCGATCGTCAGTAGTGTCGGGCTTTCGATCGGGACGGTTTTGTTCTGTGCTCTTGTCGGCGTGCCGCTGGCGTTTCTTTTTGAGCGCTACACTTTTCCCGGCCGGCGACTATTCGCTGCGTTCGCCGCGTTGCCGCTGGTTTTGCCGCCACTTGTAGGCACGGTAGCTTTCATCTTTCTTGCCGGCGAATCCGGGATCCTCGCGCACGGGATACAAAACCTCTTAGGCCTTCAGAACGCGCCGTGGCGGCTGCGCGGCTGGCCTGCGATGCTCCTCTTTCACACTTACACGATGTATCCGTTCTTCTATGTGCTGACTGGCGCGGGTTTGCGCAGGATCGACGCGAGCCTCGCCGAGGCAGCACGAAGTTTGGGAGCATCGAAGTTTGCCGTCCTCAGGCGCGTCCTGCTGCCACAACTCACGCCATCGCTGCTCGCCGCAGCACTGCTAACATTCATGACGTCGATGGCTTCGTTCAGCGCGCCGTTGTTGTTCGGCGGAGATGTACGCGTGTTGACGCTGGAAATCTTCAGAGCGCGACAACGCGGCGACTTCGGAATGGCAGTCACGGAGACAGTGATACTTGCCATCATCTCCCTGGGAGCGTTGATCTTTTTCCAACGTTACGAAGGAACACGAAAATTTGCGGCTGCGGCGTTGAAGGGCGCGCCACGACGCCGCGAGAGCATCGGCAGCGGTGCGGCACGTGTGCTCGCCACGACGGCCGCCGTGATCTTCGCAATCGTTCTAATCCTGCCCGTGGCAACGTTGATACTGGTCAGTTTTGCGCAGGAAGGATCGTGGACGACGCAGACGTTTCCGGCCGCTTACACGACGGCGAACTATCAGCGCCTGTTCGGCGACAGTTACGCCGCGGAAGTTTTTTTCAACAGCTCGGTGATGTCGGCGATTGCCGCGGTGGCAGCGTTGGTGTGGAGCTTTTGCGTGGTCACGCTGCTACGTCGAGGGACAACCACGTCGAAGGTGTTTGGAGAAGGATGGCGGAGGTTGTTGTCACTGCTGGTGCTGGTTCCATGGGCACTGCCCGGAACGGTGGTAGCGGTGGCGGTGGCGGAGGCGTATGGACAGCCGAGCCTATTACTGGGTTCGTTCGTGCTGGTGGGAACATTCTGGATCCTGCCAGTAGTCTATTTTCTGAGGTTTATGCCCCTCGTCGTGCGCGCGCTTCAGGCGAGCGTCGAACAACTCGATCCGTCGCTGGAAGAGGCCGCCGGCTCGCTCGGCGCACAAGCGTGGCAGAGATTTACACGCGTCACGTTGCCGCTGGTGTGGCCGGGCGCGGTCGCAGGGACCCTGCTGGCATTTGTGATCGCGTTAGGCGAATATGTGGCTTCGGTGCTCGTGTTTGTCCCGGCGAATCGACCGATTTCAATCGCCATCGCATCTGAGTTACGTGATTTCAATCTTGGGGCGGCGGCGGCGTATGGAGTCGTTTTGATTGTTATCATTTCCATCAGCATGATCGTCGCCGGTCGACTTGAACGTTCGCGAAATTAAAATTGGAGTCTTGTTTATATATGAGATCGAAATGCAATCCACAGATTACACAGAATCTGCGTAATCTGTGGATAGTTGTTTTAGCACTGTTGTTGTTTGTTCCGTCGGTACATTCGGAGGCTGACAAAGCCGAAGTCCACCAGGCTTTGCTCGATCTCACCAATCCCTGGACTGTGATGTGTGTCGCCGCGCACCCGGACGACGAGGACGGCAGCACGCTAACAATTCTTCGTCGCAAGTACGGCATTCACACCGTCTCGCTCTTTTCGACGTTTGGCGAAGGCGGACAGAACGCGGTTGGTCCGGAGCTCTACGAAGAGCTCGGCGTGATTCGCGCTCGCGAGACGATGGCTGCCGCTGAAGTGCAGGGCTCTGAGCCGCACTTCCTGGGCTTTCGTGATTTTGGTTTCTCCAAATCGGCTGAAGAAACGTTCAAGGCGTGGGGTGAGAAAGAGATCCTGCGTCGCATGGTGTTGCAGATCCGTTTGCTGCGACCGGACGTCATCATCACCAATCACGATACGACCAGCGGTCACGGTCATCACCAGGCAACCGGGCGGATGATTCTACAGGCGTTCGACGCCGCTGCAGATCCCAAACAGTTTCCAGAGCAGTTGGCCCAGGCCGGCGTGTGGCAGGTGCAGCGACTCTTCGTGCGCAATCGGGGCCAGGCTGAAGGAACGTCCGCGCCACAAATCTTTACAGTCGATCCAAACGAAAACGATCCGGTTCGCGGCATCACTTACGCGCAACAAGCTCTTTTGGGGCTCCAAAAACATGCGACGCAGGGTCCATGGCCCAAGACCGTCCCCGCGGGCGGAGCACGGCAGATTCGCTACGGTCTCGCGAAACAGGCTCCCTCCGCGTCGCCTCTTCCAGCAAATGCAAAAACGCCGGTTGACGGTTTGCAGTTACCGGAAGCAGAAGCGTCCAGGTTCGTCGCGCCTACGATCGAAGGCAAACCGCTGACTGAGTTTCTCGACCGTCGTCTCGAATTGCTCGTGTCGCTGCTAAGCGCGAAGAGACGTGGTGTCTTCACGGCTCCGAAAGAAGTGACTGACATCGATCCGCAGCGCTTCAAGTTGATGGAGTCGCGGCTGGACGAAGCGCTGGCAACTGTGAGCGGCGCGTCGGTTGGGCTCGGTTCCGAAGGCTCGCTCATCCCGAGCGAGGAAACTAAGCTCTCAGCTGTTGTTGCCAATGCAGGCATGGCGGAGATCCAGATAAAACAACTGAAGTTTCGTGGGCTCGGCATGGAATCAAAACTCGACACGGCTGACAAGATCTTGCCGGGAACTGAAACCTCCGCCGAAGTAAAAGTTACCACTCCAAAGAACGCGGCTTTGAGTGTTCCTGCATCCGAACATCTCTACGACGGCCGGCTCTTTGGAGAGCCAGTCACAGTCGAGGCTGCGCTGTCGATTGAGGGTGTCTCGTTTGCAATCAAAAACGAAATTCGTAGAGACATCGTGCCCGCTGTCGAAATACTCGACGTCGAACCCTCGTTATACGTCACAACGCCGGCGACGTGGCAGAAGCCACTCGAGTTCAAAGTGCAGCTCCAGAACCATCTCGCTTCAGAGTTCCGCGGAGTGTTGCGAATAAGCGGCCAGAGTCTCGAGACGGGTCGTGAGCTCAATCTCGGTCCAGGGGCGACGGGATCATCAAATCTCGTGGTACGCCCGCCCCTGCCGTTGACCGGACCGACCCAGCGTTCAGACGTTGTCATTTCGGTTGATTTGCGGAATCCGAAAGAACCGATTGCGAAAAGGACCGTTCCGGTGGTCTACGCTGAGGCGTTGGTGGTGAGTGGTCGCAAGGTCGGTTATTTGCCGAGTTACGATCAGACGCTGGAGCGAGCGCTGACAGCACTGGGAGTCGAAGCTACCAAGCTGACTGTCGACGCTATTGCTAAATCCGATCTGTCGGTCTTTAACACGATCATCATCGACAATCGCGGCTACGAAGCGCACCAGGATCTGATTCCGGTCAATAGTCGTTTGCTGAAATTCGTCGAGGATGGCGGCACGTTGCTGGTGTTTTATCACCGGGTAAACGAGTGGAATCCGAATGAGAGTCGTGGGCGTCCGCAGCTCGCGCCGTATCCGATCATTATTGGCGACGAGCGCGTCACGGAAGAGGATGCGCCGGTGACGTTTCTGCAGCCGAAGCATCCGCTGTTGAACTTCCCCAACAAGATCACGCAGAAGGATTTCGCGAATTGGGTGCAGGAGCGCGGGCTCTATTTTCCGAGAGAGTGGGATCCGAAGTACACCGCCGTTTTGTCGACCAACGATACGGGCGCGCCGCCGTTAAAAGGTGGACTGCTGGTGGCGCCTTACGGGCGTGGGAATTACATCTACACGAGTTACGTCTGGTATCGACAACTCCGCGCCGGGTTGCCGGGTGGATACCGGTTCTTCGCGAACCTGATCAGCTATGGGAGGCGGAAGGAAGATTAGCCGGGATTTGCGGATAAAAACGCGGATTAAGCGGGGGAGTCGAGGATCGCTTCCTGGTCCATGGGTTCTTCGGTTTCGAGTTTTACGCGGGCGCGTTCGAGGAAGGTTTTAATCATTTCTCGGACGCGTTTTTGCATCTCGGCGCTGATGGCGCTCTCGCCGACGAGGATTGCGAAGCGGTGCAGGTCTTTGGCGTGCTGGCGACGCAGTTCGACGTGCTGGACGATCTTTATCAAAACCTTGTGGCCGCGCTCTTCAAAAGCAGCCGCGTAGCGCAGGTAGTTTTTCATTTCGGAGCGAGCGGGTGACCACTCGAGACGTTCGGGAGAATCTTCCGTCTTTTCCACCGTAAAAGTGGCGTGGACCGCGCCGATAACAGGCACTTCCGCGCGGACCGCCCAACGCATGATGCCGCCGGCTTCTTTGCGTATTCCTTCGATTCCGGGCATCAAATCCGCGAAATTACGTAACTCGCCAAAAAACTCACGGGCCTTTTCAATGGTAGTCCGTAATTCCAGTTGATCTGCGTAAGAGGCCTTTATTCGAAACATTTGTTCTCCGTTAACCGTTCTCCGAGACGTTGATGCGCGACCGCGGACACTTGGTTTCCTGTCACGCTATTGCTAAGTTACACGAGGACTGTTTGGTAGTAAATATTTATATGAAGTGCCCGCGTTGTGAAAAACCAAGGATGAAAACGTGGTCTGAACTGAGCGACGAGGAGCGCGAGGTCGTTAAACGACTTCCCGCCCCGGCGGAATACTCGCTCGACGAACGGCAGGCAACACACCAATGGTGTACGCGCTGCTGGTACGAGAGTAAAGCCACGGGTGAACACAGAGCTTAATCAAGAATCCGGTTGTAAGTTTCCCGGATAGCGCGCATCTGTTCGGTAAGTGTTTGTTGCATTTCGGAAACCGAGCTGAAGCCGGCGCGTGTGGCCACGTCTTTTGCGGCAACGTGATTCGGATCGGGCAAGCGGGTCGAGCGGTGCATGATCAGCCGCAGGTTGTGATCGATCGAGCGTAACAAGCTGTAACCGCTGCTCAGCACGACAAAATCGTCTTCACTAAGCGACCCCTCTTCGCGCAGACTCTCGAGCGTGAAGGCTGTCGATCGGTCATCCCCTTCATCAAGCACTTCATCACGCAACTGCAAATAGCGCGAGGCAAAGTAAACGTCCAGCATTCCGCCTGGGCCATACTTGATGTCAGTCCCCGGTTTCCTGCCGCGCCCGCCTTTCTCTTTTTCGAGTCGTTCCCGGACGTGTCGCGTCACGTCTTTTAACTCTTTCGGATCGAGTCGCGATGCATTCGCGTGAATGCGATGACGCGCGTGTGTCTCAACCATCTTGCCGAGTTCCTGATCGCCGCCGACCGAACGCAGCTTGGCGTAAGCCAGCCATTCCCACGGCGCGCTCTGCTCTTTCAGGTAGTCGAGAAAACCTTCCGCACTGGTGACGAGTGGTCCGTTCTTTCCGTGTGGCCGCAAACGCATGTCGACGCGATAGAGATAACCTTCGCGAGTGATGCTAGAAAGGGCGGCGATCATCAGTTCCACCAGGCGCGAGTAGGTTTCGTCCTGCGTCAGTGTTTTGATGGGGGAAGGGACGAGCGAGTCGTAAGTTATGAGAATGTCGAGATCGGAGCCGTAGTCGACGCCGCCAGTGCTGAGACGTCCCAAACCGTAGAACGCCACTCTTGGACCACCACTGAACGAGCCGTAACGTCTCGCCATTTCACGACGAGCGATGAGATATGAAACGTTCATGCTGGCCGTGGCCAGTTCGGTTTGCAACTGGTTTGTTTCGAAGATTGAAAGCTCGTTCGCAACGTCGAGCGCGCCGATTTCGACGATCAACTCAGACCACTGCAAACGCAGCGCGGCAAGCTCGGCTGGGAAACTACGCTCAGCATCGATCGCGGTGCGTAGTATGGCTCGATAATCGCGACGCAAAGCGGCTACGGCTGAAGCGCCAAGCGAAGCGACCAGCGCCGGATGTGCCGCGATCCTTTCCGCGAACGGATCGGAGGCGCCACAGAGTTGCAGCAACGTTTCCAGGTTGGTTTCGGTGATCACGAAGCGTTCGTCTGTTTTGGCGAGTGAAGCGGAAACACGAAAGACCTGTAGCAACGCACGATGAGGATTTAGCGACTTGCCCGCGAGCGAGAGGATCAGGTTAGCCAGCGATTTGGTCTTCCCTTCCCACTTTGAATCCATGCGTTCGACGAGGATGCGCGCGCTGTCCAATGCGACCGTCATGTCCGTCGACACGTCGCCCCTGAATTGGGGGATCTCCTCGACAACCGCCTCCGGCGGTTTCTCGATTTCGGCAAACAAACGATCGTAAGTTCTGCGCACGTGAGCGGTGTGCATTTTCAAAGCAACCAGAAAATCCTTTGAGTCGTGAAAGCCCATGCGACGTCCGAGCAGTGACGGGTCATTTTCGGGAACGGTGTGCGTTTGAAGACCGTGCTCCATCTGTAACCGGTGCTCTAGCGTGCGAAGGAAAGTGTAGGCTTCCGATAGTTGGCTGTGTTCGGGGTATGTGATGAAGCCACGATCGGCGAGCCGGCCGAGACTTACGAGTGTGTGCGGCACGCGCAGCCATTCGTCGCGACCGCCATGGGCCAACTGCAGCGCCTGCGCAATAAACTCGATTTCGCGAATTCCACCACGGCCGAGTTTCACGTTGAAGCCGCTCTTTTTCTCAACTTGCCGATCGATTTTTTGCTTCGCGAGACGAACACTCGCGAGCGCTCCGCTAACCGAGACGTCAGGCCTAAAAACAGCGGGCGTGACGGATTCCTTGAACCGGTTGAACAGTTCTGCTGAACCTGCCGCGGCGCGAGAACGAATCAGGGTTTGTCGTTCCCAGTCCTGGGCCGAGCTCATGTAATAACGAACGCCTTCCTGCAACGAACACGCAAGCGCGCCGTCACGGCCGTGCGGGCGCAGGCGCAGATCGACGCGATACGCCGCTCCTTCGCCGCCCGATTGGCCGACTAAACGTGCAATCGTTTCCGAGAGCTTCACGAAGTACTCGCGATTACTGACCTCGCCCCGCTCGCCGGTGCCTGCTGTAGTGCCGTCGTCTGAATAGAGAAAAACCAGATCGATATCGGAGGCGTAGTTGAGTTCCATTGAGCCGAGCTTGCCAAGTGCGATAACACAGAACTCGGCAGTCGCGGTGCGACCGCGCTCGTCAACGCGACGAGGCAAGCCGTAGCGATTGTCGAGATCCTGACGCGCGAGACTGAGTGCGTAATCGAGAATCGCGTCGGCGAGGTTCGACAACTCTTCCATCGTCTCAACCAGGGTTTGCGCACGGCGGATGTCGTGTAGATACGTGCGCAGCAACTCGCGGCGGCGAAAACGCGCGAGCAATACCTGCGGATTCAGAGAAGAGTTCATGAGCGCGAAACGCGCGAGCGCTTCTTTCAACTCGTCGCAGGTTCTGACACGTGGATCGGCGCGTTCGCGCGAGAGCCACGGAAGATATTCGGAGTTTTGTTCGAGCGTTGTGGCAAGCAGCGGGCTCCAGGCAGCGAGGGCGAGCACATCCGCGAGCAACGCGGGTTGTCTCAGGAGATTTTGATGCGCGCGCGGCTGCTCATTTCCGAGGCGATCGATAAAGAGACGGGCACCATTCTGATCGGGCAGATCGCGGAGCAGAAATTCGAGATTGGTGTCGCTCTTAGGCACGGCCTTAGTATAAGCCACGGATGAACACTGATTTCACTGATCAGCGTTCATCCGTGTTCATCTGTGGCCGATTAGATGTCGTAATAAAGCGAAAATTCCAGCGGATGCGGGCGCATGCGCAGCGGCGTGATCTCGCGATCGCGCTTGTAGCCGATCCAGCGCTCGATCAGTTGCGGGCTGAATACGTCGCCCTTCAACAGAAAATCGTGATCGGCTTCGAGCGCCTTCAGCGAATCGTCGAGTGAACCCGGCAGCGTCGGCACATCCTTCAGCTCTTCAGGCGAAAGATCGTAGATGTCCTTCTCGAGTGGATCACCCGGATCGATCCGGTTCTGAACACCATCCAGACCTGCCAGCAACATTGCCGCAAACGCCAGATACGCGTTGCACGACGGGTCGGGCGGCCTGAACTCCAACCGCTTCAGTTTCGGATTCGTCGAGAACATCGGAATACGAATCGCCGCCGAACGATTGCGTGCGGAGTACGCGAGATTCACCGGCGCTTCGAAGCCCGGCACGAGACGCTTGTAGCTGTTCGTCGTCGGCGCTGCAAAAGCCACAACCGCCGCCGCATGCTTCAACAAACCGCCGATGTAAAACTTCGCGATCTCAGACAGTCCGGCATAACCATCGCCGGCGAAGAGCGGTTTCTCACCCTTCCACAACGATTGGTGACAATGCATTCCCGAACCGTTATCGCCGAACAATGGCTTCGGCATGAACGTCGCGGATTTCCCAAACTGGTGTGCAGTATTGCGAACTACGTATTTAAATATCTGAAGATTATCTGCCGTCCCCAACAGCGTGGCATAGCGGAAGTCGATTTCACACTGACCCGCGGTGGCCACTTCGTGATGGTGACACTCGACAGTGACGCCACACTTCGCCAACGTGAGCGAGATCTCCGATCGCAAATCGGTTAACGAATCGGTCGGCGGACACGGCACGTAACCTTCCTTCGGACGAATGCGATATCCGAGATTCGATCCCGAAAACTCATTTGCATCGCGCCCGCTATTCCAGTGTGCCTCATCCGAATCGATCGAGAACCCTGCTGAATGCTGGTCGTTGTGAAACTTGACCGAGTCAAACACGAAAAACTCTGCTTCGGGACCGAAGTAAGACGTGTCGGCCAGGCCCGTGAATTTGAGATAACTCTCCGCACGCTGCGCGACCGAGCGTGGATCGAACGCATAGCCTTCCTTGGTGATCGGATCGACGGCGCTGCCGATCAAGCAGAGCGTTGGTTGTTCCGCAAACGGATCCATCCAGAAGCGGGTGGCGTCCGGAACGAGCAACATGTCTGACTCGTGAATCGCAGCCCAGCCACGAATCGAAGACGCGTCGAATCCGAAGCCGTCTTCGAACTGATCCTCTCCAAGTTCGGCAATGGGGAAGGTAAGATGTTGCCAGGAGCCGGGCAAATCCGTGAAACGAACAGAAACGAACTTGGCGCCCTGGTCAGAAGCATATTTCAAGACAGTCTTAGGGTTCATTTGATCTCCTGAAAGATTAAGCGAGTGTTGGGGGTGCTCTTCGCCCCGGAGCGGAGTTTGGTGCGAAGTATGTCGGCGTGCTTAACGACTTTGAGAAAACAGTCGTGCGGCATTGAAAGGCTTCACGTAAAAAACTGCGATTATAGTCACGGATGAAATGATGTCAAGCCCAAACGGGAAGACTTCGCCACAGATTACACAGATTGCCGCAAAATCTGCGCAATCTGCGGATTAAAAAGTTATAGACCGCAACGGTCATTTTCTGTTACATTGCGCGGCTAAAGCGTTCCACCCAACAACAACTCCGCAACTCGATTCGGAAAATGTACATCTGTGTTTCAGCTAAAGGCATCAATATCGTTCAAGTCGCATTTTTTAAGGCAGGGAGAGACCGCTAATTGACCACGGCAATCGAGCAAACGCTCGAAACTTATGGAATCGAAAACTGGGCCGCTGGCTACTTTGATGTTAACCGGAAGGGAAACCTGATCGTCCGTCCCGTCGAGGGAGATCCGCGCTCCGCGGACCTCAAAGAGATCATCGATGACCTTGCCAAACGTGGCATCACCACGCCCGTGCTACTGCGTTTTCCGCAGCTCGTCGCAGCTCAAGTAAGAAAACTTCAGCGCGCTTTCAGCCGCGCCATCCGCGAGTTTGAGTACCAGGGAACACACATGTGTGTTTACCCGATGAAGGTTAACCAGCAGCGGTCCGTGGTTGAAGAATACCTGCGCGAAGGCTCGCGCTACGACTTCGGGCTCGAAGCGGGCTCCAAAGCCGAGCTCTACGCCGCGCTCGCGCTCGAACAACCGAGCGACAGCCTACTCGTCCTCAACGGTTTCAAGGACGAGGAGTTTGTCGAGCTGGCTTTCGCCGGCGCCAGGGTGGGAAAGAGAGTCGTGATCGTCATCGAGAAACTCAACGAGCTCGATCATGTGCTCAACGTAGCCGAGCGCCATGATGGCGCGCTACCGATGTTGGGCATGCGCGTGAAGCTCTACTCGAAAGGCTCGGGTCGCTGGGAAAAATCGGGCGGTGAAGCAGCGAAATTCGGTTTGACAACCACCGAGCTGCTGGAAGTGATCCGGCGTCTCGAAGAGGCCGATCGCATGGACATGCTGAAGCTGCTCCACTTCCACATCGGTTCGCAGCTCACCGACATCAAGCGTATCAAGAATGCAATGAAGGAAGCGGCGCGTGTCTACGCCAAGGTCCACCAGATGAAAGTCCCGATCGACTTTCTCGACGTCGGCGGCGGCATGGCGGTCGACTACGACGGCTCGAAGACTGCGTTTGATTCGTCCGCCAACTACACGGCGCAGGAGTTTGCCAACGACGTTATCTACACGATTAAGCAGGTGTGCGACGACGAGAACGTGCCGCACCCGACGATCATCCAGGAATCCGGACGCTTCCTCGCTGCTTATCACGCGATTCTCGTGACCAACGTTCTCGACGAGATCGAAACAGTCGTCGAAGACATCACTCCGATCGAGATCATCGAAGACGATCCGCAAGTGGTAATCGAGCTCGGCGATTTGCGCGAGTCCATCACGGTCAAGAATTATCGTGAGTATTATCACGACGCGCTCGAACATCGCGAAGAGTTGTTCACCTTGTTCAATCTCGGCTTGATCTCGCTCCAGGATCGCGCCAAAGGTGAAGTGCTCTTCTGGGATATTTGCGAACGCGCCGACAAGTATGCACAGCAGGCGAAATACGTGTCGGAAGAGTTTGGCGAATTGCGCCGGCTGCTTTGCGCGAAGTATCTGACAAACTTTTCAGTGTTTAAATCTGTTCCCGATCACTGGGCGCTCGATCAGTTGTTTCCCATAGTTCCGATTCATCATCTCAACAAAGCGCCGACGGAGTACACGACGCTGTGCGACATCACGTGTGACTCAGACGGAGTGGTCGACAAGTTTGTGGACCTGCACGATGTCAAACAGGTGCTGGAGTTGCACACCCTCAATCCGGAGGAACCATATTACCTGGCGTTCTTGCTGGTGGGCGCGTACCAGGAAGTGATGGGTAACAATCACAATCTTTTCGGAGCGCCACACGAGGCCCACGTACACATCGACGAGGAAGGTTTCCTGATCAAGAAAGTCATCAAGGGGACCACAGTGGGCGCTGCCGCGGAGCGAGCGCGTTACGAGCGCAGTCTCCTGCACGACGGTTTTCGACGGTTGATTATTCGACGCGTCAAGGATGGGGAGTTGAGCGAGGCGGACGGAGCCGAGTTGGCCCAGTTCTACGAATCACGTTACGACGCTTATACCTATCTCGCGGTGAATGGAGTAAAACGTTCACGGCGCCGTACCGATTATTAAATGTAATTCACGACATTTCTTCGAACGCTCAATCCGAGAGGTTGACAACCTGCATGGTCACGCAACGTAAACCAAAAGCATCGAAGTACCTGACCACTCCAACGCGGCCGGTCCAGGTGGACCGCGATCGTTCGGTGGCCGGACTGCTCGAGAAGATGGAAGGCACCGGCTTTGGAGGCCGTCAACTTGCCGAGGCGCATCGTATCTGGCTCGACATGCTCGGCGACAACACCACCATTATGGTGGCAGCTTCCGGCGCGCTGATCCCTGCCGGGATGCGGCGTCTGTTGGCTTACGTGATCAAGAATCGCTTTGTCGATGTGCTGGTCCTTTCGGGTTCGCTGCTCTTTCACGATCTACACGAAACACTCGGGCGCTATCACTTCCAGGCTCATCCGTCGATGACAGATGCCGAGCTCGAGTCGGCGCAGATCAGCCGCATGTGGGATCTGCTCGCAAGTGATGAGGAATATCGCGAGGCGAAGGAGTGGATCGGCGGGTTTACAAATCAACTCGATCAAACGCGCTCCTATTCGGTGCGTGAGTTCCTGCACCTGCTCGGTAGGGAGTTGGCTGAGATTGCTTCGGAAGACGGTGTGCTCACTTCGGCGTACAAAGCGCGAGTGCCGATCTTCTGTCCTGCGATTGCTGACAGCGGGCTTGCAGTCGGCATCGCTGGGGCGCGATTCGAGAAGAAGAATAATTTCCTGTTCGATAGCATTCAGGACGTGCTCGACATGATGACCGTAATGGTCAATTCGCGCGTGTCGGGGATACTCAATCTTGGTGGTGGGACCACGAAGAGTTTTATTCAACAGGCGACGCTATCGTCGTTCCTCCAGAAGGAACATCATCACGGGCACAAGTACGCGATTCAAATCTCGACGGACGCGCCGCACCCGGGCGGCAGATCGAATGCCGTGTCGTTTGATGAAGGAATGATCTACGGCAAGCTCGCGCGCGGCGCACATACCGCTTACGTTCCCTGCGACGCCACCATCGCGCTGCCAATCCTGATCACGTCGCTCTCGCAAACCGCCGCGAAATACATGAAGGGCCGCAAGAAGCCAAACTTCCAATTCGGCCGCGAGCTAATCGTCGAAGCGCCCTAGCAGAATTTGAACCACAAAGACACTAAGACACTAATTCGTAAGATTTTGTGTCTTGGTGTCTTTGTGGTTTAACTCCTCTTACCCGATTGCGCCCGGCATACATGGCTTTGTCTGCTTGTTCAATGGCCTGGCCGAGGTCTTTGAGGGAGGTAAAGCCGGCTACGCCGAACGAGATCGTGACCGTGACCGGCATTCCCACCCAGCGTTCACTGTTCTCTTCAAGAATCTTGTTCAGCTTTTCCATGCGCCGTGCGGCCTCAGGCTGTGGCAACTTGAACATCAACACCAGAAACTCATCGCCGCCCCACCGAAACAGCATGTCGTCCGCACGCACGAGCGAACGTGTGGCACGCGCTACCGCACGGATCGCTTTGTCGCCCACAGTGTGGCCCAACGTATCGTTGATCGGTTTCAGGTTGTCGATGTCGAGCACGGCGACGCTTCCTGACGTCACTGTATCGTGGCCCGCTTCCGGCCGTCGCAGCAATGAATGAAACGCGTGACGATTCAACGCTTCCGTGAGCGGGTCCATCTGGACCAGCAGCTCGAGCTTATCGCGCGCATCGAGCAGTTTTCGATTCGCCATCTCCACTTCACGGCGCACGCTTTCCATCAACACCATCACCGTGCCGAAACCGAGCAGTATCTCGAACAGCAGATCGAAGATCGACGTGTACTGCAAATACTTCACGGGCACGGTTACGCCCCAGAATCCCCTGCGTGCTGCGAACACGGGTACGTAGTGCAGAAACCCGACCGCGAGCAGTAACAGCGCTGTCTTCATCACGCGAATACCTGGACTGTCTTCTTCAGACCGCAGCGTGAAGTACGACACCAGGAACATCGCCGCCAGAATCGCCGCGTGGAGCATGAACAGATCGTTGAAGTCGTGCGACGCGTGCGGCAGCACGAGTGAGAAGACTACGGCTGGTATGAGGAGGTAGCTATGTTTGCGGGTTAGTAAAACGCCGCTCACCTGGTTGCGGCAACCGGCGATGAAGAGCAGTCCGAAGAGGTATTCGCCGAGGAAGTAACAGGAGTAGAAAATCGTATTCGTGGGTGCGAGCTGAAAACCGATAAACAAACTCAGCAGCGCTAACGACAGGCTAGCCCAGGAGGCAGTCCAGTACCGCAGAGCATTGCTCTTGATGGATGACCGCATGAACAGGGAAAGCAGTGTGATTAAAAGGACGCCGACGCACTGGATAGCCAGGCCAACATTCGAATCCATAAACGGGGAACCTCGTGGGAGTACGAGTCTTTAATAGGAAAGCTCTGGGCGGGCAGGGTCAAAAGCGGGTAAAAATGCCCCACCGGGATTGATTCTAGCCGACCGGAGGGCGAGAGGCCAAGACTTTTCTTTTAGCCACAGATGAACGCGGATGAACACAGATCTGATCTGTGTTCATCCGCGTTCATCTGTGGCTAAGTCAACCATTGCAACACTTCCTCTTCGCTGCCGCTGCGTGTGCCGCCGACCACATGAATGAAGTACTCCTCGAGCGAGACCGGGCCTTCACCGTCGCCTTCGAGGCGGATTCCCTTTCGTAGCTCGTTCAGCGATCCGGAAGCGAGTAACTTGCCCTGCGCGATGATCGCGATGTCGCTGCAAAGTCGCTCGACTATCTCCAGCACGTGAGACGTGAGAAATACTGTCAGCCCGCGCGCGGTTAGTCGCGACAGCAGATCTTTAAGCGTGCGCGATGCGATCGCGTCGACGCCTTCGAACGGTTCGTCGAGAAAGAGTATCTCCGGTCGATGAATCAGCGCGCAGGCGAGTGAGAGTTTTTTCTTCATGCCATGTGAGTATTCGATGATGAGTTTTCGCGGTTCGTCCTGGAGATCCATCAGGTCGAGCAACTCTTTCGAACGTTGCGCGATGTCGTCGGTGCGTAGCCCGTACATGCGCCCGGTAAACGACAACATCTCCGCGCCGGTCAATCGTTCAAACAAATTCAGATCTTCAGGCACGACTCCGATACGTCGTTTCACTTCCATCGGCTGTGTCGCTACATCGAAATTGAGCACTCGCAACTTGCCGCTCGTCGGAGCGAGCAGGCCGGTGAGCATCTTGATGGTGGTTGATTTGCCCGCGCCGTTGGGGCCAAGAAATCCGAAGAAGCTCCCGCGGTCTACGCGCAGATCGATATGATCGACCGCGACGAAGTCACCAAACTGCTTGACCAGTTCGGACGTCTCGACCGCAGACACTGGTGACACGCTGTTCCACACAGCACCAGATTAACGTAAGAGTGCTCGCGCGTCATCCGCACGCACGTAGGCGGGAAGTTGACGGTGTGTGCTCATGAGAAAGGCATTTGAACTGGGCTGTAGTGCGTTGCCGTGAGTGGCTGCCAGCCGGACGAAGCGCCCAAATGGTGACCAGCCGTAGTAATAACCGTCCTTCATCGAGAGAAGAATGTCGCCGGTGTGCTTCACTCGTTCACTAAAGAGCGACTTGTAGATATTTGCGAGCGCATCAGGATAGTGATGCCCGGCGGTGCGCTCAAACCAGTGTGCATCAGTTTCAAATCCGTTTTGAAACTTGCCCAACTCGAGTGGATCGCCAGTCACCTTTACGTATCGATAGCTCTCCGTGGCCGGCTGGTATTCAATGCGCGCCTGTCCTCGGCCGCTTTCGACGACGACACCGTCGCCATCCTTGTAGACGGCGAAATCCACGCCGTTGACCTCCACGCTCGCGCGCGCGATTTCCGGAATCTGATCTTCATCCTGACAATAAAGAGCGGCATAACTGCAAAGACCAAACGCGGGGATAACAACTTGAAAGCCTCTGTCGCGCAGGGCTGAAGCGAGCGGTACGCGCCGGTTCTCTTCGAGATTCATGCCGTGATCCGAAAACATCACGATCTCGGTTTCATTCCCACAATAACTCTGAATCTCGCGCAGGATCTTGTCGAGCGACTCTAGCGCAATTCCCAGGCGCGCCGGTCCCTGTGCGTGCAACAATCCATCCGTCGCTTTGAGAAACGCGAAATAGTCGCGATTCTGCGGCGCAGCCCGGAAGCGCTCGCGAAAGCGCTGCATGTCAGCGCGCCAGATTTTTTCGGGCGCAACGTAGATCAAAAACTCAAACGGCAAAGGCTCCTGGTAGTCGAGATCGTCCATGTATGACGAAGGGACTTTGTCGGGCGTGCGGCGGCCGAGATACTTCCCGATGCCGCCACGCAACTCTTTTGCTTTGCGATCGAAGTACAAACTCTCATAACCCGCCGGCGGTGAGCCACCGAGCATCGCTGAGAGCGCGATGTTAGTCATCGTCGGGAATGGTGAGAGCAGGCGTGTGGGCGCGCCAAAGGAGTCGAACAATCCGCGACTCTTTGCCTGCTCGATCAGGCGGTGCGGTACTCCGTCAAGACCGAGTAGAAGTCGTCGAGGACGTGTTTGTTGATGAGTATTCATTACTGTTCGGCGTCCTGTTTAATTGTTTCTGCCTTGTAAGCCTGGCGCAAGCCGCGCTTCGCTTCGTCGTGTGCGTCGTAAACGTTCGGACGCGCCAGCACTTCCTTGTACTGGGCCAACGCCTCGTCACGCTTACCGGCGGCATCGTACGAACGCGCGGCATAAAGATGGGCCATCGTGATCAAACCGGCTTCGCCGCGATCGACTTTAGTTGCGGCCAGAAACTCCTTCGCCGCACGATCGTGATAACCGGCAAGCAAAAGAGCTTCGCCGTACTTGAAGTGGATCAAATCGAGCGCCCGCGCCGCGGTGTCGCGCACGTTTCGATCGCGCAACATCTCGTCGAAAGTCGCGAACGCTTCTTTTTCTGCTTGTACCGCACCAGCCAAATCTTTTTCTTTGCGTTTGGCTCCAGCGAGCGAGACCAACGCGTCGGCAGTCTCCAAACGCAGCAAATAATTACGCGGATACTTTGCGCTGAGTTCGCGAGTCAATTTTAATACATCGGCAAAACGTTTCTCGCGCGTGTAAAGCAGTATCAAGACAGTCTTCGCGTCGTCCTGCGCCCAGCGGCCTTCCCTCGCGACCTGTTCGAGCAACGCGAGGCCCTTCTTCTTAGATCCGCGAAACCCTGTCACTCCCGCAAGTAATTTCACCGGCAACGGCAATGAACCCACCACGTATTCATAAAGACCAATAGTTATGTTTGCGTCGATGTACTTCGGATCGAGTTTCAAAACTTCGCGATGATGATCAACGGCGTCGTTGCCGTCACGAAGCGCCGCGAAGTGACGCCGCTCGACAGCTTCTTCGAAGGCGGCTTTCAGTCCTTCGGTGTTGGCGAGAAAGTCGAGGGCTTCAATGTTCTTCGGTTCTTGTTTGAGTCGTGCTTCCGCCAGACGTTTCGCTTCGCGCGTGAGATTGCGAAACTCGGTCACGATCTTCGGATCGACTTTGTCGTCGCCGCTCGCATAAAACGATTCGGAGCTGTAGAGGGAAACCTGCAAGCGACGTGATTCATAAAGCGTCTTGATCCAGAGACGCGCCGCCAGCAGTTGATAACCGCCGGGGTGATTGGGATTGAGTTTAACGATCTCTTTGAAATCGGTTTGTGCCTTGTCGTAGTCAATGTTGTAAAGAGCTTCGAGCCCGCTGCGCCGCAGTTCCTCAAACCGCGTGCGCTCTGCATCAGTTAGCCACGACTGCTGTGCAGATACGGTTAATGCAGTAACAAGTAACAGAACAAGAACTCCGAAATACTTCACTCCAACCTCCAATTAACCACGGATTTACACGGAAAATAATTCCATGTATTTCACGCCCGATCCGGTATTAAATAGAACTACCCGATCGCTCTCTTTTATTTGATTACTTTCAATTAATTTCCTTAACGCCGGCAGACACGCCGCACCCTCCGGCGCGCAAAAGACTCCTTCCGCCGCTCCGATCTCGCGAGTCGCCGCAATCAACTCTTCATCAGTCACGGCGACCGCCGTTCCACCCGATTCCCGCAACGCATCAAGTATCAAAAAATCTCCAATCGCCTTCGGCACTCTCAACCCCGACGCAGTCGTCGCGGCATTCGGAAACTCATCCGCGAACCGCTTCCCTTCCTCCATCGCGCGCACGATCGGCGCACAACCTGCCGCCTGCACAGTCACCATGCGCGGACGCTTACTTCCGATCCAACCCATACGCTCCATCTCGCCAAATGCTTTCCACATTCCGATCAAGCCCGTGCCGCCCCCGGTGGGATAAATGATCACGTCCGGCAATTCCCAGTTGAGTTGTTCCGCGACTTCGTACCCGAGCGTTTTCTTTCCTTCAACGCGATACGGCTCTTTCAAAGTCGAAACGTCAAACCAGCCTTCTGCCTCTTTGCGCCTTCCCACTTCCGCGCCGCAGTCAGTAATTAGACCATCCATCAACGTCACGTGCGCGCCGGTTTGTTCACACTCGACAACGTTCGCCCGCGGCGTGTCGCGCGGCATGAAGATGAATGCCTCGAGCCCCGCGCGGGCCGCGTAAGCTGCCAGGGCGCCGGCCGCATTTCCCGCCGACGGCACCGCGAGTTTCGTCGCGCCCAGCTCTTTTGCCATCGACACCGCCGCCGTCATTCCGCGCGCTTTGAAACTCTGTGTCGGGTTCTGCGATTCGTCTTTGATGTAAAGCTCGCGAATTCCGACGCTGTCGCCCAACCGGCTCGCCCGCAGCAGCGGCGTCCAACCCTCACCAAACGAGACTATGTTCTCGTCGTTATCGACGGGAAGCACTTCGCGATAGCGCCAGAGATCCGACCGTCTGGACGCGAGCGACTCCTTCGTCAATGTCTTTTGGGCGCGCTCTAAATCGTAGCGAACCAGCAAAGGTTTACCGCAGGCGCTACAAAGATTGAGCAACCGACGTGCCTCGTGCTCCAGGCCGCAGAGGCCGCATTCTAGATGGGTAATATTCATGATTAGACGATCCTTGAGTCAGGTGGGGTGCAATAAATAGGCCACAGGTGGACGCTGATGAAGACGGATCATCTGCGTTCATCTGTGGCCTCGCTACGTGCGGTAACGGCAGGTCGTATTAGTGGTCGTGGCCGCTGTTGCCGTCGATCTGGCTGCGAATTTCGCCAGTGGGCCATTTGGTGCTGTGAACATTCACGTAAGTCGCACCGGCACGAATTGCGGCGATCAGTTCATCAAACTCCCCAGCACTGATTCCCTTATCGTTCGCGAGGTTAGTAACATCCACCGCGGTGATGGTGCCCGATATCTTTGCTGGTGGCGCTGGACAGGGCTGAGTCCCCGCCGGGCCGTTGCCGAGATTGGTGCAAAGGAACACGCTGATGGGACCAGTCACGCTCTTTTGTCCAAAGTGGATATGAGACTGCTGTACGGCGCCTTCAAGGTCGTTGTATGTAAGCTCCCAATCAATTCGCGTTTCGTCATTGCTGATACGCGCGTTGAATGTGCCATTACCGGTAGTTGAAACTGCTGACGGGGTCTCCTCATATCCGGTCAGAATTTCGCTGATTTTTTTGAAACCCTGGCCAAGAACAATCGCTGAGGCCGACACCAGGGTAATCACTGCAATAGACGTAACTAGTCTTCGCATTCCCTTTTTCCTCCAAGATTCTGTTGTAGCTAAGTTGGGGGGCGCATAATATCACAGGAGCGCCTCAAAGGAAGAAGGATCAGCCACAAAAGGGCACAAAAAGCACAAATCGTTAATCAGAAATTCATTTGTGCTTTTTGCTTACGGCCGTTTACGAAGCAGCCGTGAGAGTTCAGCTCGCTCGGTCTTTTCTTTAACGTAAATGTCAACGTACGCCTGCGCTGTTTTGCCATCGTTATCACGCGCATTTGCATCAGCACCTGCCGCCAGTAAGACTTTAACGTTCTCGACTGTAGCTCCCCTGCTCATAATCGCTGTCATTAAAGGTGTCGTGCCGCGATGGTTCTTTAAATTGACATCGGCGCCTTTCGCAATTAACGCCTTAACCAGGATGGGATCGTAACGCGTAATCGCATACATTAAAGGCGAATTGCTGAACACTGCTTTCGGGTTTATTTCTCCTCCAGCCGCGATCATAACGTCCAGGATCTTCTCCCAGTCTTTGTTGCAGCGATTCATCGCAGCCATCAATGTCAGGGATTCGCCTGCGTGAAATGTAAGTACTCTTATGTTGGGGTCTGCCTTCGCGTCTAGAAGTGCTTTGACCACTTCGAGGTGCCCTGCGGCGGCGGCAAGCATTAAAGCCGTATGACCAGCCTGCGCACGGGCATTCACATCGACGCCTTTTTCCAGTTGTTCCCGGACACGATTTAGATCGCCATTCTCCGCCGCGACCATGAGCTGATTACATCCGATCGAATTGCAGATCGACTCGTGCTTGTCGCTGGAACCACAGTCGGGACGCAAATTTTGCGTTTCCGATCGCGCTTGTGCAAAGACTGAAAAAGAGAGCAACAAAAATAAAAAATAAATACTTGACATTACTCCTGCACGATCCTAATCTCACCGGACTCGATTAGCAATAGTCCTAAAACTAAACCTAGCCAACGACACGTTACCTCCCCCAGATCTCCCCGGCATAAACCAATCCAATCTGAAACGCAGTTACCGCGTCGTTTTTCTGACAGTTGGTAATTTGCGAGGGTGTCGCTTTCAAGGTCGACATCACCCTTCTAACCGTTTCGTCCCAACTAGGAGGCCCTCATGCAAAACAGCAAGCATTCCCTTCCGCGTCAGATACTCGCAATTCTGGCAACCTGGATCCTGATTGTCACCACTTTTCCGCTTCCCGTTCCAACCGCATTAGCGTTTATGCCCGACAACAAAACCGCCAATGATGTTGAAGCACGTGGGAGTTCTACTCATGAAAGTATTACTGACGACGTTATCCGTAAGTACGACAAGAAGTTGTTTGCGTTGGGCAACAAACCGCTTACGGACAATATGAAGAAAGCTCTTGAACAGATCATCGCTGGTAATACGGGTGTTGACTCTGTAACTGGTGGTACGTTCGTAACGTCAGCAGCGCATTTCGATGGGGAGGATTTTGCAAAGAGCCAAAAACGGCTAATCGACTTCAAACTCAAAGTTAAAGATCTGATGATGGCCCAAAACCCAAATGTCAAAGACGCACGCGAGTACCTGGGCCAGGCATTGCACACGCTTCAGGACTTCTATTCGCACAGCAACTGGGTTGAATTACAGCGTGGGGCCTACAATAGTGTTCTGGGTGTGCCGGGCAGGCCGCTTACCGACCCCTCAATTGCTGCTCCCTGCGACGATTGCGTGAGAAATGAGTGTCCAGACTGCCTTAACCACTTGCATTCACCGGACCTTATCACGGGATATTACTCGCTGAGGGTAAGCGACCCGATCACCGACTCCTTCCTTTTTGAGAAATTTGAAGATCGTGTGAAACCGAGTAATTTAAAATGCAGCCACGGCGGGAAAGTAAAGCTGACAATTGGCATTGCGAGAGATGGTTCCGCTAAAGGAGACAAAAGCGCAGGTATCAACAAAGACACAAAAAATTGCGTTATCTCACCTCATGACACAAAGCACGTGGCTGCTGCCAAAGCCGCAGCGTTAGCTACTCAGAAATATCTCGAGGATCTTCAGCGCCTAATCAAGGTGAATAAGATGAAAGTCTTGCTGGGCGGCGGACCTACCCTCGCAATGGCCATCGACACGACGGGAAGCATGGAAGATATCATCCTTCAGGTGAAGCAGCAGGCGATTCAGATTGTTAGTTCCCGTATTGGTACAGACGAAGAGCCCAGCAATTATGTGCTTGTTCCTTTCAACGATCCCAGCGTTGGACCGGTCATAACCACGGAGGATCCTTTTGAATTCATGCAGGCCATTAGCGGTTTATCAGCCGACGGAGGTGACGACTGTCCCGAGTTGTCGATGACCGGCATGCTTCAGGCCTTGAACAACATGGAGGATGAAGGCGGCGAGTTGCTAATGTTCACCGACGCCAGTTCAAAAGACGGCAGTTTAGTCGGCGCCGTGGAGGGCATCGCACTCTCAAGAAGTATCAGTATTTCGCCGATGGCATTCGGTAGCTGTTCTCCAATTGATCCCGGTTACATTCGCCTCGCCAATAACACCGGCGGCCAGCTCTTTGTACTCTCTGGTACAGAAGCAGGCTCCATCACAAAACTAGCCGATTTTCTTAACCGTTCGAATGCCGTGGATGTATTGCACGTCAGCGGCACTCTCTCCGGTATCGCTAAAACTTTTGATGTACCGGTCGACTCAACCATCACACGCGTGACTTTCTCGGTGAGTGGCACAAGCACTGTCACGGTGACGCGACCGAATAACACTGTCGTTCAACCGACCGATCTCAATGTCACAAACGTACCGTTGAGTACCGGTGCTGTGTATTCGCTTACAAACATGCCGACGGGGACGTGGCGAGTTACAGTTAATGGCACGGGCGATTTTTCCGTAAGGGTCGTCGCTGAGAGTGACTTGGACTTTTCGTTCTTCGATTTTCTCGATGGCAGTGGTGTATCGATACACGGACGATTCACCGATATTCCCGGGTTCCCGGAAGCTAACCAGGCCGGCACTGTTGTAGCGCAGGTGTCAGGCAGCGCGAACACGGCTCAATTTGCGTTTCGTAATCCTGATGGTTCAGCGCTCCAGTCACTCAGCTTAACAGAGCTGGGATGGGCCAACGAGGATCCGGCGCCGTCGTTTACTGTCGGACCCGTCAGACAGTTTCTGGGACAGGTAACTCCGCCAGCCACGCCATTTCGCACCTACGTCACCGGACTTGACGTGAACGGCGTACCTTACCAGCGGGTCAAGTCAACTGTAACAAAATCGCAAACCGTAAAGATCACTCCTCCAATTCCTGTCAATCTCACTCCGGGTCAGTCAACTACTTACGTTTTCAAAGTCACTAACAGTGGAGCGACTGACACCTTCTCACTGACCGGGTCAGACGATAAGGGCTTTCTCACAAGCGTATCGCCGGCAACACTTACTCTTACGAACGGCCAGACTGCCAATGTAAGCGTCGTCTTGCAGCCGCCCGCCAGCGCCGGTGATAAAGCTCTCGACACGCTCACCTTGTCGGCACAAAGTACGGGTTCATCCGGCGCGTTCAATTTTGCGCGAGTTAAGTCGGTTGTGTTACCGACGGCTACTCTGGTTTTTGAACAAGTAGTCGTGACGGAGAGGAACGGAAACAAAAACGGCGTGATCGAGGCTGGTGAAGGTGGGTCGATAAGCGCGCGCATTGTGAACACGGGCGCTAGTA
>Ga0068864_100000826_pt1 | contig 26103 bp, 23 predicted proteins | sample KBSSwiS72_FD_66586 | JGI IMG/M metagenome (GOLD analysis project Ga0068864, IMG submission 66586) | Switchgrass rhizosphere microbial communities from Kellogg Biological Station, Michigan, USA - KBS Switchgrass S7-2 | ecosystem: Host-associated > Plants > Roots > Rhizosphere > Soil ...
TGGGCGACAGCAACGACCTGACGCTCATGGCCGCGCTCGCCGGCGTGGAGATGGGTCTGAAGCTCGCCGGCGTCGCCACCACCGGCAGCGGTGTCCAGGCGGCGATGGACTTCTTCGCCTCGCATCCGCAGCGGCAATCCCTCCAGGCTGCGGCCTGAGGCTCGGTTTTCCTTCCCCGGAGCTTCCTCATGAAAAGACGCCTCGTTCTCCAGGCCGGTGCCGGCGCTGCCGCCACCCTCGGCCTGCCCGGCCTTCGCGCCCAGGCCTGGCCAAGCGCGCCGGTGCGCATCGTCGTCGGCTTTCCGCCCGGCGGCGGCACCGATGCGCTGGCTCGCGTGCTCAGCCAGAAGCTCACCGGGATGTGGGGGCAGCAGGTCGTGGTCGAGACCAAGGCCGGTGCCGCCGGCGTGATCGCCGCGGACTACGTGTCGCAACTCCCCGGCGACGGCAGCACGCTGCTGATGGCGCACATCAACAGCCACGCGCTCGCCCCGAGCCTGCAGCCCAAGCTGCGCTACAACGCCGAGCGCGACTTCGTGCCGATCGTGCTGGTGGGCGTCACCCCGAACCTGCTGATCGGCAACACGGCGCAGCCGGCGAAGACGGTGAAGGACATCGTCGCCTTGTGCAAGGCCAAGCCGGGCCAGATCAGCTTCGGCTCGGCCGGCGCCGGCTCGGCCCAGCACCTGGCCCTCGAGATGTTCAAGCTCCAGGCCAAGGTCGATGCCCTGCACGTGCCGTACAAGGGCAGCGGCCCCTTGCTCACCGACCTGATCGGCGGCCAGATCAACTACAGCTTCGAGACCATGACCGCGGCGACGCCGCATGTCGCCAATGGCCGGGTGATCGCCATCGCCCAGACGCGCACCCGGCGCGCCAAGGGCCATCCGAACGTGCCGACGATGCAGGAGCAGGGCTTCGAGGGGTTCGAGGCAACCACCTGGTACGGCCTGGTCGGGCCGAGGGGCCTGCCGCTGGCGATCACGCAGAAGGTGAACGCCGACGTCAACACCGTGCTGGCGATGCCCGACGTGCAGGAAAAGCTCGACACCTACGGCGCCGAGGACGGCGGCGGCTCGGCCGACAAGTTCGCCACCTTCATCCGCACCGAGATCGCGAAGTGGGCGAAGGTGGTGAAGGACGCCGACGTCAAGGTCGACAGCTGACGGGTCTTGCCGCGGCGGCGAGGCGTCTGCTGCGCCGGCGCCCGCTCAGTCGTACTTGCGCGTGTCCTCGATCACCTTGCCGTCGTTCGGCAAGCTGCCCGGCGTGCGCACGGCGACCTCGCCGCGCAGCTTCGTGACCTCGCGGATCGTCCCGGCGATGCGCTCGGCCAGGCCTTCGGGCGCGGCGCCTTCGACCTCGACCTGCAGCGACATCCGGTCGTCGGCACGCTCGCCGCTGACGACCAGCCGCGCCTTCTTCACTTCCGGATGGCGGCGCGCGATCTCCGCCACCTGCGGCGGATGGACGAACATGCCGCGCACCTTGGCCGACTGGTCGGCGCGTCCCATCCAGCCGCGGATGCGAAGGTTCGTCCGGCCTGTCGGGCAGCTGCCGGGCAGCGCCGCCGAAAGATCGCCGGTGCCGAAGCGGATCAGCGGGTAATCAGGGTTGAGCGTCGTCACGACCACCTCGCCGACCTCGCCGTCGGCGACCGGATCGCCCGTGCCGGGCCGCACGATCTCGACGATCACGCCTTCGTCGACGACCAGGCCCTCGCGCGCTTCGGTCTCGTAGGCCACGAGGCCCAGGTCGGCGGTGCCGTAGCTCTGGTAGCCGGCGATGCCGCGCGCCGCGAGCCAATCGCGCAGCGCCGCCGGGAACGCCTCGCCGCCGAGCGAGGCCTTCTTCAGCGACGGCAGGGCGACACCGGTCTCGTCGGCCTTCTCGAGCAGGATGCGCAGGAAGCTCGGCGTGCCGACATAGGCGTCGGGCCGCAGGTCGGCCATCGCCTGCAGCTGCAGCTCGGTCTGGCCGGTGCCCGCGGGAAAGACGGTGCAGCCGACCGCCACCGCGCCGCTGTCCATCATCGCGCCGGCCGGCGTGAAGTGATAGCTGAAGCTGTTGTGCACCAGGTCACCAGCGCGAAACCCGGCGGCGAACAGGGCGCGGCCCATGCGCCAGTAGTCGGATCGCGCGCTTTGCGGCTCGTGGATCGGGCCCGGCGAGACGAACACCTGCGTCGCCCGTCGTGCCGGCGGACGCGCGGCACCCCAGCCGATCGCCGCGAAGCCGCCGAACGCGTCCTTGGCAAGCGAGGCGCGCTGCCGCTCGAGCAGCTCGCTCTTGCGCAGCACCGGCAGGGTCGCGAGCACCGCGCGGCTGCCCACCGCAGGCGTCAAGCCGGCGAACCGTTCCATGCCCGCCGGCGCATTCGCGCGGGCATTCGCTACCTGCGCGGCGAGGGCCGCCATCAGCGCGGCTTCGCGCTGCTCGGGGTCGCGCGTTTCCAGCGCGTCGAAATGGTCGCTCACGGTCATCTCGCAGTCATGCCAGGCGTCAGTCGTCGTCGAAGCGCCGGGCCCGCAGCTTCGCGTCCTCGACCAGCTTGCGCTGCTCGGTCGGCGTCGCCAGCGGATAGCGGTCGAAGCCGCTGCCGCCGGCCTTCTTCAGGTCGGCGAACAAGGCGCCGTCCTCGACGTGGAAGTGGATGAAGGCCTCGTTTCGGCCATAGAAGATGCCGGCGCTCTTCTCCTTCACGCCCTTGATCTCGCGCAGCTGGCGCAGCAGCAGCGCGAGCGGCTTCAGGGCTTCGGCATCGGCGCGGGCCATGGCGTTTCTCCTCAGGAGAGCCAGCGCTTGCGGCGCTTGTAGCTCTTCACGTCGCGGTAGCTCTTGCGCTCGCCCGAGGCCGAGCCGGTGCCGAGATAGAACTCGCGCACGTCCTCGTTCTCGCGCAGCGAGGCGGCGGCACCGTCCATGACGACCCGGCCGCTTTCCAGGATGTAGCCGTAGTCGGCGTAGCGCAGGGCCATATTGGTGTTCTGCTCGGCCAGCAGGAAGGTGACGCCTTCCTTCTGGTTCAGGTCCTTCACGATCTCGAACACTTCCTCGACGATCTGCGGCGCCAGGCCCATCGAGGGCTCGTCGAGCAGCACCATCTTCGGGGCAGCCATCAGCGCCCGGCCGATCGCGCACATCTGCTGCTCGCCGCCCGAGGTGTAGGCCGCCTGCGAGCCGCGCCGCTCGCGCAGGCGCGGGAAGTAGCGATAGACCTTCTCGAGCGTCGCCGCGACCGCCGCCTTGCCGTCCCGGCGGGTGTAGGCGCCGGTCAGCAGGTTCTCCTCGATCGTCAGGTGGGCGAAGCAGTGCCGGCCTTCCATGACCTGGACCACGCCGCGCTCGACCATGTCGGAGGTGCTGAGGCGCTCGATGCGCTCGCCGCGCAGCTCGATCGAGCCTTTGGTGACCTCGCCGCGCTCGGCCCGCAGCAGGTTGCTCACCGCGCGCAGCGTCGTCGTCTTGCCTGCGCCGTTGCCGCCGAGGAGGGCGACGACCTTGCCTTCGGGCACCTGCAGCGACACGCCCTTCAGCACCAGGATGACGTGCGAATAGATGACCTCGATGCCGTTGACATCGAGGAGGACGGTGGAAGCGGTGCTCATACTTGGCTCACTTGTCGAAGCGCCGCACGCGACGCTTTGAAAAGGGGCCCCACCGGGGCCCGCCCCTCCCTCTCGGAGGGAGGGGTTGGGGAAGGAGCAGCCCTGTTCAGGCGCTCGCGCCTGAGGTTGTCGAACCTTCAGGTTTGGCAGTCCTCAGGTGTGCGCCGCGTCAGCTTCTTCTCGTCGGCGTACTTGTTGGCCGCGCTCTTGACCATCGGCTTGATGATCTGCTCGTCGGCCTGCAGCCACTCCGAGCTGAACACCCACTTGCTGCCGTCCCAGGTGTGCACGCGCACCCAGTTGGCGCCCATGTGGTCGGCGCAGCTGGTCGAGATCGGCCGCATTACGCCGGCAAAGCCGAGGGCGTCGAGCTTCTTCTGGTCGAGCGCCAGGTTCTCCAGGCCCCAGCGGGTCTCTTCGCCGGTCATGACCTTGCCCTTGCCGTAGCGCTCCTGCGCCCGGCGCACGCCCTCGACGCCGATCATGGCCGACATCGCGCCGCGCATGTAGAGCACCGAGCCGACCTCTTCCTTCGGGCCCGTTCCCTGACCCTTGTCGTGGACCATCGTCAGGACGTCCTTGACGACCTTCGAGTTGGGCTCGGCACCGTGCTGCATCGCCACCGCGTTGTAGCCCTTGGCGCCCATGCCGAGGTCCTTGACGTCCGGCTCGGCACCCGACCACCAGCCGCCGTACATCTTCTCGCGCGGGTAGCCGGTGGCCTGCGCTTCCTTGATCGCGGTCGAGTTCATCACGCCCCAGCCCCAGAGCAGCACGTAGTCGGGCCGGCTCTGGCGGATCTGCAGCCAGGTCGACTTCTGCTCGACGCCGGGCGCGGTGACGGGCAGCAGCTGCAGCTCGTAGCCGAGCATCTTCGAACGCTCCTGCAGCAGGGCGATCGGCTCCTTGCCGTACGGGCTGTCGTGGTAGACGAGGGCGATCTTCTTGCCCTTCAGCTTGGCCAGGCCGCCTTCCTTCTTGCCGATCTCCTGGATGATCGCGTCGGCGGCGACCCAGTAGGTTCCGGCGATCGGGAAGTTCCACTTGAAGACGCCGCCGTCCTGCGATTCGCTCAGCCCGTAGCCGACCGTGACCAGCGGGATCTTGTCGCCGGGCGCCTTGCCGGTGAGGGCGAAGGTGATGCCGGTGGACAGGGGCTGGAACAGTGTCGCGCCGCCGTGCTTGCCCTTGAGCCGCTCGTAGCACTCGACGCCCTTGTCGGTGGCGTACCCGGTCTCGCACTCCTCGAAGATGATCTTCACGCCGTTGATGCCGCCGCGCGCGTTGACGAGCTTGAGGTAGTCGACATAGCCGTTCGCCCAGGGCACGCCGTTCGGCGCGTAGGCCCCGGTGCGGTACGGCAGCACCGGGAAGAACTGTTCCTTTTCCTGGGCGAAGGCGGCTGGAGCGGCCAGGCCGGCCGCCAGCGCGATGCCGGACAGGAGCAGCGAAAAAGCCGGGGATCTCGATTTCATGTCTTGTCTCCAGAGAGGGGCACGCGAGAGTGCGTTGTTGAAAAAGCTGTTCTTTCTTCTTGTCAGTGCGGGAAGGGCCAGAGGCGCAACTTTTCCTTGGCCGTGGACCACAGGCGCGCCAGGCCGTGCGGCTCGACGATCAGGAAGAACACGATCAGCGAGCCGAAGATCATGAAGGTCAGGTGCGAGGCCATGGCCGTGTCGATCGGGATGCCGAACAGCTGCGGCAGGTTGTCAAGCACGATCGGCAGGACGACGATGAACGCGGCGCCGAAGAAGCTGCCCATGATCGAGCCGAGGCCGCCGATGATGATCATGAACAGGAGCTGGAACGAGCGGTCGATGCTGAACGCGGCGGGCTCCCACGAGCCGAGATAGACGAAGGCCCACAAGCCTCCGGCGACGCCGACGATGAAGCTGCTGACCGCGAAGGCCGTCAGCTTCGAGTAGACCGGACGGATGCCGATCACCTCGGCGGCGACGTCCATGTCGCGGATCGCCATCCATTCGCGGCCGATGGCGCCGCGAACGAGGTTCTTGGCGAGGACGCCGAAGACGAGCAGGAAGGCCAGGCAGAAGACGTACTTCTGCGCCGGCGATTCGATCGGGTAGCCGAACACGCTCAGCCCGGCCACGCTGACCGATCCGGAGGGCGTGTCGTGGGTGAACCAGCGGATCCGCAGGAACGCCCAGTCGACGAAGAACTGCGCGGCGAGCGTGGCGACCGCGAGGTACAGGCCCTTGATCCGGAGCGACGGGATGCCGAAGATCACGCCGACGATGGTCGCGAAGACGCCGCCCAGGAGCAGCGAGGCGATCACCGGCATGCCCTCGATGCGCACCTGGAAGTTGTAGGCCGCATAGGCGCCGACCGCCATGAAGGCGCCGGTGCCGAGCGAGATCTGGCCGCAATAGCCGACGAGGATGTTCAGGCCGAGCGCGGCCAGCGACAGGATCAGGAACGGGATCAGCACCGCCCGCATCAGGTATTCGGAAGCGAGCAGCGGCACGGCGACGACCGCCAGCCCGAGGAGCACGATGATCGCGATCCTGTCCTGCAGGATCGGAAAGACCTGCTGGTCGGCGCGATAGCTGGTCTTGAACTGGCCGTTTTCGCGGTACAGCATGGCCGTCAGACCCGGTCGATGATCTTCTCCCCGAACAGCCCTTGCGGCCGGACGAGGAGGAAGGCGAGGGCGAGGACATAGGCGAACCAGATCTCGACGCCGCCGCCGAACATCGGCCCGATGTAGATCTCCGAGAGCTTCTCGCCGACGCCGATGATCAGCCCGCCGATGATGGCGCCGGGGATCGAGGTGAGCCCGCCGAGGATGACGACCGGCAGCGCCTTCAGCGCCACCAGCGAGAGCGAGAACTGGACGCCGAGCTTGCTGCCCCAGATCACGCCGGCGACGAGCGCCACCAGCCCCGCGACCGCCCAGACGATGACCCAGATCCGGTCGAGCGGGATGCCGATCGATTGCGCCGCCTGGTGGTCGTCGGCGACCGCGCGCAGGGCGCGCCCCGTCGCCGTCTTCTGGAAGAAGAGCGCCAGCGCCGCCACCAGCACGGCCGCGATCACCGCCGCGGCGAGGTCCTCCTGGTTGACGAGGATGCCGCCCTGAAAGGTCTTCTCGAAGAGGAAGATCGGATCCTTCGGCAGGCCGACGTCGATCTTGTAGATGTCGTTGCCGAACAGGGCCTGCCCCGCGCCTTCGAGGAAGTAGTTGATGCCTAGCGTGGCCATGAGGAGGGTGATGCCCTCCTGGTTGACGAGCTTGCCGAGCACCAGCTTCTGCACCGTCCAGGCCATCGCCACCATCACCAGCGCGGCGCCGGCGAAGGCCAGCACGTTGTCGACGAACTTGTTGTTGAGGCCCGTGAGGTGCGGCAGCCACTCGGCGAAGCGCGCCATCGTCAGGGCGGCGAAGAGGACCATCGCGCCCTGCGCGAAATTGAAGACGCCCGAGGCCTTGAAGATCAGCACCAGGCCGAGCGCGACCAGGGAATACAGCATCCCGACCATCAGGCCGCCGAACAGGGTCTCGAGGAAGGGTCCCATCAGTGCACCGTTCCGAGATAGGCGCTGACCACCTCCGGGTCGTTGCGCACTTGCTCGGGCAGGCCGTCGCCGATCTTCCTGCCGTAGTTGAGCACGACGACGCGGTCGCTGATGTCCATCACCACGCCCATGTCGTGCTCGATCAGCACGATCGTCGTCCCGAACTCGGCGTTGACGTCGAGGATGAAACGGCTCATGTCCTGCTTTTCCTCGACGTTCATGCCGGCCATCGGCTCGTCGAGGAGCAGCACCTGCGGCTGCATCGCCAGCGCCCGCCCGAGGTCGACGCGCTTCTGCAGCCCGTAGGGGAGGCGGCCCACCGGGATCTTGCGGTAGGCCTGGATCTCGAGGAAGTCGATGATGCGCTCGACGACGACGCGCTGCTCGGTCTCCTCGCGCTCGGCCGCGCCCCAGCGGATCGCCTGCTGGAACAGGTTGCTGCGCATCTGAAGGTGGCGCCCGGTCATGAGGTTGTCGAGGACGCTCATGCCCTTGAACAAGGCCAGGTTCTGGAAGGTGCGGGCTACGCCCATCTGCGCGACCTGGCGCGAGTTCATGTGCCGGAAGGTCTGGCCGCGCAGGCTGATCGAGCCTTCCTGCGGCTGGTAGACGCCGTTGATGCAATTGAGCATCGAGCTCTTGCCGGCGCCGTTCGGGCCGATGATGGCGCGGATCTCGTGCTCGCGGACGTCGAAGCTGATGTCGCTCAGCGCCTTCACGCCGCCGAAGCGAAGGCTGATGTTGTGCACGTCGAGGATGACCTCGCCGGTCGGCCGCGCAACCATCACGCGGCGCGCCCGACCGGGGCGAAGGTGGGCACGTCGACGATCTTCAGCGTCGCCGCCACCTTGCCGATGCGCCCGTCCTCGAACTTCACCTGGGTCTCGACGTACTGCTCGCTCTTGCCGCCGTAAAGCGCATCGACCAGCACGTCGTAGCGCTCGGCGATGAAGCCGCGCCGGACCTTGCGGGTGCGGGTGAGCTCGCCGTCGTCGGCGTCGAGCTCCTTGTGCAGGATCAGGAAGCGGCTGATCTGGCTGCCGGCGAGCTTCTCGTCGGTGGCGAGGTCGGCATTGACCTTCGCGACGCACTCCTTCACCAGGGCCGAGACCTCGGGCTTCTGCGACAGCTCGGTGTAGCCGCCGTACGGGAGGTTGCGCTTCTCGGCCCAGTTGCCGACCGCCTCGAGGTCGATGTTGACGAAGACGCAGACCTTCTCGCGTCCGTCGCCGAAGGCCACCGCCTCCTTGATGTAGGGGAAGAACTTGAGCTTGTTCTCGATGTACTTGGGGGCGAACAGGGCGCCGTCGTGGTCGCCGCCGGCGATCCGGCCGACGTCCTTGGCGCGGTCGATGATCTTCACGTGGCCGGCGGCATCGAGAAAGCCCGCGTCGCCGGTGCGGTACCAGCCGTCGGCAGTCAGCACCTCGGCGGTCGCCTCGGGGTTCTTGTAGTACTCCTTCAGGAGTCCCGGCGAGCGCACCAGGATCTCGCCGCTCGGCTCGACCTTGAGCTCCACGCCCTCGATCGGCACGCCGACGGTGTCGGAGCGGGCCTCGTTGTCGGGCTGGAGGCAGACGAAGACCGCGGTCTCGGTCGAGCCGTAGAGCTGCTTCAGGTTGATGCCGAGCGAACGGTAGAAGGTGAAGAGGTCCGGGCCGATCGCCTCGCCGGCGGTGTAGGCCACGCGCACCCGCGAGAAGCCGAGGGTGTTGCGCAGCGGGCCGTAGATGAGGACCTTGCCGATGGCGTAGCGCAGCCGGTCGAGGCTGCCGACGGGCTTCTTGTCCATCAGCGCCGGGCCGACCCGGCGGGCGAGCGCCATCGCCCGGTCGAACAGCCAGCGCTTGAAGCGGCCGGCGTCTTCCATGCGGATCATGACGCTGGTGAGCAGGCCCTCGAACACCCGCGGCGGCGCGAAGTAGTAGGTCGGCCCGATCTCCTTCAGGTCGATCGTCACCGTGCTCGCCGACTCCGGGCAGTTGACGACGTAGCCGCAGACCAGCCATTGCGCGTACGAGAAGATGTTCTGCCCGACCCATGCCGGCGGCAGGTAGGCGAGCACCTCGTCGTCGGCGGTGAGCTTGTCGAAGCGGGCGCCGGCGGCGGCGCGGTCGATCAGCGTGGCGTGGGTGTGCACCACGCCCTTGGGGTTGCCGGTCGTGCCCGAGGTGAAGAACAGCGCGGCGACGTCGGAGGTCTTCGCCTTGTCGACCTCGGCTTCGAAGAAGCCCGGGTGCTTCTCGTCCCAGGCCCGGCCGGCGGCGACCAGTGCATCGAGTGGCGCCAGGCCGGGCTCGTCGTAGTGGCGCAGCCCCCGCGGGTCGTCGAACCAGATGCGCGAGATCCGCGGGCACGAGGCGCGCACCTCGATCATCTTGTCGACCTGCTCCTGGTCCTCGACGATCGTGAAGGCGACTTCGGCATTGCCGATCGGGAACACGTACTCGGTGGCCGCCGCGTCCTGGTAGAGCGGCACCGGAACCGCACCCAGCGCCTGCGCCGCCAGCATCGCCGCATAGAGCCGCGGCCGGTTCTCGCCGATGACCACCAGGTGCTCGCCGCGCTGCAGACCCGCTTCGGCGAGGCCGCAGGCCAGCGCCCGGACGAGCGCCGCGAGCTCGCTCCAGGTGAGCGTCTGCCAGATGCCGAAGTCCTTCTCGCGCAACGCCGGCGCCGACGGACGGCGGGCGGCGTGGTCCAGCAGGAGGCGGGGAAAGGTCGACGTCACGATCAAACTTTCGAACGAGGCAGCCACGCGACGGGCGCCGAGCGTCAATCGCGACTCTAGGAAAATTTTGACGCCAAGTTGTCGTTCTGCCGACAATCTACGGGACAACACCCTCGGGTGTATCCCTCGCCTTGAGCCGGTTCAGGCCTTGATCGACACCGTGCCGGTGAAGCTCGAGACCGCCGTTTCGCCGCCGCCCGGCTCGGGCCGGACGACTTCGATCCGGTAGACGGCGATGCGCCGGCTGCGGCTCACCTCGGTTGCGCGCGCGACGAGGCGCTCGCCCTCACGGACGCCGGCCTGATAGGTGATGTGCGCGGCGATCCCGGAGGCGAGCGGGCCGTGCGAGTTCGACGCCAGGCCGAAGGCGCTGTCGGCGAGCGCGAAGATCGCGCCGCCATGGCAGCCGCCGTTGAAGTTGAGGTGCCGCGCCGCGACCGTCATCGCCACCTCCGATCGGCCCGGACCGCCGGCGAGCGCCGTGATGCCGAGAGCGCTGCACAGGCCGTCGCGCGCGGCGAGCGCCTGCAGGCGGGCGCGCCAGCCGTCGGCGTCGTCGGGCGAGATCGTCGCCGGATCGGGGACGGGCAGGAGCGGCGTCGCCGTGGCCTCGCGCAGGCGCCGGCCCGCCGGAACCGAAAGCGCATGGGCTTCGAGCGCCTCGAGCAGGCCGTCGATGCCGCCCTCGGCGAGGGCGCGGACGACGACGACGCGCGGCTTCCAGGCATTCGCCTCAGGCGGGCGGCGCAGGCCAAGCATGTCGCGCATCTCGCGCGCCGTCTGCTCGGCCAGGGGCAGATCGCCCTTGCTGACGGCGAGCACGTCGGCGATCTCGAGCGTTCCGGCCTTCAGCGCCTGGACATCGTCGCCCAGCCCCGGCGGACAGACGACGACCCGCGTGTCGGCGAGCGCGGCGATCCGCGTTTCCGATTGGCCGGTGCCGACGGTCTCGACGATCACGCGGTCGAAGCCGGCGGCGTCGAGGCAGTCGATCGCCGCCCGCGCCGAGCGCGACAGGCCACCGAGCTCGCCGCGGGCGGAGAAGGAGCGGACGAATGCGTTCGGATGGGCACCATGCTCACCCATCCGGATCCGGTCGCCGAGAACGGCGCCACCGCTGATCGGGCTCGACGGATCGAAGGCCAGGACCGCGACCTCGAGGCCGCGGCCCAGCCAGGCGCCAAGCAGCGCATTCACCAGCGTCGACTTGCCGCTGCCAGGCACGCCGGTGACGCCGACGATGCGCGCCTTGCCGGCGTGCGCGGCCAGCGTCGCCGCGGCTTGGCGGGCGCCGGGCGCGTCGTCGTCGAACAGGGTCAGGAGGCGGGAGATCGCCCGCCGCTCGCCGGCCAGGGCGCGCGCAGCGAGCGCCGTGGGAAGGGTGGCGGCGGTCACGCCGTCAGACGAAGGCGAGCGGCTGGCCGAAGCCGAGGTCGCGCCGCAGCCGCGCGCAGATCTCCTCATTGCTCAGGCCGGCGCGGGCACCATCGACCACCGCGGCGAAGACGTTCGCGTTCGGGTCCTCGGCGGCGCGGCTCAGTGCATCGAGCGCGGCGTTCACGGCCGCCGCCGAGCGCCTCGCCTTCCAGGCGGAGAAGGCGTCGAGGTGGGCCTGCATCTTCGCGGGATCGGGCCGCTCGACCGCGGGCCGGGTTGCCGCGTCGTCGTCGGCCCGATAGGCGTTGACGCCGACGATCGTCTGCTCGCCGCTGTCGACCCGGTGCTGGAGGCGCAGCGCCGAGGCGCCGATCATGCGCTGCACCAGGCCGGACTCGACCGCCTTGTACATGCCGCCCGCGTCCTCGACCGTCTTCATGATCGCAAGGATCTTCTCCTCCATCGCATCGGTCAGCGCCTCGACGTAGAACGAGCCGCCGAGCGGATCGATCACGTCGGTGAGATGCGCCTCCTCGCGCAGGATGTTCTGGGTGGCGACGGCGATGCGCGCGCCGGCCTCGCTCGGCACCTGGAAGGCCTCGTCGTAGGCATCGGTGTGCAGCGACTGCAGGCCGCCGAAGATGCCGGCCATCGCCTGCACGGCGACCCGGGCGATGTTGTTGAGCGGCTGCTGTCGGGTGAGGTCGACGCCCGAGGTCTGGGCGTGGAACTTGAAGCGCCAGGCGGCTTCCTTCTTCGCGCCGAGACGCTCGCGGGCGAGCCGCGCCCAGATCCGCCGGCCGGCGCGGAATTTGGCGACCTCCTCGAAGAAGCTGAGCGAGATGTCGAAGAAGAAGGTGAAGCGGGGCAGGAACTGGTCGGGCTCCATGCCGCGGGCGATGCAGTCCTCGGCGTTCTGCACCGCGGTCGCGAGGGTGAAGGCCATCGCCTCGGCCGGCGTCGCGCCGGCCTGCTGCATGTGCTGGCCGACTACCGACATCGGATTCCAGCGCGGCACCTTCTCGTTGCAGAAGGCGATGTGGTCCAGCAGCACCCGACGCGCGCCCGGCAGCGAGAGCCGGTAGAACATGTGGTTGGCGACGTGGTGCGAGAGGTAGTCGCTCTGGTTCGAGGTGCCGGTAACGTTTTTCCAATCGACGCCGCGCCCCTCCGCCGTGACCAGCATGAACGCGAGCAGGGTGAAGGGCGACGGGTCGTTCAACGCGCAGGAGATGCGGTTCAGGTCGACGCCCTCGAGGCAACGGTCCATGTGGTCGGCGTTGTTCACGACCACGCCGCAGGTGCCGAGCAGCTCGGGCTCGACCGAATCCATGTCGTAGCCGCGATAGACCGAGTTGCACGGGATCAGCGAGACCGCGGTGGCCCCGCGGTCCATGATGCCGAGCAGGCGCTCGTTGTAGTCGGCGGGCGTGCCCAGGCCGATCAGCTGCCGCTGGGTCCAGGTGCGACCGCGGTGCATGGTGGCGTAGATGCCGCGGGTGTAGTCGGGCTGTCCGGGGAAGCCGAGCGGATCGGCCTGGCCGTACGCCGACCAGTCGTCCGGGCCGTAGAGCGGGTGGACCGGGATGCCGGACACGTTCTCGGTAGCGCGCTCGGTGACCATGGACTCGCGGTACTCGCGCTCCCAGCGCGCCTTGGCGTCGGCGGCGCCGGCGGCGAACGGCGATTCGACCGGCTTGTTCATGGCGTGCTTCCCTGATCGGCGTGGGCGCCGGCCTGCCGGGCCTCGAGCGCGTAGGCGCGGATGCGCGCGGTGATCTCGTCCATCGTGCCGCCGGGATGGAACACCTGGCGCACGCCGCTCTGCAGCAGCAGGGCTTCCTCGTTGTCCGGGACGATGCCGCCGACGACGACCCGCATGTGGCCGAGGCCGGCCTCGCGCAGGGCGTTCATCAGCTTGGGCACGATCAGGTGGTCGGTGGCGAGCGAGGAGATGCCGACCACGTCGACGTCTTCCTCGAGCGCTACCTTGACCACCGCGGCGATCGTCTGCCACGGCGGGGTGTAGATCACCTCCATGCCGGCGTCGCGGCAGGCGGCGGCGACGATCCGGCTGCCGCGGTCGTGGCCGTCGAGGCCGATCTTGGTGACCAGCACGCGCGGGCGAAAGGCGTCTTCGAGGGTCATGCGGCTTCCTTCATCTTTTCCGCCAGGCCGCTCTTCAGCAGGCCGACGAAGCGCCGGGCGATCTTCGCCGGGCTCGACCCGCCGTCGTCGCGGTACCAGGTCTGGCTCCAGTTGAGCGCCCCCATCAGGAACAGGCGCAGGTCGGAGCGGCTGACCGAGCGATCGAGGGGCAGCGCCGCGAGCAGCGTCGTCCAGCGCTTCTCGTAGGCGTCGCGCAGCGCGATCAGCTCGTCGGCCACCGCCGGCGCGTCGCTCGGCCGCACCCGGATCACCACCTGTGAATAGTCGGTCTGGTCGAGCAGCGACGCGAGATGGGCGACGCAGCCGGCCTCGAGCCGGGCCCAGGGCTCGGTCAGCGGCGCGACCGCGGCGTCGACGGCGGCCGAGATCCGCTCCACGCCTACCTTGTAGACCGCGACCAGGAGCGCTTCCTTGGTCGCAAAGTGGCAGTAGAGCGAGCCCGGCAGCATGCCGATCGGGCCGACGATCTCGCGCACCGACGCGGCGGCGAAGCCGCGCGAGGCGAACGCGCGCGCCGCTTCGTCGAGGAGTTGCGGCAGGCGACTGTGGCCGCGCCGGCGGGCGGGATCCATCTTTGTATTAGAAAGACAAACACTTGTTTGGTCAAGCGGTGGCGAGGACAATCGCGGCGTGTCGCGCTTTTCGTCCGCCGCCTACCTGCTTGCCCGCGCGCGCACGCCCGAGCCGCCGGAGCTGGCCGAGATGGCGTGGCTCCCAGCGCTGCTGCCGAACGAGCGCGAGCGGGCCCTGGCCGACCTGAAGGTGGTGCAGGTCGAGGTGGGCGAGCTCCTGTGCCGGGTCGGCCGGCCGGTCACCTACTGGTTCGGCGTGGTCGACGGCCTGCTGAAGATGAGCAACGACACGGCGATGGGTGTGCCGGTCACGTTCACCGGCATCGCGCCCGGAGGCTGGTTCGGCGAAGGCACGGTCATCAAGCGCGAGGCCTACCGCTACAACATCCAGGCGCTGCGCAAGAGCGTGGTCGCGGGCCTGAGCGTCGACACCTTCCACTGGCTGCTCGATCGCAGCATCCCTTTCAACCGCTTCATCGTCCAGCAGCTCAACGAGCGGCTCGGCCAGTTCATCGCCGCGCGCGAGATCGACCGGCTGAGCGATCCCGATGCCCGGGTGGCGCGCAGCCTGGCGGCGCTGTTCCATCCGCTCCTCTATCCGGGCGTCGGCTCGCTGCTGCGCATCACCCAGCAGGAGCTCGGCTACCTGGTGGGCCTGTCGCGGCAGCGGGTCAACGAGGCCTTGAAGCGGCTCGACGAGCGCGGCGTCATCCGGGTCGAGTACGGTGGCGTGCGCGTGCTCGATCTCGAGCGCCTGCGCGGCTACGGCATCTCCTAGGAATCTCCCCCAATGAAAACCGTCGTCGCCGTGCTCGCCCTGGCCGTGTCGCTGCTGTCGCCTTCGCTGGCAGGTGCCGCCGAGGCGACCGTGTTCCTCGAGGACATGACCTGGACGGAGCTGCGCGATGCCATCGCCGCCGGCCACACCACCGTCATCGTGCCGGTGGGCGGCACCGAGCAGAGCGGGCCGCACATGGCCCTCGGCAAGCACAACGTCCGTGCCCACGTGCTCGCCGGGCGGATCGCGACCCAGCTCGGCAATGCCCTGGTGGCCCCGGTCGTCGCCTACGTGCCCGAGGGCGACGTCGCCGGCAGCAGCGGGCACATCCGCTTCGCCGGCACGATCTCGGTCACGCCCGAGGCGTTCAAGGGCGTGCTCGAAGGCGCGGCGCGCAGCTTTCGCCGCGCCGGCTTTCGCGACATCGTGCTGATCGGCGACCACGGCGGCTACCAGTCCGATCTCGCCGCGGTCGCGGCGAAGCTGGATCGCGAATGGGCGGCGACGAAGGTCCGGGTGCATTTCATCCCCGAGTACTACAAGTCGGCGACCGAGCCGTTCGCCGCCGCGTTGCGCCAGCGCGGCCTCAGTGAGGCGCAGATCGGCACCCATGCCGGTAGCGCCGACACCTCGCTGATGCTCGCGGTCGACCCGCGCCTGGTGCGGGCCGATCGGCTGGCGCAGCCGCCGTCCGCGGCCGACGGCACCTATGGCGACCCGCGCGCCGCGACCGCCGCCCTCGGCCAGGCCGGCGTCGACCTGATCGTCGCCGCCAGCGTCAACGCGATCCGCAAGGCTGCCGTTCGATAATCGACGGCTTCCTTCAAATCTCCACGACGACTCCCCGCATGCAAAAGATGATCCGGCCCGCCCTCGGCGCGGGCGTGTTCGCAGCGCTCGCTGCCGCCGCCTGGTGGGTGGGCGCGCAGCCGGCAACCGACCCGGCGCCGGCGGCGGCCATGGTCCCGGTGCCCGGGATGCCCGCCGTTCCCGACCGCAGCAACCTCTACAGCGAGACCGCTGCGGGTCGCCTCGGGCCGGCGGTCGCCGGTGCCCTGCCGCGGGTCTACGTGCCCAACCGCGCCGCCAACACGGTGTCGGTGATCGATCCCGAGACCCTCAAGGTGATCGACACCTACAAGGTCGGGGTCAATCCGCAGCACGTCGTGCCGTCCTGGGACCTGCGCACGCTCTGGGTGGCCAACAACGCCGAGGGCCGGACCGACGGCAGCCTGACGCCGATCGATCCGAAGACCGGGAAGCCCGGCAAGTCGATCGCCGTCGATGACCCGTACAACATGTACTGGACGCCCGACGGCAAGGAGGCGATCGTCGTCGCCGAGGCGTACAAGCGGCTCGACTTTCGCGACCCGCAGACGATGAAGCTCGGCGGCTCGGTGCCGACGCCGGCCTGCGCCGGCCTCAACCACGCCGACTTCTCGATCGACGGCCGGTTCGCGATCTTCACCTGCGAGTTCAGTGGCTCGGTGACCAAGATCGACCTCGTCAACCGCAAGGTGCTGGGGACGCTTCGTCTCAGCAAGTACTTCGCTCGCCCCGAGGTCCTGGCGGTGATCGACAAGCCCGGCAAGAAGCCGAAGAAGGTGCCCGACCCGGCCGGTGCCGGTGAGATCTGCACCACGCCCGGCATGCCGCAGGACATCCGCGTCTCGCCCGACGGCAAGCGCTTCTACGTCGCCGACATGATGGCCGACGGCGTGCACGTCGTCGACGGCGAAACCTTCCGGCAGATCGGCTTCATCGATACCGGCGTCGGCGCCCACGGCCTGTATCCGAGCCGCGACGGCAGGAAGCTCTACGTCGCCAACCGCGGCAGCAACGAGATCCACGGCAAGCCGGGCGGCCCGGGCAGCGTCTCGGTGATCGACTTCGCCAGCGGCAAGGTGCTGCAGACCTGGCCGATCCCGGGCGGCGGCAGCCCCGACATGGGCAACGTAAGTGCCGACGGCAAGTACCTCTGGCTGTCCGGCCGCTTCGACGACGTCGTCTACCGGATCGAGACCACCCAGGGAACGGTCGACAAGATCAAGGTCGGCCGCGAGCCGCACGGGCTCACGGTCTGGCCGCAGCCCGGCCGCTACTCGCTCGGCCACACCGGCAACCTGCGCTAACAGGCCCTAGCGGCTCTTCAGCCCGCGTCGCGTGGGTTGGAGACGCCGGCGGCGACATGCCCTGAGGGCACGTGGGCGGCGGCGTTCTCGATGTGCCCGGTCTGGTCGTCGAAGAAGAAGTCGGGCTCGAACTCGCGCAGGAACTCGCCCTTGGCCAGGCCGCCGAGGAACATCGCCTCGTCGATCTCGACGTTCCACTCCATGAGCGTGCGGATCGCTCGCTCGTGCGCCGGCGCGCTGCGCGCGGTGACGAGCGCGGTGCGGATGCGCATGCCGTGCACCGGCTCGTGCTGCAGCCGCTGCAGCGCCAGCAGCAGCGGCTGGAACGGGCCGGCGGCGAGCGGCGTCCCGGAGTGGTCGCGCTCGTGCGCCTGGAAGGCATCGAGCCCGCCCGACTGGTAGACGCGCTCGGCCTCGTCGGAGAACAGCACGGCGTCGCCGTCGAAGGCGATCCGCACCTCGTTCGGATGCCGGTCCGAGGCCCGGGCCGAGTGCGGATAGACGCGCGCCGCCGGCACGCCGGTCTCGAGCGCCGAGCGCACGTCGGTCTCGTTGGTCGAGAGGAACAGATTGGCGGCGAGCGGGCGCAGGTAGCGCCACGGCGATTCGCCGCGGGTGAACACGCCGCGCTGGATCGGCATGCCGTAGGCCTGGGCCGAGCGGAACACGCGCATGCCCGAGACCGGGTCGTTGCGCGACAGGATCACGACCTCGACCCGCTGCGTCGTCGCGTCGTTGAAGGCGAGGAGCTTTTGCACCAGCGAGAACGCCACCCCCGGCTTGGCCGCCTGGTCGATGCGCTCGAGCTGCAGCTGCATGTAGGCCCGGTCGTCGTTGGCCTCGAAGTGGCGGTTTTCTTCCTCGAAGTCGAACAGCGCCCGCGACGAGATCGCGACGACCAACTGACCTTCAAGTGAAGCAGGCATAGCGTCCCATCATAGGTGTCACGACTCCAAAGGGACGCCAAAGGCGTCCGCCCCTCCCTCTCGGAGGGAGGGGAGCGAAGCGGGGAGGGAGCAGCCCTGCAAGCGCAGCTTCGCAAATGGCCGGCGGAGCCGGCTATTTGACGAAGCTGTTCAGCTGAATGATGGGAAGAAGCACGGCCAGCACGATCATCATCACCACGCCGCCCATGCCGACGATCAGCAGCGGCTCCAGGATCGTCGCCATCTGCATCGCCCGGCGCTGCACCTCGGCCGAGAGCTGCTTGGCGGCGCGTTCGAGCATCGTCGGCAGCTGCCCGGTCTGCTCACCGAGGCGCGAGAACATGGCCAGGATGCCGGGAAAGCGCTTCTTGCCGGCGAGCGCCGAGGCGAGCGGCGCGCCTTCGCGCACCTGCACCAGCGCATCCATCGCGTCGGCGCGCATCGCCCGGTTGGAGAGCGTCTCGGCCGCCGCCTGCAAGGCCTTCAGGATCGGCACGCCGGCACCGGCGAGCATCGCCAGGGTGCCGGCGAAGCGGGCCGCGTTGTAGCCGCGGGAGAGCCGGCCGATCAGCGGCAGGTTGAGCCAGCCGGCATCGAAGCGCTCGCGGAACGGCTCGTTGCGCAACGCCATCAGCAGCGTGGTCACGCCGCCGGCGATGGCAAGCAGAAGCAGCCAGCCCCAGCTGCGCAGGAAGCTGCTCACGCCCATCATGACCAGGGTGAGAAAGGGCAGCGCCCGCTTCGAGCTGGCGAACACCGTCGCCACCTGCGGCACGACATAGGTGACGAGAAAGATGACGATGACGACCGCGATCACCGAGACGATCGCCGGGTACAACGTCGCGCCGATGAGCTTGCCCTTCAGCTCCTGGCGCGCCTCGAGGTCGTCGGCAAGGCGTTCGAGCACGCGGCCGAGTGCGCCGCTCTGCTCGCCGGCGGCGACGACGCCGCGATAGACCTCGTCGAACTCGCGCGGCGCGCTCGCCAGGGCGCGGGCGAAGGGCGAGCCGGCGTTGACCTCGCTGCGCAGGTGGGCGACGAGCTCGCGCTGCTTGCCGTCCTCGGCCTCGTCGCCGAGGGCGGAGAGGGCACGCTCCAGCGGCAGCCCCGAGCCCACCAGGCCGGCGAGCTGGCGGGTCCAGACCGCCAGGCTCGTGGAGTCGAAGACACGGCGGCCGAGGCGTAGCCCGCCGGCCGGGCCGGTGCCGGCGGTGACCACTTGGGTGACGGCCAGCGGCACCAGGGCCTGCGCCCGCAGCTGCGAGCGCGCCGCCTTCGGCGACTCGGCCTCGAGCAGGCCGCTGGTCGCCTTGCCGGCGGCGTCGAGGGCTTCGAACTTGTAGGCGGGCATGGCTCAGGTCGCCCGGCCGGGCGCCGGGCCGCCCCAAGCCCGGGCGCGCCCTCGCGGGGGGCAGCGACAGAGCGAAGCGATGAGCATGGGGGTTGTCATTACTCGCGGGTGACGCGGATGACTTCCTCCGGGGAGGTGATCCCTTCGGCGACCAGCCGCTCGCCGTCCTCGCGCATCGAGCGCAAGCCGGTCGCCTCGGCGGCGGCGAAGATCTCCGCTTCCGGCGCGCGGCCGTGGATCAGGGCCTGGATCTGCTCGCCGACCGTCATCAGCTCGTAGACGCCGGTGCGGCCTTTGTAGCCGGTCATCGCGCAATGGTCGCAGCCGACCGGGTGGTAGCGGCCCATCGCGCCGACCTTGCGGCAGTGGACGCAGAGCTTGCGCACCAGGCGCTGCGCCAGCACGCCGATCAGGCTGGAGGACAGCAGGAACGGCTCGACCCCCATGTCGATCATCCGCGTCACCGTGCTCGGCGCATCGTTGGTGTGGACGGTGGCGAGCACCAGGTGGCCGGTGAGCGAGGCCTGGATCGCGATCTGCGCCGTCTCGTAGTCGCGGATCTCGCCGATCATGATGACGTCGGGGTCCTGGCGCAGGATCGCGCGCAGGGCCTTGGCGAAGGTGAGGTCGATCCTGGCGTTGACCTGGGTCTGGCCGATGCCGGCGAGCTCGTACTCCACCGGGTCCTCGACCGTCAGCACGTTCGTGCCCGCGGTGTCCACCCGGCCGAGCGAGGCGTAGAGCGTGGTGGTCTTGCCCGAGCCGGTCGGCCCGGTGACGAGGATGATGCCGTGCGGCTGCTTGATCAGGTGGTCGAACTTGGTCAGCACGTCGCCGCTCATGCCCAGGCCTTCGAGCGTGAACTTCGATTCGGCCTTGTCGAGCAGACGCAGCACCGCGCGCTCGCCGTGCGCCGAAGGCAAGGTCGAGACGCGCACGTCGACCGCGCGGCCGCCGATGCGCAGCGAGATCCGGCCGTCCTGCGGCAGGCGGCGCTCGGCGATGTCGAGCTCGGCCATGATCTTCAGGCGCGAGATCAGCGCCGCATGCAGCGCCCGGTTCGGCTGCACCACCTCGCGCAGCGTGCCGTCGACGCGAAAGCGCACCGAGCTCGAGCGCTCGTAGGGCTCGATGTGGATGTCGCTGGCGCCGTCCTTCGCCGCCTGCGTGAGCAGGGCGTTGAGCATGCGGATGATCGGCGCGTCGTTCGAGGCCTCGAGCAGGTCCTCGATCGCCGGCAGCTCCTGCATCATCCGCGACAGGTCGACCGCGCTCTCGACCTCGCCGACCACGACCGCGGCGCTCGACTCGCCGCCCGCATAGGCGGCGGCGATGCGGCCGGTCAGGGTCTCGGCCGATTCGCGCTCGAAGCTGTCGACGTCGTAGAGGCGCAGCACTTCCGAGAGCGCCGGCAGGGCGACGGTCTCCGGCGCCCAGAGGATGAGGCGGGCGCCGTCGTCCTCGAGCAGCAGGGTGTGCGCCTTCGCATAGGCGTAGGGCAGGGGATGGCGGGCACCCACGGCTCTTCAGCCTCCCGGCGCGGAGGCCGGCGGCGCCGGCGCGGTGGGCTCGGGATTCGGTGCCTGCGGCGGCGGCGAGGCCGGGGGCGTGTTCGGCCGCGCCGTGCCCGGCGAGCTCTGCGGTGCCGAGATCGGCACGGTCGTGTCCTCGAGCCGTGGGAGCGGCGGCGCCACCGGCGCCTCGTTGACCGGCACCAGCAGGTTCGGCCGCGGCTGCTGGTCCTGCTGGAACGAGCGGATCAGGTCGTAGCGATCGACCGAGAGCTTGTTCGACGTCTCGGCGTCGCGCAGCACCGTCGGCCGCAGGAAGACCATCAGGTTGGTCCGCTTCCGGTCCCGGGTCTCGGTGCGGAACAGCGAGCCCAGGTACGGAATGTCGCCGAGGAAAGGCACCTTCGACTTGTTGTCGGTGTATCGGTCCTCGATCAGGCCGCCGAGGACCAGGATCTGGCCGTCGTCGACCATCACGTTCGATTCGATCGAGCGCTTGTTGGTGGTCGGGCCGGCGTTCGAGGTACCCGGCGCGGTGTCGGCGGCGAGGCTCGACGCCTCCTGGAAGATCGTCATCCGGATCGCGCCGTTCTCGCTGATCTGCGGCTTGATGCGCAGGGTGATGCCGACGTCCTTGCGCTCGATCGTCTGGAACGGGTTGGTGAGGGCGCCGCCGGTCTGGGTGAACTGGCCGGTCACGAACGGCACGTTGCTGCCGACGATGATCTTCGCTTCCTCGTTGTCGAGCGTCACCAGGTTCGGCGTCGACATGATGTTGGTGTTGGCCTGCGACTGCAGGAAGTTGGCGATCGCCGCCAGGCCGTAGGTGCCGAAGAAGTTCTTCACCAGGCCGATGTTGAGGCCCTGCCCGAGGTTGACGGTCGGCGTGCCGCCGTTGCCGACCTGCGACTGGTCGATCGACACCAGGTTGCCGGTGGTGCCGAAGTTGGTGCCGCCGACGACGATGTTGGAGCTGCCCTTGCCGCCGATCACGCCCTGCCACTGGAAGCCGAACTCGGCGGTGTTGCCGCCGCTCACCTCGACGATCAGGCTCTCGATGTAGACCTGGGCGCGGCGCTCGTCGAGCTTCTCGATCATGGCGCGCACCTGCCGGTAGAGCGGCTCGGCGGCGGTGATGACCAGCGAATTGGTCGACGGGTCGGCCTGGATGAAGCCGCCGGTGGAAGGTCCCGCGGAGGCGTTGATCGGCGCCGCTGCCGCCGAGACGGCGTTGGCGGTGCCGGCCGTGCCGGCCGGGTTGACCGGTTGCGCCGGCGTCGTCGAGCCGGTGCCGGTCGCGCCGCCGCCGGAGCCGGTGCTGCTGAACGCGGCGCGAAGCACCTGGGCGAGCTTGGTCGCATCGGCGTTCTTCAGATGCACGACCCAGATGTTGCCGCTGGCGGCCGAGCCCTGCGGCGGCAGGTCGAGCTTGGCGATCAGCGAACGGACGCTCGCCATCTTGCTCGGGTTGGCGCTGCGCACGATCAGCGAGTTGCTGCGCGTGTCGACCAGGATCGAGGGCGCCGCGGTGCCGAGGTTCTGCGCCCCCGGAGCGCCAGTGGCCGGGCCGCCGCTGTCGGTGAGGCGCTGCAGCAGCGGCTGGATGTCGGCGGCGACCGCGTAGCGCAGCGGGATCACCTCGACATCGCCCGCGGCCGGCGTGTCCATGGTCGCGATGATCTGCGCCAGGCGTTGCAGGTTGTCGGCGTAGTCGGTGATCACCAGGGTGTTGTTGCCCGGGTTGGCGTTGATCGTGTTGTTGGGAGTGATCAGCGGCCGGAGCACCGGCACCAGGTTGTTCGCGTTCTCGTGGTTGAGGCGGAAGATCTGGGTGATGACCTGGTCGCCGCGACGGGACACGCCGTCGACCGAGACGGTGCCGGCCTGCAGCTTGGCGTCGGCCTCGGGCACGACCTTGAAGATGCCGCCGACCTCGACCACCGTGAAGCCGAGCCCGCGCAGCGCGGCGAGGAAGTTGAGGTAGGCCTCGTTCGGTGTCAGCGGATCCTCGCTGTAGAGGGTGATGGTGCCGCGCACCCGCGGGTCGACGATGAACTGCTGGCGCAGGATCGCCGCCATCGCCCGGGACACGCCTTCGATGTCGGCGTTGACGAAGTTGAGCGTCACCGGCGCGCCGCGAAAGCGCGGTGCGGGGGCGCCGGCAGGAGCCGCCGGGGGAGCGGCGGGCAGGGGCATCGAGGACAGCAGCAGCGCTGCCGCCATGGCCGCGGCGCCGGTCCGTGCAGCGGCTCGTTTGGCGCGCTTTGGAGTCATGGTCATCCGATCGAGATGATCGACCGGGCGCCGTCGCGCCGACCGATGATGTTGAGCAGGTTGGAAAGCGCGGCCTCGTCGACGGCCGCCGAGCGGGCCTCGCCGCGGAACTTGACGCCTGCCGGTCCCCAGGTGCCGCTGCCGATCAGCTGCAGCGGTCCGTCGGTGGTGGTGAGCGAGAGCAGCGTCGCGCTGTTCTCGCTGGCGCCGCCGGTGAGCGTGACGCGATAGCTGCCCAGCGTCTCGAGCGTGGTGAGCCGCGAGGACACGGCTTCGAGCTCCAGATCGAGCTTGCCGTCGAGCCGCCAGCGGCCCTCGACCTGCTCGATCGAGAAGCCCGGCGACGCGATCCGCGCGGTGCCACCGAGCTGCAGGGTGTTCCACGGCGTGCCCAGGCCGCCGAGCCAGGCGCTCGGCCACTGGCCGACGACGTTGCCGGCCCCGGGCGGCGGCGCATACGTGGCCTTGATCCGGCCGAAGCCGGGACGGATCTGCAGCTTCAGCGTGCCGTTGATGCAGCAGTCCTGGCGGGCGGCGACCTCGACGCCGTAGAGCCGCGGCGAGAGGGACCACTCGAGGCGGCCGGGCAGATAGCTCGCATCGCGGCTGTCGGCGCCTCCGGCGAGGATGGGCACGGCACTGCCGGACCAGATCGTGCCGCGCGCGTCGGCGAGCAGCAGCCGTTGGTTGGTGGCCGAAGCCACCGCCTTGGCGAGCCAGGCCGCGGGCGCGAACAGCACGAGGCCGACGATCAGGCCGAACAGCACACCGGCGATCGCCCAGCGCACCGCGGCACCGCGCTCGATCTCCCAGGCCTGTTCGGCGAGCGTCGATTCGCTCCAGCCGCTGCCGGCGACGGTCGGCGCCCAGAGCTGGCGGTTGCGCTTGCGGCGGATCAAGAGGCGCCTCCGAGGCTGACGGTGATCGAGCCGCTGTAGCCGATGGCGGCCTTGACCATCTGTGCTTCCACCGGCCGGGCGCGGGCGGCGCTGCGCGCCTCGCCGAGCCAGCCGCGCAGGGCATCGCCCTGGATGCCGGTGAAGGTGAGGACGGCGCGGTCGCCCTGGATCGCCAGCTTGGCGCTGCTGCCGAGCTGCGCGGTCGCGGCGCGCAGGGCGGTGCTCGCCTGCTCGGTGGGCACCGGCGAGGCGGCGCGCAGGCCTTGCATCTCGCTGGCGGCGAGCTGCATCTGCTGCATCTGCTGGTCGAGCCGGTCGAGCTCGACCGGCGCGTCGCGCAGGATGCGCAGCGCCGGCTGGATGAGGATCAGCCAGACCGCGAGAATCGCGACCGAGACCACCATGACGACGATCAGCTGGCGCTCGCGCGGCGCCCGCGAGTGCCAGAAGCGGCCGGCCTGCTGGCGCGCGTCGTTGAGCGCGGGCGGCAGGGAAGGGGAATCTGTGGCCATAAGACGTGGGCTCAGGCGGCAGGGCGGATGCGGGTCACGACGATCCGGCCTTCGCTGGCGTTGACCTGGAAGCCGGCCGGCTGGAGGACGCCGCGGAACTGCTCGATCTGCGCATCGGTCCAGCCGGTGGCGCCGATCGTCAGCTTGCCGGACTCGAAGCGCAGGTTCTCGACCGGCGGCCGCTCGTTGGGCCAGGCCGCGGCCGCGGCCTGGAGCATCGGCTCGAGGTCGCTGTCGGCGGGCTTGCCGGCGTGGGTGCGCAGGGCCTGGGTCTCGCGCAGCATGACCGCGCCGGCGTCGCGCTGTATGTCGGCATCGGCGACCCGCGGATAGCTCTGCTTCACCAGCGCCTGGATGGCGTTGCGGCGCGCCTGGACTTCGTTCTGCTGGTGGAAGGCCCAGAGGTTGAGGCCGACGATCTGCGCCGCGACCAGCACCGCCAGGCCGATGCGCACCGGTCGCCAGGCCGGGCTCATCATCTGGCGCACCCAGTCGCGCGCGGCGCGCGCGCCGCGGGTCTTTCTCGCCAGGTCGAACTGGCGCAGGTTCCACAGGCTCCGGCCGGCCTGCAGGAGGCGCTGCTCGACCGGCATCACCATCACCGGCGCGCCCAGCCACTGCTCGGCGGCGACGGCGGCGGTGGGCGAGGCGGTCCAGCGCGTCGTCACCGGCGGCGGCTGCGGCACGAGCGCGCGCGCCAAGCCGCCGTCGAGGCGAACCGTGGCGACGCCGTCGACATGGGCCCAGGTGAGCACCGTGCCGCCGGGGGCCGCGGGATCGGCGGATTCGGCGAGGTGGAAGTGGCCCATCGGCGGTTCGTCCGGCCAGGACATGGGCACGACCCGGTCGACGAAGACGCCGCCTTTCTGCAGCGCCTCGAGCTCGTCTTCCAGCCACGCGCGGTCGACGGCCGCGACCCAGGCCTGCTCGCCGGCGACCGCCAGCGGCGCGACCGCGAGGTGCACCGATTCCGAGTCCTCGAGCAAGGCATCCTCGATCACGCCGACCAGGGCGGCGCGCAGCCGCGAGGCCGGCGCCTTGGGCAGGGTGATGCGGTGCCAGGCGACGTCGGTCTCGCGCACGACGGCGATCACCTGCGAGGCACGCGGCAGCAGGGCCGCAGCCGCTTCGCCCTGGGCCTCGAACTCGATGCCGTCGGCGCTGGTGACGTAGACGTACTCCCGCCGCCGCCCGGGATCGGGCGGCGTCTCGTCCGTCGCCCGCGCGCGCAGGCGCCGGTGCTCGGGAAGCTGGATCACGAGGGTCGACATGGGAAAGCGGCGGAGCCTACGCTCATTTTAGAAGGCCGAAAGGCCGAAAACGCCTGCAATCAAAGACTTACGTTGCTCTGTTGTAGCGTCTTCGCAGTATTGCTGCTCACTTTTGCACCGACTCACGAGCCCATGCCGTCGCGCGCGGAGACTCGCTCCCGCTGCAGCACCTGCACCTGCACCCCACGCCGCTGCACCAGCGAGCGCTGCTCGAGAACGATGTCCTCGAGGCGCAGCCGGCCGCGGACCTCGAAGAAATTGGAGCCGAACGCGATCCGGTCGAAGCTCGCGGGCGGCAGCGACGGCGCCAGCGCCTGCAGGTCGGCGCGGGTCTTGATCGGCACCCGCTGGCGCGACTGGACGATGCGTTCGGCCGTGGCCAGGTCGAGGCCTTCGACTGCGGCGACGAGCACTTCGCGTGGCGCGGTGTTGACGTTGATGAAGGTCGTCTCCGG
>Ga0068864_100000828_pt1 | contig 26083 bp, 23 predicted proteins | sample KBSSwiS72_FD_66586 | JGI IMG/M metagenome (GOLD analysis project Ga0068864, IMG submission 66586) | Switchgrass rhizosphere microbial communities from Kellogg Biological Station, Michigan, USA - KBS Switchgrass S7-2 | ecosystem: Host-associated > Plants > Roots > Rhizosphere > Soil ...
TCCTCAAGCAACGCGAGCGCTTCGGGAGCTGTAACGATACGCAATTCCACTTCTCACCCCTCCCATGCGAACGTCCGCGCCGCGGCGCTCGCACTACCTGCCTCTAGTCGCTTCCGGCGGGCTCCTATTCGCCAGTGTCTTGCGACCTCAATAGAATCACGAGGGAATTGCGATACCAGTGCGATACCAAACGGAGCAGATTTGACGATCAGCGGCCATGCGACGCTGGGCTAAATCGTTGATTTTCCTATGAGAAGGCTGGTGGAGCTGAGGGGAATCGAACCCCTGACCTCTGCAGTGCGATTGCAGCGCTCTCCCATCTGAGCTACAGCCCCGCGCCTTCAGCCGGCGCCGAAACCCAAGGGGTTCCGGCGAATGGGAGCGGCTCCACTAGCGGCTTGTTTCCCCCCTTGCAACGCTTGTCCCGCAAGAGTTTCGGCCCGCCGATTTAACCCTCCGTTCGTCTCAGCTTTCAGGAACGGCCGTGGCGCCACGTTCGTTTTGTTCGCGGAATTGATGCTGGCCTTCCGACCGGCCCTTTCAGCTGAGCAAAGGAGTAGACATGGCTTACGACCGCTACGATCGGGACGAACGTTCACGATGGCCGGACGAGCGCGACCGCGGATGGCGCGGGGAACACCGCAGCCAGCATGGCGGCCGCGACGAACGCGGCTTCTGGGACCGGGCGAGCGACGAGGTTGCTTCCTGGTTCGGTGACGACGACGCCGAACGCAGGCGCCGGGAAGACCAGCGCCGTGACGAACGCATGGGAACTGGCGACCGCAGCTGGCGCGGCCAAAGCCGCGACTGGGACCGTGACCGCAGCTACGGCCGCGACTTCGACCGTGACCGTGAGCGCGGCACCTTCTTCGGCGGTGGCCGCCACGACCGCGAATTCGACCGCGACCAGTCTAGCTTCGGCGGCAGCCGTTCCGACCGCGACTTCAACTATGACCGCGGCGTCTTCAACCGTGGCGGCTCCAGCGAGCGTGATTTCAACCGCGACTGGCAGGGCGAGATGTGGAGCAGCGGCGACCGCGGCCTCAACCGCGACCGCGATTTCGAAGTTCGCCGTTCGAGCGGCAGCGGCGGATATCGCCCGATCACTGGCGACTATGGTCGCGGCAGCGAAAGTGCGTTCGGGGATTTCCGTCGCGAATCCGACCGCTCGGAAGGCCCCTGGAGCCGCGACGAATATCGCCGGACCAGCTTTGCCGGATCGAGCAAAGAGGACCGCGATTTCGACCCGCATTATCGCAACTGGCGCGACCGCCACATGGGTGATCTCGACCGCGACTATGACGACTTCCGCCGCGAGCATCAGTCGAAGTTCGAAAACGACTTCACCAGCTGGCGCGAGAAGAGGCAGCAGAAGCGCGGCCTGCTCGGTGACCTCCGCGAGCATATGGAAGTCGTCGGCAAGGACGGAAAGCATGTCGGCAAGGTCGATAAGACCGCGGGCGACCGGTTGATCCTCGCCAAGTCCGATCCGGACAGCGGCGGCGTTCACCATTCGCTGAGCTGCTCGGACATCGACCGGATCGAGGGCGACAAGGTCGTCCTCGACTGTTCGGCCGACGAGGCGCGGAACCGCTGGCGCGACGAAAGCCGCAGCCGCGCATTGTTCGAGCGCGAGGACCAGGGCGAGATGGGCCCGCGCGGGCTCAATCGCAGCTTTGAGGGCACCTACCGCTAGAGCGGTGGAAGGCTGAGCCTCCGACCAGCGGAGGCTGACGGGGCCCGGCGGTGTTTCCCCTTCACCGCCGGGCCTTTTCTTTGTTCACTCGTCACCCCGGACTTGATCCGGGGCCTGCCTTTCTCTTAGCGACGCAGAACAAGGCGGGTCCCGGCTCAAGGCGGGATGACGGGAGAACGACAATGCCCCAAGCCTGGCACCTGAAGAGCCGCCCGCACGGCATGCCCACTGCGGACAATTTCGAGCTCAAGGACATCGACCTGCCGCCGCTTGCCGACGGGATGATACGCGTCCGCAACCACTGGATCTCCGTCGACCCATACATGCGCGGGCGGATGAACGACGTGAAAAGCTACGTCCCGCAGTTCCAGGTCGGCGAGCCGATGGACGGCGGCGCGGTCGGCGAGGTGGTCGAAAGCAACGCGGAAGGCTTCACTGCAGGCGATCCCGTGCTGCACTTCGCCGGCTGGCGAGATGAAGCGGTTGTTTCCGCCCGGACAGCGACGAAGCTGCCCGACCTCGGGGCCGAACCGCAGCAGTTTCTCGGCGTGTTGGGGACCACCGGCGCGACCGCTTATTTCGGGCTGCTCGACGCCGCCTCGGCGAAGGAAGGCGATGTGGTGTTCGTGTCAGCGGCCGCCGGCGCCGTCGGCTCTGCGGTTGTCCAGATCTCCAAAGCGAAGGGCATGACCGTCATCGGCTCGGCGGGTGGTGAGGAGAAATGCGAGTTCGTCCGCTCGCTCGGCGCCGATCATGTCATCGATTATCGCGCCGCGCCTATCCTCAAAAGCCTCGCCGCGGCAGCGCCCGACGGAATCGATGTCTATTTCGACAATGTCGGCGGCAGCCACCTAGACGCAGCGCTTGCCGTCGCGCGCAACCATGCCCGCTTTGCGATCTGCGGCATGATCGAGGGCTACAACATCACCGAGCCGACCAGCCTGCGGTTCATCGGCAGGATCATCGCGGCGCGCATCCGGCTGAAGGGCTTCCTGGTGTTCGACTATCAGCCGCGCATGGACGAATTTTACCGCGACATGGGCGGCTGGCTGAAGAGCGGCGCGGTCACCTCGCGGGAGACCGTCGTCGAGGGACTCGAGAACACGCCGGACGCCTTCCTCGGCCTGTTCCAGGGTGCGAACACGGGGAAGATGCTCGTCAAGCTTTAGAGCGACTTGCACGCGTCCATGTTGCCGCCTTGATAGCCAGTGCGGAGCGCGTTCATCCGCTGCTCCGACGAGCCGTGGGTGAAGCTGTCCGGAACGACCTGGCCCTGCACCTGCTTCTGCAGCGTATCGTCACCGATTGCCTCGGCGGCGCGCATGCCTTCCTCGAAATCACCGGGCTCCATCACAGATTGCCCTTTCGAGTCCTTGGCGTTCGCGGCCCACACACCCGCATAGCAGTCGGCCTGTAGCTCGACCTTCACCTGGACGGCATTCCCTTCGGTCTCGCTCGCGCGCGCCTGTAGGTCATGTGCCTGTCCGAGCGTTCCCGTCAGGTCCTGAACGTGATGGCCCACCTCATGCGCGATCACATAGGCCATCGCGAAATCCCCAGGCGCCTGGAAACGCTGCGAAAGCTCATTGAAGAACTCGGTGTCGAGATAAATCTTCGTGTCGGTCGGGCAGTAGAACGGGCCCATCGCCGACTGCGCGAATCCACAGCCCGACTGGTCGCCTCCGGAATAGTAGGTGAGGTTGGTCGGGGTGTAGCGGATCCCCTTGGCCTCCAGCAGCTTCGTCCAGGTATCTTCGGTCGAAGCAAGCACCTGCAGCGTGAAGCGCTTTGTGTTGGGATCGAGATTGCTCTTGCCCGCTGGCGCGGACTGCTGCGATGTCGGCGAAAGCCCTCCTCCTCCACCGCCGAGGACGCCAAGCGAACTCAGCAGGAAATAGCCGATCACGAGGACGATGACGCCGCCGATCCCGAAGCGGCTCGCGACGAGCGGGATCAGGCAGCCGAGCGGACTGCCGCCGCCGCTGCCGAAACCCATGCCACCGCGGCCGGTGTCGTCGGTGTAGTTGGTGCTTTCCCTTTCGTCCCCGAACCGCATGCATTCCTCCTCTTCGCCTGCCTAATGCTTCGCATGTGTTACGGTTGCATTTGCCCGTGGGCGCCGCGAGGAGCGCGGCAAAGGAGCATCGGATGATTCTGGAAGGCAAAGTCGCGCTTGTCACCGGTTCGACGTCGGGAATCGGCCTCGCCATTGCGAAGGCGCTCGCGGCAGAAGGCGCGAAGCTGATGATCAACGGCTTCGGAAATCGGGCCGACATCGAGCGCGAATGCAAGGAGCTCGGCGCGATCCACGACGGCGCGGACATGTCGAAGCCGGCCGAGATCGAAGCGATGATGAAGCGATGCGCCGGCGAGCTCGGCACGCCGGATATCGTCGTCAACAATGCCGGCATCCAGAACGTGGCGCCGGTCGAAGACTTTCCGACCGAGAAGTGGGACGCGATCATCGCGATCAACCTCTCCTCGGCATTCCACACCACGCGCCTCGCCGTGCCGGGCATGAAAGCCAAGAGGTGGGGCCGGATCATCAACACCGCGAGCGCGCACAGCCTCGTCGCCTCGCCCTTCAAGAGCGCTTATGTCGCGGCCAAGCACGGCATCGCCGGCTTCACCAAGACCGTCGCGCTGGAGACGGCCACCAGCGGCATTACCGTCAACTGCATCTCGCCGGGCTATGTCTGGACGCCGCTCGTCGAAAGTCAGATCCCGGATACGATGAAGGCGCGGAACATGACTCGCGAGCAGGTGATGAACGACGTGCTCCTCGCCGGACAGCCGACGAAGCAGTTCGTCACCGTCGAACAGGTCGCCGCGCTGGCGCTGTTCCTGTGCCGCGACGAAGCCGCATCGATCACGGGCGCAAACCTCAGCATGGACGGCGGCTGGACTGCTGCCTAGGCTGCACGCCGTGCGCGTCGCGATCCTCATAGCAGCCTTGCTTGCCTGTTCCGGCTGCAACGTCATCGAGCAGCCGGCGGGGCTGATTCCGCGCTGGACGACGGCGTGGAAGGAGGTCGCGACCGGAAACGACCGTCAGCGGCTGACGGACTGGCGCAAGAGCTTCGTTAACGCCGTCGAAGCCGCGAGGAAGGCGGGACACGGCGCCGACATCGACCGCGAAGGCGCGCTCCTCGAACCGGACGCGGCAACCGGGCCCTCCGCCATTCCGAACGCGCTTTACCACTGCCGGATCATCAAGATCGGTGCCAAGGCCGAGGGCAACCTGCCCTACGTCGCCTATCCCTCCTTCTACTGCCGGGTGAAGGTGGAGCGGGACCTTCAGCGCTTCAACAGGTTCGGCGGGTCGCAGCGTATCGTGGGGCTGATCTTTCCCGGCGATCCCGTGCGGCAGGTCTTCCTCGGCACGCTCGTCCTCGGCGACGAGACCCGCGCGCTCCAATATGGGCAGGACGAACTGCGGGACGTCGCCGGCTATGTCGAGCGGATCGGTCCGAACCGCTGGCGGCTGATCATGCCCGCGCCGCACTTCGAGTCCCAGTTCGACGTGATGGAGCTGACTCCGTCGCCGGCGCAACCCTAAGCCGTCACCGCCTCCACCTGGCTCGCCTCGTTGAGCCGGTCGATCTGGTCGCTTGTCAGCTGAAGCGTCATCGCCGCGGTCGATTCCCGTAGCTGATTGACGCTGGTAGCGCTGGCGAGTGTCGCGGCGATGCCTGGCTGCGCGTTCGTCCATGCAAGAGTGATCGCCGCGAGCGGCGTACCTGTTTCAGCGTGGATTTCGTCGAGCGCGTCGAGGACGCGCATGCCTCTGCCCTCGAGATATCCCTCGACGCGTTCGCCGCGCGCGCTTTTGCCGAGGTCCGCGCGGCTGCGGTACTTGCCGGTCAGGAAGCCGTTGGCGAGACCGTAGAAGGGAATGATGCCGAGGCCGTTGGCGAGCGCGACGTCGCGAAGCGGCCCCTCCAGCTTCTCGCGTTCGACGAGATTGTACCAGGTCTGCAGCGCGCACGGCCGCGTGAAGCCGTTGTCGCGGACGACCGTCATCGCTTCATCCAGCCGCTCGGCGGAATATTGCGACAGACCCAGCGCGCGCACTTTGCCCGCCTTCACGAGCGCGTCCATCGCTCCGAGGCTATCGGCGAGCGGGACGTTCGGATCGTCCTTGTGGTGGTAATAGAGGTCGATAACGTCGATGCCGAGCCGCCGAAGCGACGCGTCGCAACCGTCGGCGATCGTTTGGGGCGCCAGGCCATGCGTGAATCCCACCTTGGTCGCGATGAGGATCTTGTCGCGTTTTGCGGGATCCTGCTTGAGCCAGCGGCCGATCACCGTCTCGCTTTCGCCGCCCTGATGGCCGGGCACCCAGGCCGAATAGATATCGGCGGTGTCGATCATCGTGCCGCCCGCATCGACGAAGGCGTCGAGGATGGCGAAGCTGGTCTTCTCGTCGGCGGTCCAAGCGAACACGTTGCCGCCGAGCGCAAGCGGGGTGACCTCCAGTTCGCTGTCGCCGATTCTGCGCTTTTCCATCCTTCGCTCCTTCTATGCGCCTTCCTCTACGCCCCGATCCGGAGAGCGTTCACCACTTCTTTGTAAAATTTAGCGACACCCTGCCGCATGTCGGCAAACCTGACAGCAGGGCAGGCGTGAACGGCCTTATTGCCTTCTGGAGCCACGCGCTCGCGGCGTCGCTGTTTGCCGCGCTCACGCTGTGGCGCATCGGCGACGGCGCCCGCCAGCCGCTGCAGCGGTTCCTCGCCGGTGCCTTCGCCGTCACGGCCTGCTGGGCGTGGCTAACGGCGGTGGGCGCCGGAGTCGCCGTCGTCGGCTATGCGGAAAGCGCCCGCAATCTCCTCTGGATCAGCCTGCTCTACAGTGTGTCGGCGGCGGGCCAGGAGCGCGAGCATGGGCTGAAGCTCGTCTACGGCGCGGTCGCGGCGGTCATCGGGCTGCAGCTGATCGGCGCCACGCTCGAGCTATTCTCGCCCAGCGGGGCGCTGACGCAAACCGGACTGGTACTGAGGATCACCACGGCCGCAGGCGCCCTCGTGCTCGTCCACAACGTCTACGGCCAGGCGGCGCCGGCGAGCCGCTCGCACATTCGCCTCGCGGCGCTCGGTCTTGCGCTGATCTGGTTCTACGACCTCAACCTCTACACGATCGCCTATCTCGGCTCCGGCAGCGCGATCGGCATGTGGATATGGCGCGGCGTTCCGGTCGCGCTGGCGGCGCCGATGTTCGCGTTCGCGACGCGTGACGAGAGCGGCTGGCGGATCAAGCTGTCGCGCGCCGCCACATTCCAGTCGCTGTCGCTGTTCGCGATCTGCGCTTACTTCGCCCTGATGGCGATCGTCGCGACCGCCTTGCGAGGCTCGGGCGTGGATTGGTCGGCGGCGCTGATGGTCGGCGTCCTTGCGGTGATGACGGTGGCGGCGATGGTGCTGCTACCGAGCGCGCAGGCTCGCGGCTGGCTGAAGGTCAAGCTCGCGAAGCATCTGTTCGAGCACCGTTACGACTATCGCACCGAATGGCTGCGCTTCACCGAGACGGTCGGCCGGTCCGGGCCGGAGACTCCGCCGCTCGGCGAGCGCATCATCAAGGCCTTCACCGACGTCCTCGATGCGCCCGGCGGCCTTCTTTTGGCGGGAGAGGCCGGCAATGTTGCCCTCGCCGCCGACTGGAGCTGGCCGGGCGACGCTCCTTCGGCCGAGCGCCTCGACGAATGCCGCTCATTGTGGCGGGAAATCGAACAGAAAGGCCGGATCGTCGAGTTCGAAGGACTGCGCGGAGGTTGGGCGAGCGCTCGCGACAACAAGCTCCCGATTCCGCAATGGATGATCGACGACCGGCGCATCTGGGCCGGCGTCCCGCTGCTTCACCAGCAGCGGTTGGTCGGCCTCGTGATCCTTGCGGCGCCAGATTACCGCCGCGCCCTCGACTGGGAAGATTTCGACCTGCTCCGGACCGCGGGGAACCAGGCCGCGAGCTCGCTTGCCGAGGCCATGGGTCAGGATGCCCTCGCTAACGCCCAGCGGTTCGAGGAATTCAACCGCCGCTTCGCCTTCATCCTGCACGACATCAAGAATCTGGTGAGCCAGCTGTCGCTGCTCGCGCGCAATGCCGAGCGGCACGCCGACAACCCTGAGTTCCGCGCCGACATGATCGCGACCCTGCAAGCGTCGGTGGGCAAGATGAACGACCTCCTCGCCCGCCTTGCGCCGCGCTCCGGCGCTCGGGTCCAGCGGGTGCAGCCGCAGCCGCTCCGCGCCATCGTCAGCGAGGCGATCGCGGGGACACGCGGCGACCGCGACGTCCAGCTGCTTGGCAATGCGGGAGTGGCCGCGCTCATCGACGCCGGCGCCCTAGAGCTGGCGATCCGTCACCTCCTCCAGAACGCGCTAGACGCGAGCAGCGGCACGCCGGTGACCGTCCGCATCTCGGCGAGCGGCCCGACGGTCGGCGTTTCGATCACCGACAAGGGTGTCGGCATGGACGGGGATTTCATCCGCAACCGGCTGTTCCAGCCGTTCGCCTCGACCAAGTCCGGCGGCTTCGGGATCGGCGCCTTCGAGGCGCGATCGCTGATCCAGGCGATGGGCGGGCGGCTCAGCGTTGAAAGCCGCCCCGGCCACGGGACTACCTTCACCATCACGCTCAAGGCTGCCGACGCAGCTGAAGAGCAGCCAAGGAAAATCGCATGACCAATCAGCCCAAAGTCCTGCTCGTTGTCGAGGACGACGAAGGCCTCCAGCGCCAGCTGAAATGGGCCTATGACGGCTATGAGGTCGTCTGCGCCGGAGACCGCGCGACAGCGATCGACGCGGTGCGTTCGCATGAGCCGGCGGTGGTCACGCTCGACCTTGGCCTCCCGCCCGATCCGGACGGCACCGAGGAGGGCTTTGCCACGCTTGCCGAGATCCTGCGATTGAAGCCCGACACCAAGGTCATCGTCGCGACCGGCCACGGCGCCCGGGAAAGCGCGCTCAAGGCCATCGGGATGGGCGCCTACGACTTCTACAAGAAGCCGGTCGACATCGACGAACTCGGCCTCATCGTCTCGCGTGCTTTCCACCTGCACGAGATCGAGGAGGAGAACCGCCGCCTCGAAACCGGCGACGCTACGGTGCTCGGGTCGATCATCAGCGCCGCACCGGAAATGCTGAAGGTCGCCAAAACGATCGAGCGCGTCGCCTCGGCCGACGTTTCGGTGATGCTGCTGGGGGCGAGCGGAACCGGCAAGGAATTGCTGGCGCGTGCGGTCCACGAGAAGAGCGGCCGCAAGGGCGAGTTCGTCGCCATCAATTGCGCCGCGATCCCCGAGAACCTGCTCGAGGCCGAGCTGTTCGGTTACGAGCGCGGGGCGTTCACGGGAGCGGTCAAGTCGAACATCGGCAAGATCGAGCTTGCGCAGGGCGGGACGCTTTTCCTCGACGAGGTCGGCGATATCCCGCTGCCGCTTCAAGTGAAGCTGCTGCGCTTCCTCCAGGAGCGGGTGATCGAGCGGATCGGGGGACGCCAGCCGATCGCTGTCGACACGCGGATCGTCTGCGCGACGCACCAGGATCTCGACGCGATGACCGCCGACGGCCGCTTCCGCGAGGACCTTTATTACCGGCTCGCCGAGATCGTCGTGAAAATTCCCGCGCTCGCCGAGCGCTCGGGTGACGCCGTGCTGCTGGCGCGCCATTTCGTGAACCGCTTCGGGCGGGAGCTGAACCCGGGCGTCCAGTCGCTGAGCCCCGACGCAATCGACGCCATTGCCGCCTACGGCTGGCCCGGCAACGTCCGCGAGCTAGAGAACCGCATCAAGCGCGCAGTCATCATGGCCGACGGCAAAAGCGTCACTGCAGCTGACCTCGACCTTCCATCGCGCGCGGCCGCGACGTGCGACAATCTTCCGATCAACCTCCGCGCCGCGCGCGAGGTCGCGGACCGAAAGGCCATCCGCCAGGCGATGAGCCACACCGACAACAATATCTCCGGCGCGGCCAAGCTGCTCGGGATCAGCCGGCCGACGCTCTACGATTTGTTGAAGCAGTACCGCCTGTCCGCCTGACGCTGGACAATTCGCGCGGCCTCGCGCAGCGTCCGCGCGCTGAAGAGGAAGGGGGCTGCATGAAACTTCTCGTTGCCTTGTCGATCGGCACTGCCGTCATCGCATCACCGGTGGTCGCCAAGCCCGCGAAGACCTCGGCGGCCACGAGCGAGGACGCGCGCTTCATGGCCTTCGGCGAGCGGATCGTTGACGCTAACCTGAAGCTGGACCCGGTCGGCGCGACCCAAGCCGGCGATCACCGCTACGACGCGCTGATGCCCGACGCGTCCGCAGCCGGCCGCGCCGCGCGAGACGCCCTCGCCAAGCGCTCGCTCGCCGAGCTCGCGAAGTTCAACCGAAGCAAGCTCAGCCGCGAGCATCAGGTCGACGCGATCCTGCTCAAGGATCAGCTCGACTATCTGCTCTTCAGCGACGAGCGCCTGCAGGATTGGGCGTGGGACCCGCTGACGTACAACGGCACCGTCGGCGGTGCGCTCTTCCCGCTAGGCACTCGGAACTTCGCGCCGCTGCCGGTACGGTTGCGGTCCGCGACCGCGCGCCTGAACGCGTTGCCAACTTACCTGCAACAGGCTCGTCAGTCGCTGGTCCCGGCGCGCGTGCCGCGCATCCATGCTGAGACGGTGTCGAAGCAGAATGCGGGCCTCAACTCGCTGATCGACGGCTTGGTCGAGCAGAGGGCGGCATTGCCTGCCGCTGATCAGGCCAAGCTGGTGCAAGCCGCCGAGCGAGCGAAGGCAGCCGTCGCCGAGCACCAGAAGTGGATCGATAAGCAGCTCATCCCCAAGGCGAAGGGCAATGAGCGGGTCGGCGCCGCGCTGTTCGACGAGAAGCTGCGCCTCGCGCTCAACTCGCCGCTCAGCCGGCAGGAGATCCGCCAGCGGGCCGAAGCGACGATCGCCGATCTCCGCGCGAAGATGTACACGGTCGCATCGGGCATGCTGAAGGGTCGTGCCGGCGCCCCCGCGGCCCCTGCGAACCCGACGACGGAACAGCAGCAGGCGGTGATCGAAGCCGGGCTCGCGATCGTCCAGAACGACTTGCCCGCGCGGGATGGGGTGATCGCGTTCGCCACCCAGGCGCTTCATGACTCCGAGAATTTCGTAAAGACGCACGACATCGTCACCTTGCCGGCGGTCGACTACAAGGTGATCGAACAGCCGGAATATGCGCGCGGCACCTCCGCGGCTTATGCGGACACGCCGGGCGCGCTTGAGAAGGACCAGAGCGGCTATTTCGCCGTGATGCCGATCCCGGCGGACTGGACTCAGGAACAGACGACTTCGTTCCTCCGCGAATATAACAAATGGGCGATCCACGAGCTGACCGACCACGAGGGCGTGCCCGGACACCTGCTGCAGCTGACGCACGGCAACCAGTACAAGTCGCGGCTACGCGCCTTCCTTCAGTCCGGGTCGATGGTTGAGGGCTGGGCCTGCTATGGTCAGGACGTCATGGCGGACGAAGGCTTCCTGAACCGCGATCCGCGCTTCCTGCTCGCCCACTACAAGTTCCAGATGCGGATGCCGGTCAACGCGCTCCTCGACCAGGGCTTCCACGTCGACGGCATGACCCGCGACCAGGCGATGAAGCTGATGACCAAGACTGCTTTCCAGCAGGAGCGCGAGGCGGCCGGCAAGTGGGTGCGCCTCCAGCTCAGCTCGGCCCAGCTCTCGACCTATTTCGTCGGCTATCAGGAGTGGAAGGATTTCCGCGCCGCGGCTGAAAAGCGGCCGGGCTTCAACCTCAAGAAATTCCATAACGCGGCGCTGAGCCACGGCTCGCCACCGGTGCGCTTCATCCGCGAACTCGAGCTGAACGAGCCGATCCGCTAGCCCGCCAGCGCTTCGGCCATCTCGGCGACTTCGAGCCAGCGTACCTCGGCGGCTTCGATGTCCGCCTTGTGGCGGGCAATGCGCGCAGTGAGCTCGGCGAAGCGCGTCGGGTCGCGCGTGTAGAGATCCGCATCGGACAAGGCCGCTTCGTCCTTTGCGACCTCGCCTTCGAGGCGTTCGATCTCGGCGGGAAGGCGGTCGTAATCCCGCTGGTCCTTGTAGGAGAGTTTCTGGCCCCCTCTCCCGCTCGCGGGAGCTGAGGGTTTGCCTTCTTTCTTTGCCGATGCGACAGACCCTCCCCCGACCCCTCCCGCATGCGGGAGGGGAGGTTTGCGACGAGCCTCGTACCTTTTCCTGACCCAATCCTCATATCCGCCAGCGACGATATCGACCTTGCCCGAGCCGTCGAGCCCGAGCGTGATCGTTACCGTCCGGTCGAGGAAGTCGCGGTCGTGGCTGACGATCAGGACGGTGCCTTCATAGTCGGCGATCACTTCCTGAAGCAGGTCGAGCGTCTCGAGGTCGAGGTCGTTGGTGGGCTCGTCGAGCACCAGCAGGTTCGCTTCGCGGGCGAACTCGCGGGCGAGCAACAGCCGCGACCGTTCACCGCCCGACAGCGATCCGATCGGTGCGTCGGCGATGGCCGGATCGAACAGGAATTCCTTGAGATAGCCCTTGATGTGCTTCTTGGAGCCGCGGACCTCGATCCAGTCGCCGCCGTTGGCGAGCACGTCCTTCACGCGCCGCTGCGGCTCCATCAGCTTTCGCTGCTGGTCGATGACGATCCCCGACAGCGTCTTGGCCAACGCGACGGTGCCGGTGTCGGGCTGGAGTTCGCCGGTCAGCAGCTTCAGTAGCGTCGTCTTGCCGGCACCGTTCGGCCCGACGACGCCGATGCGGTCGCCGCGCTGGATGCGAAGCGAGAAGTCGCGGATGATCTGGCGCTCGCCGAAGCTCTTGCCGACGTGGTCGGCCTCGATGACCGTCTTGGACCGCACGTCATCCTTGGCGAGCGCGAGCTTGGCGATGCCGGCCGAGCCGATCATCGCCGCCCGCTGCGCGCGCATCTCGTGCAGCTTTGCGAGCCTTCCCTGGTTGCGGCGCCTGCGTGCGGTGACTCCGCGCTGAAGCCAGTGAAGCTCGATCTTCAGCTTGGCGTCGAGCTTCTCGGCGGCGCGGGCTTCCTCGTCGTAGACGCGCTCGGTCCAGGCTTCGAAGCCGCCGAAGCCGATCTCGGCGCGCCGCAGCTGGCCGCGGTCGAGCCAGATGCAGCTGCGCGTCAGGCGGGTGAGAAAGGTGCGGTCGTGGCTGATGACGATGAAGGCGCCGCTGAAGCGCTTGAGCCAATCTTCAAGCCACTCGATCGCGCCGAGGTCGAGATGGTTGGTGGGCTCGTCGAGGAGGAGGACGTCGGGGTTCTGGGCGAGCGCGCGGGCGATCGCGGCGCGTCGCCGCTCACCACCGCTCGCCGTCGCGGTCGGACGGGACACGTCAATCCCGAGCTGGTCGGCGATGGCTGCCGCCTCATGCGGCTCGGGCGCGTCCGGTCCATGAACGACCCAGTCGCGGAGCGTCTCGAAACCCTCCATCTTCGGGTCCTGCTCGAGCAGGACGACGTGCGTGCCCGGCACGATCGTGCGTTTGCCCTCGTCCGTATCGATCATACCGGCGAGACATTTGAGAAGCGTCGTCTTGCCCGCGCCGTTGCGGCCGATCAGCGCCAGCCGGTCCCGTTCGCCGATGTAGAGGTCGAGGTCGCGGAACAGCCACCCCTCCCCCTGGATGAGGCCGAGGTCTTCGTACGTGAGAACGGGTGCGGGCATGGTGGGCGTCTAGCGGCCTCAATCGTCATGCTGAACTTGTTTCAGCATCCATCGTGATGATGGGCTCGGCGGGTCGCCGAAATGGACCCTGAAACAAGTTCAGGGTGACGGACGACGGAATAGCTGTTGCGCCATTGCAACGGCTGTGACCCTGAACGTCCGTAAACGTCGGCGTTCATAGCCAATTCAATGGCCGATGTTAGAAACAGCCCGGCATTTGAGTCGAGTTATGAACATATTGCGCCCCCTTCTCCTCGCCGGATTGATTGCGACCGGCCTCACCAGCGCTCCTGCGCTGGCTGGTCCGCCGCGCGATTCGCAGCGGGCGTTCCAGGGACGCCGCGACGGCAACTCCATGCCTCTCCCGCAGTTGGAGCGCCGCGTGGTTCCGTTCATGGGCCCGAATACCGACTATCTCGGCCCGGAGATCAACGGCGGCGCCTATCGCATGAAGTTCATCCAGAACGGCCGCGTGATCTGGGTCGACGTCGACCCACAGACTGGCCGCATCCTACGCCGCTCTCGGCCATAACTGCTCGTTGCGGGGCAGTATTGACCTTTCGTTGGCCCCTTCCCAGTTGTTCCGCGAAAGCAACCTCTCGCCGCAACACGGGTTGACGGTGTGGAGAGGAACAGCTCCGGAGAGCCTTGATGCGCATTCTGATCGTCGAAGACGAACCCAATCTCGGGCGCCAGCTCCGCTCGACGCTGGAGGGTGCTGGCTACGCGATCGATCTCGCGACCGACGGCGAGGACGGTCACTATCTTGGCTCGACCGAAAATTACGACGCGGTGATCCTCGATCTCGGGTTGCCCGAAGTCGACGGCCTGACCGTGCTCGACCGCTGGCGCAAGGAGGGCAGGAAGATGCCCGTCCTCGTGCTCACCGCGCGCGACAGCTGGTCGGACAAGGTCGCCGGGCTCGACGCGGGCGCCGACGATTATCTCGCCAAGCCGTTCCAGACCGAAGAGCTGATCGCGCGTCTTCGTGCCCTCATCCGCCGCTCGTCGGGCAACGCATCGTCGGAGCTCGTGGCCGGCGACATCCGCCTCGACACCCGCTCGGGCAAGGTCACCAAGTCGGGCGAGCCGGTGAAGCTCACCGCGCAGGAGTACAAGCTCCTCTCCTACCTCATGCATCACAAGGGCAAGGTGGTTAGCCGGACCGAGCTCATCGAGCATATATACGACCAGGATTTCGACCGCGATTCGAACACGATCGAGGTCTTCGTCACCCGCATTCGCAAGAAGCTCGGCGCTGATGTCATCACCACCATTCGCGGCCTCGGCTACAGCCTCGAGGAGCCGGCGGAGGCCCGGGCTAGTTGAACAAGGAAGCCGCCCCTGTAGCGGCGATCGAGGTTCCATCCGCCGCCAGCCGGAGGGCGCATCGGCGTCGCACGGGATCGCTGTCCCGGCGCATCATCGGCGTGGCGGCGCTCTGGATCGCAGCGCTGCTGCTGATCGGCGGATTCGCGCTCGATCGCGTGCTGTCGCGCTCCATCGTCGACAGCTTCGACAACCAGCTCCTCTACATGTTGAATTCGATGATCGACGCGTCCGAGATCGATCCGATCGGCGCCGTCCGCTTCACGCGCGCGCCGGCCGACCAGCGTTTCGTCCAGGCTTATTCGGGACTCTACTTCCAGATCACCGACGTACCGGGAGACTCGTGCCGGCTGCACACGGAATCGCCGCTTTGCTACCCGTCGCGCTCGTTGTGGGATCGCCGCTTGCGGGTGTCGGGCGACCACTTCTTCCTCAAGCCCAACCTCTACGACAGCGATGAATTCTCGACGCCCGGGCACGACGAGACGCTGCGGGTCGCGCAGCGCGACATCATCCTTCCCGGCTCCAAGCTCCGCTGGCGATTCCAGGTGGCGGAATCGCGCGAGACTCTCGACCGCCAGATTCACCAGTCGAGATCGACGCTGTTCTGGAGCTTCACCGCACTCGGCGTCGGGCTCCTGATTCTCGCCGCGCTGCAGACCTTCTACGGGCTGTGGCCGTTGCGTCGGGTGAGGCGTGAAGTGACCGCCATCCGGTCGGGCGAAAAGACCCGCGTCGGAAGCGATTTCCCGACCGAAATCCGCCCCCTCACGGACGAGATCAACCAGCTTCTGGAGCATAATGAGGAGCAGGCCGAGGAGGCCCGCCGCCATGCCGGCAATCTCGCGCATGCGCTGAAAACACCGCTTACGGTCATTACCAATGCGGCGACCGCAGAGGCGCCGGATCTCGCCGCTACCGTCTGCCGTGAAGCGCTCGTGATGCGACGGCAGGTCGACCATCACCTCGCCCGCGCGCGCGCGATCGGCCGGCGCGCTGCGGCGCAGGCGCGGACCAAAGCGTGGGACAGCGTTCAGGCGGTGCAGCGCGCCGTCGAGCGCCTCTACGAGAATGTGACGATCGACATCGCGGGCGACCATGATGCGCAGGTCCGCGTCGAACGTCAGGACCTCGACGAAATGGTCGGCAACCTCGTCGAGAATGCCGCCAAATATGGCGGCGGGCGGGTCTTCGTCACCGTGGAAGCCAAGGGCGCGACGGTGGACATCGAGGTCGAGGACGACGGACCCGGGATTCCAGCCGAACGGCGCGGCGAGCTTTTCTCCCGCGGGGCGCGCCTCGACACGACGGGCAAGCCGGGCACCGGCCTTGGCCTCGCCATCGTTCGCGACGTTGCGGAGATCTATGGCGGATCGGTCTCGCTGGAGGAGAGCGAGGACCTCGGCGGTTTGTTTGCGCGCCTTACGCTGCCCGCCGGCTAGTCCATCGCCAAGCACAGCGCTTTCGTCGAAAAACCTTGCCAATCGCGAACGCGGTGCGCCATTCCCGCCGACGATATCCGACAGGGGTGTAAAGCAATGAAAATCAAAATGTTGCAGCTCGCGACGGCGAGCCTGGTCGCGATTGCGCTGCCCGCCTCGGCGCAGACGGCCAAGCCCGCTTATGGCGACTGGGGCTACAACAGCGCCGCGATGGACCAATCGGTGAAGCCAGGCGACGACTTCTTCGCCTACGTCAACGGAACTTGGTTCAACAAGGCCGAGATCGCGGCCGACCGCACGTTCGTCGGAATCGATTCCGTCCTTAACGACCAGATCGACAAGGACGTCCGCGACATCATCCAGGCCGCCGCGAAGGACCCCGCCCAGTATGGCGCGCTAGGCCAGCAGATCGGCGATTTTTACGCGAGCTGGATGGACGAGGCCGGCATCGAAGCACGCGGCCTTGCGCCCGCCAAGCCCTATCTCGCCAGGATCGACGCGGTGCAGAACCGCCACCAGCTGGTCGACCTGTTTGGCAGCATCGGTTACGCATCGCCGGTCGGCGTCGGCATCTTCCCGGACCCGAAAATCCCCTCCCGCTATGCGGTCGGCGCGGGCCAGAGCGGCCTCGGCATGGGCCGCGATTATTACCTGCTGCAGGGCGCCAAGTACGACGCGTTCCGCGCCGCCTATCATAATTACATCGCGAAGATGCTGACCCTCGCCGGCGAGGCGGACGCGAACGCCAAGGCCGACCGCATCCTGGCGCTCGAGACTAATCTCGCCAAGCTCCACTGGACGCCGGAGCAGAGCCGCGACGTCAAGGCGAATTACAACCCGATGACGCGCGCGCAGCTGGCCAAATATGCGCCGGAGGTCGAGTGGGACCGCTTTCTCACCAAGCAGAGACTCGGTTCGACCAAGGTGGTCATCGTCGGCCAGAAAACCGCCGTCCGGGCGACCGGCAAGCTGATCGCCAGCGAGCCGCTCAGCACGTGGAAGGATTACCTCACCTTCCATTTTCTCAGTGACCATGCGCAGTTCCTGCCCAAAGCCTTCGACGACACGCGTTTCGGCTTCTACGGCAAGACGCTGGCCGACGTGCCGACCCAGCGCGACCGCTGGAAGCGCGGCGTCGATCTCGTCAATGGCGGCCTCGGCGAGGCGGTCGGGCAGATCTACGTCCAGCGCCATTATCCGCCGGAAGCGGATCGCCAGGTCAACGAGCTCGTCGGTGACGTCCTCGCGGCGCTGAAAGACAAGATCGAGCACAACAGCTGGATGGACGCGCCGACGCGCAAGGCGGCGCTGGAGAAGCTCGCAAGCTTCGACCCGCGCCTCGGTCACCCGAAAAAGTACATCGACTATTCGTCGCTGGTGGTGAAGCGCGACGACCTCTTCGGCAACGCGATGCGGTCCGAGCAGTTCGATTACGACCTGCAGCTGAAGCGCTATCCCAAGCCCGTCGACCGCGGCCTGTGGGAGATGCTGCCGCAGACCAACAATGCCTATTACGACCCGTCGAAGAACCAAATCACCTTCCCCGCCGCGATCCTGCAGCCGCCCTATTTCGATCCGAATGCCGACCCGGCGTCGAACTATGGGAGCATCGGCGCCACGATCGGGCACGAGATCGGGCACGGCTTCGACGACCAGGGCCGTCTGTTCGATCCGATCGGGCGTCTTCGCGACTGGTGGACCCCTGCAAGCTCCAAGGCCTACACGACGCGCTCGAGCGCACTAGTGAAGCAATATGATGCGTACGAACCGATCCCCGGCGTGCACATCAAGGGACAGCTGACGCTCGGCGAGAACCTCGGCGATCTCGGCGGCCTGGAAGTCGCTTACTCGGCCTACCGCCGCTACGTCGCCAAACATGGCGAACCGCCGGTGATCGACGGCCTGACCGGCGACCAGCGCTTCTTCATCGCCTATGGCTACAGCTGGGAAACCAAGCAGCGCGAAGGCGCTCTCCGCTCGCAGCTCCTGACCAACGAGCACAGCCCGGCCAAGTATCGCGTGAACGGCGTCGTCCGGAACATGGACGCCTGGTACAAGGCGTTCAACGTGCAGCCCGGCGACAAGATGTACCTGCCGCCGGAGCAGCGTGTACACATCTGGGGCTGAGCCCTCGCGGCTAGGAAAAACGGCGCTGCCCCGCTAGGGCGGCGCCGTGGCTGCGACCCTCCACCCCCTTCCCGGCACGCACGAGCCTTCGCTCGACCCCATGATCGCGCTCGTTGCGAGCGACATGAACGGCGTGAATGCCGTCATTCTCGAGCGGATGCAGAGCAAGGTCGCGCTCATCCCCGAGCTCGCCGGACACCTCATCGCGGGCGGCGGGAAGCGCATGCGGCCGATGCTGACGATCGCCTGCGGAACGCTGCTGGGCTACCCCGGCACTCGGCACCACAAGCTCGCTGCCGCGGTCGAGTTCATCCACACTGCGACGCTGCTCCATGATGATGTGGTCGACGGCTCCGGCATGCGCCGCGGCAAGCGCACCGCGAACCTCATCTGGGGCAATGCCGCGAGCGTGCTCGTCGGCGATTTCCTCTTCAGCCGCGCTTTCGAGCTGATGGTCGAGGACGGCAGCCTCAAGGTCCTTCGCATCCTCAGCCATGCCTCCGCCGTGATTGCGGAAGGCGAGGTCGAGCAGCTCACCGCGCAGCGGCAGATCGGTACCGACGAGGACCACTATCTCGAGATCATCAGCGCCAAGACCGCCGCGCTCTTCGCGGCGGCGTGCCGCGTGTCGCCGGTCGTCGCCGAAGCCAGCGAGGACGCGGAGCGCGCGCTCGATTCCTACGGCCGCAACCTCGGCATCGCCTTTCAGCTGACCGACGACGTCATCGACTATGCGTCGGACGCCGCGACGATGGGCAAGGGCGTCGGAGACGACTTCCGCGACGGCAAGATGACTCTTCCGGTGATCCTCGCCTACGCCCGTGGGAGCGAAGCGGACCGCGCCTTCTGGCGCTCCGCCATCCATGGCGAGCGGGTGTCGGAAGATGACCTCGCGCACGCGATCGCGTTGCTCAAGTCGACCGACGCGCTCGCTGATACGGTCGAGCGCGCCCGCCAATATGCTCGCCGCGCGATCGATGCCCTTGCGATGTTCCCGGCGGGCAAGGCGAAGGCAGCGCTGACCGAAGCCGCCGAGTTCGCGGTCGCCCGCGCTTACTAGCTCCCTAGCCGGAGCTTCGCGAACATCATTGCGATGAAGATCGCCACGGCGGTGCCCATCACCGGCGCCATGATTTCGTGCACCCGGGGTTTGCGGACAAACAGCAGGACGAGCGTCGTCACGAGGAAGAACAGGAAGAAGAACAGCGGGATTCCGCCGCTGATGATGTGCCGGTCCAGCAGCCAGTCCTTCACGAAGCCGAAAAGGATGAAGAGCAACCCGAACGAGAAGAACGGCCCGGCTTCGCGGTAATAATGAGCGCGAAGGTCCAGCGCCTCACCACCGCTCCTATGCGGAAGAAGCAAGGCGGCACCCATGAACAACATCACCGTCTGCATCAGCACCGCACTGAATGCCGCGAAATCCCAATTGTCGCGCTTCGCGAGGCCGAAGCTCGCCCACCAGAAATGGACCGCAAGAAGAAGCATGATTGCGGACCAGATCAGCGGCGGCGGGTAGAGCTTCACCGTCCTTCGGGCGAGGAGAAGCGCTCGGTAGCCTTGCAGGACTTCGGCAATCGCAAGGCCGAGAATGATGGATAGCAGCACCGAGAGGTAGGCGAATGCGTCGCTCATCTGCTCGCCTCGCGCTTGTCGAGCCAAACGCCTTGCGGGCTGTCCTACACACACCCGCCTGTGCCACAGGCGCCAAATATGAAGCTGTTGCCGACCAGCGTCCACTGCCGTTCCGGAACCTTGGCAAGCCGGCGCTCGCGCGTGCGCACGCGTGGGCTCGCTGCGATTGCTGCGTTTCGATGAGCAGGCTCCCGATCGATGATGTCCTGCCGGAGCTGCTCGCGGCGCTGCGTTCGGAAACGCGCGCGCTTCTGATTGCGCCGCCAGGCGCCGGCAAGACGACCAAGGTCGCTCCCGCCCTGCTCGGCGAGAAATGGTGCACGGAGCAGGTCCTGCTCCTTGTGCCGAGACGCCTTGCCGCGCGCGCGGCGGCGGAATTCATGGCGTCGGGGCTGGGCGAAAAGGCTGGCCAGACGATCGGCTACGCGACCCGGCTCGACAGCAAGGTTAGCAAAGCGACGCGGGTTATCGCGATGACGCACGGCGTGTTCATCGCCCGGATCGAAGCAGATCCGGAGCTGGCGGGAGTCTCCGCCGTGCTGTTCGACGAGGTCCACGAGCGCAGCCTCGACAACGACCTGGCGCTTGCCTTCGCGCTCGACGCCGCAAGCGCGCTTCGGCCCGAGCTGAGGTTGCTGGCCATGTCGGCCACGCTCGATGCCGACCGCTTCCGCAAGCTGCTCGGCGATCCGCCGACGATCGTCAGCGACGGCAAGAGTTTTCCCCTCGATATCCGCTATGCCGGTCGCGATGCGGCTGCGCGCGTCGAACCGCAGATAGCTTCGGCGATCCGCCTGGCGCTGAGCGACTGCCCTGGCTCGCTGCTGGCCTTCCTTCCCGGCGTTGCGGAGATTGAGCGGACCGCTGAGGCCCTCGGCTCGCTGCCGCCGGGTGTCGAGCTCCACAAGCTGCACGGCGGCGTCGATCCCGCCGCGCAACGCCGGGCGTTGGCACCGCCACCTTCGGGAATGCGCAAGCTGGTGCTCGCGACCAGCATCGCCGAGACCAGCGTGACGCTCGACGATGTGCGCATCGTCGTCGACAGCGGCCTCGCCCGCCGCCCGCGATATGACCGTGGTGCGGGCCTGACTCGGCTCGTGACGGAGCGGGCAAGCCGCGCGGCGGTCACCCAGCGGGCCGGGCGTGCCGCGCGGCAGGCACCGGGCGTTGCAATCCGCTTGTGGGAAGAGGCCGCAACCGCGTCGCTGCCCGCGCACGATCCGCCCGAAATCCTCGAGGCCGATCTGTCGAGCCTGTTGCTAAGCTCGATCCTGTGGGGCGAAGCCGATCCGCGCCGGCTCCCCTTCCTCGATCTGCCACCGGCTGCGGCAATCGACGAAGCACGCAAGCGGCTTCTCACCCTTGGCGCAATCGACAGTGACGGGCGCATCACCGATCACGGTCGGGCCATCGCTCGGCTGCCGCTCGAACCGCGCCTGGCGCACATGCTGATCGAAGCGAAAGAGCGCGGCTTCGTCTCTGCGGCCGCAGACGTGGCGATATTGTTGACAGAGCGCGGGCTCGGCGGAAACGACCCCGACCTGGACATCCGCTGGCGCCGCTGGCGAACCGAGCGATCTGCCCGAGCCGAAGCCGCGCGAAAGATGGCGGCGAACTGGTGCCGAAAGCTCGCTGAAAACGGCAGAGCCTCCACAGAAGACGAACTCGCCAAGGCACTCGCGCTCGCCTTTCCCGATCGATTGTCGCGCCGCCGCGATCCCTCGGGCGAGAATTGGCAGTCCGTCGGTGGCCGCGGCTTTCGACTGGACGGCACGTCGTCGCTCGCCCGCAGCGAATGGCTCGCGATCGGCGAGGTCGCCGGCCGCGCGTCCGGCGCGCGCATCCTGTCGGCGGCCCCGATCCAAGAACGGGATGTGCTCGAGCTATTCGGCGACAAAGTCGAGGTGCGGCACGACGGCGCCTTCGACCCTGCGAGCGGCTCAGTCACGCCCACCCGCAGCCGCCGCCTCGGCGCCGTTCGCCTCTCCAGCGGCCCCGACCCCGCTCCGGACCCGGGAGCGATCGAGCGCGCGCTGGTCGATGGAGTCCGGGAACATGGCCTCGACCTCCTCCCCTGGGACGAGCGTAGACAGCAGCTTCGCCACCGCGCCGCTTTCGCGCACCGGTTCGAGGCGGACATCCCGGCGCTCGGAGACGCCGAACTCGTCGAACGCATCGACGAGTGGCTATCGCCCCTGTTCGCCGGCAAGCGCCGCCTCGGCGACATCGCACCCGCCGCACTATTCTCGGCGCTGGAACAGCTCCTCGGCTACGAAGCGGCGCGCAAGCTGAACCGCCTGGCGCCTACCGAGTTCGTCAGCCCCGCCGGCAGCCACCACGCGATCGATTATTCCGCGGTTGCTGGCCCAACGGTCGAAGTCCGCGCGCAGGCGCTGTTCGGCCTGTCGCAGCATCCGACGGTGGCGAACGGACAGGTGCCGCTAATCCTCGCCATCACCTCCCCGGCAGGACGGCCGATCCAGACCACGAAGGACCTGTCCGGCTTCTGGGCTGGCAGCTGGCGCGACGTCGCCAAGGACATGCGCGGACGCTACCCGAAGCACCCGTGGCCGGACGATCCCGCGTCGGCCGCCCCGACGCTCAGGACCAAGCGCGCGTCCTAGGGCTGGGTCCCGACCGGCACCATCAGATGGGCGTAGGGCGTTCCCGCCCACATCACGTAAGGCGCGGACGTGTCCGGCGTCGGTCCCGACGGATATCCGGAGAGGATTTCCTTGGAGCCCACCACCATGATGTGCGGGCCGGTCTTGACCCAGGCATTCTCCGCCGTCGGCTTGGTCGCGTACGGATCCACATTGCTGGCGTCCGTCCCGCCTTCCAGCATGTACATGACGCCGACGGCCCCGCTCGGCGGCGGCTTGTGGGCGAACATCGCCTCGGCCCACTTGCCCGCGTTGGCGTCAAAGCACATCGGGTCCGGCCCCGGCGTCGTCGGCGAATCCGGCATGCAGGTCCAGCCGTTGGTGCCCTTGCGCAGGACGGTCATCGCACCTTTGCCGTCCATCTGGACGATGGTCGCCTTTGAGGAGATGGAAGCCGGAGCAGCGGACTGAGCGCTGGCGATCGGGTCCGCTGCCATGGGCGGCGCACTTGCCATCGGCTCCGGCTGCTGAGCCACAGCAGCAGCGCCGACAACTGCGCCGAATGCCGCCGCGACAAGCGCTACACGCAATTTCTGTATTGTCATGAGAGCCCCTCCTTCGTTCAGGAGGACCGGCCGCTTAGCACAATTGCCGACTGCCGAACATCGGCAACGCCTTGATTTGCCGCACGCACTTTGCCACCTCCGGCGCCATGACAGTCGCCCGCATCTCCGAGCAGGAACGCAAGACGACCCAGTCCGGCAAGGCCAATGCCGGCAAGTGGATCCTCGAGTTTGAACGTCAGGAGGCTCTTCGGCCCGACCCGCTCACCGGCTGGAACGGATCGGGCGACACCCGGCCGCAGGTGCGCCTCGCCTTCGATACAAAGGAGGCCGCGATAGCCTACTGCGAGAAGCACGGGCTCGACTATCATCTGGTCCCCGCGTCGCCGGTGCGCCTCAAGATCCAGGCCTACGCCGACAATTTTCGTTGAGCTTCGCTCATAGCGGCAGTTAGGATGCCCCCGCCGAGCTAGGGGGAAGGCTGTATCGCGAAGACATTAGGCTGGTCATCGGGACCAGGCCCGAAGCAATCAAACTGGCGCCACTGGCACATGCACTCGACGATCGCGGGCTGCGGCCGTCGCTCATCCTCACCGGCCAGCATCCGCAGCTGGAGGCTGCTGATTTCGGCCTTGCGGACTTCGCGGTCGAACGGCTCGGCTGCCCCGAAGAACTGGACCCGCACCGCCATGTTCGCACCGTGACCGCCGCAGTTCTCCCGCGCCTAGCGCCAGCGCCTTCGCTGCTCGTCGTGCAAGGCGGTACGTCGAGCGCACTGGGAGCCGCGCTCGCCGGCTTCACCGCGCTGGTGCCCGTCGCCCATGTCGAGGCAGGGCTGAGGACCCACGATCCGGCGCTGCCGTGGCCGGAAGAGGAATATCGGACGGCCATCGACGCGCAGTCCGACCTGCTCTTTGCTCCCACGGAGACCTCAGCCGAGAACCTTCGTTCCGAAAGGGTTCTTGGCGAGATCCACGTCACCGGAAGCACGGCGATCGATGCAGTGCTGGCCGCTGCGGCGGACCTCCCGCAGCCGGCGGCTCGTCAAGGAACGAAGCCTTCGATCCTCGTCACCTGTCATCGGCGGGAAAGCTGGGGTGCGGGGCTGCAGTCGATCGCCGCCGCGGTGGTCGAACTCGCACGGACGGCGGAAATTCAGTTCGTCCTCCATCCCAATCTTCACGTTGCAGGCAAGATGCGCAACCTCCTCAGCGGCCCACCGGGCGTATCGCTGCTGGAGCCCTGCGGTCACCGCGACCTTCTCGCCCGTATGCGCGGTGTCGACCTCGTTCTCAGCGATTCCGGCGGGATCCAGGAGGAAGCGCCGACGCTTGGCGTTCCGCTGCTGGTGCTGCGGCAAAAGACCGAGCGGCCGGAGGGAATCGCCGCCGGCTGCGCAAGGATGGTCGGGACGTCGACCGACCGAATCGTCAGCGAGACGCGAAGGCTGCTCGGCGATCCTGCGGCCTTGGCGACGATGCGCCGGCCCACCTTCCCCTACGGCGATGGTCACGCAGCACCGCGGATCGCGGCGATCATCGAGGATTGGCTGAAGAGACGCGGGCCGTCACCGACGGCTGTCCCGCCGACATCCGACTATTGGTGACTTTCCTGTCCTGGTCGTCGATAGATGCCGCATGCCGGTGAGCGGTATGATCGACACGCTTTCGAAGCGCGCACCTTCGATTGTCGTCTTCACCTTGTGCGCCGCGCTTCTGGGCGCGTGGATTGGCGTGCCTGTTTGGTTGCCGACCGCGCTCGCGGTGGTCGTCGGCAGCCTCGCCTTATTGCTATTCGCCGCAAGGGTTCGGCGGCATGAACCCGAGGCTGCCCAAGACGAAGACGCTCCGCAAAACTGGATCCAATATGAGCTCGCCAACAACGGTACGCCGCCCGGCTATTACATGCTCGCCTTCTTCGGCTTTGTCACAATCATGCTGACGGGCTTTCAATCAGCATACGCGACGCCCGCCTGGGCCGGCTTGGCTTTAGGGATCGTTTGGGGTCTCGCTAACAGGACGTACCCCGCCGAAGGCGAAATCGAGCGCTAAGTCGGATTTCGACCCCACAGCAGACGAGTGCGCCTGCCAAGAGACGTCCACGCTCGCCGCCAATTCCGCATCATAGGGATAGCCCCGATTTTGGGTTCTTACGCCGGCGCGTAACCGTCGCCGGTGGAGCAGCGAACCATTTCCGAGCTCACGCGGTTCCCATCCGCGCATCGCGGGCTCGGCACGGCCGGCGATCTCGTCCGCTTCGGCTGCTCCCTGAAGGTCGATAGCCACTCCCCGGCCCATCAGCGCCCGCGTTGGTCATCGCGCGACCAGGGAACCCTTCGCGAGCTTAATATCAGACAATCTCCCTAGACGGCGCCCGGCAAGTCACCCACCAAGGCGAGACTGGCGATGCATATTACCGATGCATCACCGAAGCCCGCACATCGGCGCGCGCTAGAACAGTCAAGTTGTTGATTTTGCTGGTGACCCCTACGGGACTCGAACCCGTGTTTTCGCCGTGAGAGGGCGACGTCCTAGACCGCTAGACGAAGGGGCCATCGCTCGCGCGAGGGCGGCCATATGTGGGCTGTTCGCACGCTAGTCAATGAGCCGTTGCCGGTCAGTCTTCCCGGTCGCGTTCGCTGAGGTAGCGCATCAGCTCGGCGAGCGTCGATTCCATCTGGTCCTGCATCTGGCTGACCAGCTCATTCTCCCGCATGCCGACATGGTCCAGCGGCTTGGAATAGCTGTCGGAGAAGGACTGGAGGTCGGCGCGATCGAAAACGCCCTTGGCCACCAGCTTGGCAAGGATGACCAGCAGGCCGTTCGTGTTGGCGATGGTTCCGGCGACGAGCGCTTCGTCCACCATCGAGAGCCGCTTGTCGCTGTCGTCTTCCGGTTCTTCGATGACATCCATGAGCTGCAACATGCCGTGCTCTACGCGCGGCGCAAGTCAAAGGCTCCTAAGGCTGAAGGAATTTGCCGATGACGCCCCATGCCTC